>Ga0310691_10003442_pt1 | contig 19014 bp, 16 predicted proteins | sample 176DNAGHGlowgp2_FD_203887 | JGI IMG/M metagenome (GOLD analysis project Ga0310691, IMG submission 203887) | Sheep rumen microbial communities from Palmerston North, Manawatu-Wanganui, New Zealand - 1766 DNA GHGlow gp2 (v2) (version 2) | ecosystem: Host-associated > Mammals > Digestive system >...
AATCAATGGTCAGCGTTCCTGCTATTTGCTCTTCTGGCTATTCTTTAAAAGGCTCTGCTTTTCGCGAGGGTATCGACTGTATCACCCTGAATAGTTGCTTAAAGTCTGCAACATCGGTTTTATAACACTCCCCATCTTTCGGTGACACTAATTTCAGTTGGTTACATTTTGTAACCGACTCATTTCCTTCCTTAATCAACCTATGCTTCAAAACCTTCCAGTAGTTCTTGGCATGATCATAATCAGGCTGTTCTGTCAATATACCGCACACATCAACAATGGAGAAGAACCATTTCTGCAGTTCTTCATCCCATACAGTGCGCACCTGCTTATCTTCAAATAGTTGTATTCTATGTTTTTGCGTCATAACTTTTTTCAAAATATAAGTGGTATCTTATTTGTTTTAATCGAAATAACATTATCAGCCATCATACCTCTTCTCTATCACCTCCCAATCCACAATCTGCCACAGCGCAGCTAAGTGGTCAGGTCTGCGATTCTGATAGTCCAGATAATACGCATGCTCCCACACATCATACGTCAGCAGCGGTTTCAACCCCTTCTGCACTGGGTTCGCCGCATTCGCCTCCTGAGTGATAACCAACTTACCATCCCTATCAGCCGACAGCCACACCCAGCCACTTCCAAACAACGTTGCCCCACCCTTCTGGAACGTCTCCTTGAGCGCCTCAAACGACCCGAAGTCGCGCACGATAGCCTCAGCCAACTTTCCCGTAGGCTTATTGTCTGCCTTAGGCGCACAAAACTGCCCGAAGTACAGATTATGGTTCAATATCTGCCCCGCATTATTGAGGATTGCGCCCTCACTATTAAGCACAAGCTCTTTCAATGCCTCAAATTCTCCAAAGCTCCCCTCGCCCTTTGGAGAGGGGTTGGGGGGTGAGGCTAGCCCATTGAGATTATTCACATACCCCGCCAGATGCTTCCCATGATGAAACTCCAGCGTCTGCCTGCTAATCACCGGCTCCAATGCATCTATCGCATATGGCAATGCCATCAATTCAATCTTCTTCATATTCTTTAGTTTTTAGTAATTCATGTTGCAAATATACGAAATATAAACCAATCATGTACCTTCCTTACCCCACTTTTTAAGAATTCTTACCTCAAAAACGAATGAACGCTGATTAGCTTCCCTGCTAACCAGCGTTCATTCTACCGCTCCTCCTGTGTCATATTCGGGAGATTTGTGTTCAAAAAAATCCCTGCTTCCTGTGCTATCTATGTAAAATATTTCGTATTATTGGTGTCCGATAAAAAATTGAGCTGAGTCGACAGAAAAGGGGACAAACACTTCGGTGCCCCCTGATCCATGGTAATAATATAACTACTATTCCTTTTTGCTGAATTCGGTGACGCAGTGGCGGAAGGCGTTGTAGTTGCCCATGTCGTACATGCGGCCCTGGAGTTGGACTCCGATCATGCCCTCCTGTTCGCGGACCTTGTCGAGGGCGGAAGTGAGTTCAATCTCTGTGACATGGTCACCGTCAATCTCTTTCTGCATGATATCCTTGTGGAGTTGCGCAAAGACCTCCGGCGTGAGGATATACTGTCCGAACACCGACATGTACTTCCTACTGCCATCCCGACACTTCACGCCAAGGAACTCCTCGGCATACGAGGCCTTCGGCTTCTCCGTCATCTGCGAGATGGCCAGTTCCGTCTCGTTCTTGTCCTCCCACGTACCCGTCAGGATACCGTAGTGCGACACTTCCGCCAACGGAATTGGATGGATGGCCACCATCAACTTGTTATATTGCTCGTATTTCTCTATCAACTGCAAGGCACAGGGCTTGCCCGTCTCACTGCGGTAAAGGGTGTCCCCCAACATCAACAGCACCGGCTCGTTGTTCACGAAATCCACCGCCTGATACACCGCATGGCCGAAGCCCCGTTTCTCCTTCTGGTACACATAGCGCAGGCGCTTGCCGATTGACAGGATCCGGTTCTCGTACTCCTGCATCTCCGAATTCAGTTTCCGCAGATGCTCCTCCGACAACGGATTCTCGAAGAAGTCACGATACAACAGTCTTTCCTCCTCCGAACCTAACACCAGACAAATCTCCTCGATACCACTCCGGATCAGTTCTTCCAACAGAATCAGGATCACCGGCTTCACCATACCATCCTTGTCCGGTATGGGGAAAAAGTCCTTCTTCAGGGCTCTCGTGGCAGGATAGAGTCTCGTACCGAAGCCCGCCACGGGAATCACCGCCTTGCGCACTGCATGCACCGGCTTCAACGTCAACGGATAAGCCTTCATGCCCTGGCTGTTCAGGTAGTCTATCACCTTCTGCTGACAGTCCTTGTCCTTCGCCAGGAACTGGATACTACCGTCGCCCTGCGAGCCCACGCCCTTGCCGCCATACGTCCATTGTTTGATGATGGGGTCGGCCAACACCTCATGCAATTTCGGAGAGGTCAGTTCCTCTGGACACATCGGGGCCACTGCCTGGTCGAACAGCGTCTGTGCGCCCACCATCAGTTTGCCCAGTGCCTCCGCATCACCCTCCGCCATATACTTGATGGCCAGATTGATGATCCTTTGGTTGTCCTCACCCAGCGCCTTCTGTTCCAGTTCCTCCATCTCGTTCGAGGCAAACGGGAAGCCCTTGTTCAGGTCGCGCAATATCTTGATGGTGTTCTTCTCCGCACACAGGTCGGCAAACACCCAGTAGAGGTGCTTCTTCACGTTCAGCGTCCTCACCTCCACCTCGTCACCGTCGAACGTCATCAGGTTCGGTTTCACGCCAAAGGCACAAGCCTGGTCCAAACGTCCGCAACGACTCGAAGTGCGCAGTTCCCCGAGATAGGCAATGTTCATCTCACCCATCGTGTTCAGGTTCAGGCCGTAGAGTTGGTTAAAGGCCCTGGCCACCAGTACGCAGATGGCCGCACTCGACGATAGTCCGCTCTTCATGGGCAGTGTCATCCGCTTCAGCGTGATCTTCACGCCCCCCACCTGGTACCATTCCAGCATATACGAAGCCACCCCGGCACAGTAACTGAAGAACGAGCCGCTCTTCGCCACTCCCTTCAGTTCCGCCTCGTTCATGCGGCAGGCAAAATCCTGCCACACGTCCTTGATCTCCGGCGCCTCATTATACATCTCGAAGATGGTACTCTTCTCCACCTCCGCATAGATACCCTGTTCGATACCCGTCACAATCGACGCCCCAGGCACGATGTCCGCATTCATCGTACGGTACTTACCTGCCCAGTCCGTATGCTCTCCGAAGAGGCACAACCTCCCCGGCACAAATAATTCCAAAGCCATATCCAATATATTAACTATTAACTTTTAACTCTTAACTTTTAATTGTTTCTTCTAAAGGTCATAAGTCACTCCGACCTCCACCTTAAAGAATCCGTTACTGCCAGCGCTGGTCCTCGTCACACTAGCGCTCGACTCGCTGGTAGTCACTTGATAGTCTATGTCAGCATACAGGCCCCAACGGTCATTCAGCCTGTACTGGTTCTCGATACCGGCACCTACCAATGGTGAGCCCGACCCGATCTTGAACTGTTTGATAAGCCCAGCCCTCGGATAGGCGCTGATGGTCCATTTCCGGTCCGCATCATACCCCATCAACAAGTTATGCAGGTTAAACAGCACATCAATGCTGGCCACCATATAGCCCCCACCGGAATAATTGTCACGGGGATTCTTCACCGGCGGCACCCACTTCACGCTCTTATTCTCTATCAGACCGTTCTCCCAGTTCAGTTTACCCCTGAGAGCCACCTCTGGCGTAAACCACTTACCGATGCCCACATCTATACCAAACGTCTTTCCGTTAGGAAACACATTCGAGAAATTACATCCATAGGGATTCTGCAGCGACATATCCAGTCCCGCCTGCAAGAACCATCCCTGCCAGAACCCTGGAATAGCCGTCTGTTGCCGCTCCCCGGCCTGTTGCTTGAATCCCTGTTTCCCGAGGTCAAACTTTACACCGACATTGATGTCGAAATACCCGTTACTACTGTTATCAATATCCGTATTACCAGCCTCCGCCACAGCACTCGACGTCAGATTATAGGCCATATCCAGATAAAGGCTCAACTTCTTGTTAAGTCTGAAGACGTTTTCTATACCAGCGCCCAGTACCGGTGAGCCGTCCTTTGCGCCAAAACTATACACTGCACCAGCCCTTGGATAGACGATTGCCGTCCACAGCCTGTCTTCATCATAGCCACCAAATGCCTGATGCAAGTTAAACTGCATGTCACCATAGAGAGCGATATAGCCACCCCTGTCCATGTTAACCCCCGGCTGATAAAAAGGCGCCAGCCAGTTGGCATGGTCGTTTCGAAACAGTCCGATACCGTTTTCCCAGTTCAGTTTGGCCCTGACTCCAAACAGCGGCGTAAACCACTTCCCCGCTGCGACATCCACACCAAACGTCTTTCCATTCGGAAACACCTTCGAAAAGTTATACCCATACGGATTCTGCAGCGACATATCCAGTCCCGCCTCCACGTACCAGTTCTCCCAGAACCCCTTCGTCACCAAGGAATCCCTCTTTTCCTGCGCCTGGGCATGAACAATAGCCAATAGCCAACAGCCAATAACCAATAGCCGTAAACCCTTATCCATCTTCCCTCTTACATCTTCCATCTTCCCTCAGCCATCATCCATCTTAATACGCCTGTTCATCCTTGAGCAGAATCTGCTTCACCGTCATCCATATAATACGGAAATCCAGCCAGATGCTCCAGTGCTCCATATACCAGATATCCTGCTTCACACGGCCTTCCATCTGCCACAGTTCTTCCGTCTCACCACGGAATCCCGTCACTTGTGCCCAGCCTGTTACGCCCGGCTTCACATAGTGGCGCGCCATGTACTTTTTAATCAGTTTCACATACTCCTCATTCAAAGCCACAGGGTGAGGACGCGGTCCGATGACCGACATGTCACCCTTGAACACGTTCCAGAACTGTGGCAGTTCGTCAATGCTTGTCTTTCGCATCAGATTTCCGAAGGGGAACTTTCTCGGATCATCCTTCGTGGCCTGCACCAGTCCCGACTCGTCCTTGTTCGGGTGCATCGAGCGGAACTTATAGCAATAGAACGCCTTTCCGTCGATACCTGTTCTAGGCTGTTTAAAGAATACGCCGCCCTTCGGACTCTGTATTTTGATGATGAGCGCAATGATGGGCAGAAACGGCAGAATGCATACCAGAGCGATGCTTGAGAAGACGATGTCGAATAACCGTTTCAGTGTTTTGTTCACTGGATGCTGCAACGGATTGGCAAAAGTCGCATAGATCTCGATGTCGTCTAGGAATTGCCTTCTCAACGGAATACCTATCGACTCCACGGAAACAGGCACATAATAGAAACGGATGACATTCTCTTCACAGAAATTCGACAACTCCTTAATCATTTCCGGCTTTCGGCGTGACATACATACATACATGTCGTCAAACTTGGCCTGTATTGTCAGATTGTGTCCTATGGCGAGAAGTTCCTCAATGGTTCCCAAATGGTCGAATTTTCCCTCAGCACCTTCTATGGCCTCATCACCGTAGTATCCCAGCACTCGGTATCCTCGGGTCGGATCCTTCATCAGGCGGTCATACACATTGAGCAGCTCTGAGTTGCTGCCTACGAGCACCACCGTTCTGAGGTTCCTTCCCGATTTACGGTTCATCCTCACCACATGACGCTCTATGAATCGGGCTATCAGCAGACATACAAACAGTGCCGTTCCCTGCATCACCAGATTCCAACCTACTGACAGGTTGTATATCAACATTTTGATTAAGGGATATGCGAAAGCCATTTGCAGCATGGTCAGCCCAACCAGCCTCCTCAAAATATCACCACCAGATATCAATCGGCGGTGAATTACCGTATAAAAATACGATTCGCTGATCATCATTGCCAAGTTACAAGCCAAGACATATATTCTGACATTATATCCCGTCCATGCCGACATCCTCGGATGCCACATGAGGAATGCAAGTATTAACGCATTCAGGATGATGAAGTCAACGAGAATGACACTCCACTTGATAAGACTGTTTGTCTGATTATTATTTGACATAAATAGTGATTGTTAAACAAGTAAACGTTTATTTTAATTGTAATTATATTGTAAGCCATAAAACAACTGGCAGTTGAATGAAATATGGAAGTTGCTCAAAACCAATTACCATTCAGACAACCAGTTGTGAAGATTCTGTTACCCCTTAAACGGATTATGATATAATCCAAGTAGTTGTTTCGGATAGTACAAGAATATTTTCATGTCATCCACAAAATAACGGCAAAAAAGCCTTCTGGGTTCCATACAGAAACGCCAAAACCATTCCATCCCAAGTTTCTGAACCCATATTGGAGAGCGTTTAATTTTGCCAGCTTCAAAATCAACAGTAGCTCCCAAGGCAAAAAAAAGCTTTACAGTTCTCATTTGATTACGATACTTCGATATCCAGACCTCTTGTTTCGGCGAGGTAGCGCATACCATCAATACTGTCGCCCCGGACTCATTAATCATTCTTACTAACTCCAAGCTCTCCTGCCCATCCTTCACAAATTGAAACGATGGCGAATGGGCTCCCACCACAATGTTACGCCCAATCCTATAGTTAATATTCTTCTGTGCCAGCTTTGCCACGCCCTCCTTTCCTCCAAGAATGAATATCCCGCAATCCTCATCCTCCCGATGATAATCACAGAAATCCCGGAACAAAGTGGAACCAGGTATCGATTCTGCGATAGGGTTTCTCTGCAACTTCGACAATCTTTGCAGGATTACACTGTCGCAAATCACCCAATCTGCCTGTTGGTATGCCTCATAGAATTCACTATCCTTCTGCAGCCTCACCAAGTGATCCACATTGGGTGTATATACCACTCCTATTTCCAACTGCTTGAGCAAGTCCTGTTTCCTAATAGAGAGAATATCTATATTTAGAAATCTCGTTTTCACCATCATGCCCTCAATTCAAAAATCCACACAATCATAGTCAGAAGCCCCCCCCATTTCGCACGAACTTCTTTTTGCACTTTTCTCAAATTATGAAAGAAAGACCTACAAATCCAAGACTTTGAAAGGATAGAAGATGCAATTAGAATGGAATATTCTATAGGGTCTTTTTTAAAAGATAATTCCTTTCGAAAATTCTGGGCCGTCTCCTCAAACAATTCTGTGGGTGGACAATCAATATAGTTTTTACAAAATTGTATCACATAATTTTTTGCCTCCCTATTGCAATCACCTGGTGTAAAATTATTTGAGATTTCATTATAAACAATCCCCCAATTAAATCTTTTATCAACTATACTCGTTCCCGTAGAAATAGAATTAGAGCGTTTAAAGTAATAATATGTAATATCCTTAACAATGTACAGATGGCTCAAATGTTTGACCAAATAGAATGACCATAACACATCTTCCCAAATAATACCCTCTTTGAATGATAAGCCGAAACAATAGATAAAATCTTTCCTAATTAAACTATTCCATACTGGTAACGTTTTTCTTTTCTTGGCATAGAAGTAATTACGGACCGACTCAAGCCCAGAAAAATCTTTGCAATCCAATTTCCTTTTTCGTCTTTTAGTTTTTTTTGCCGGAATTATTTTTATCCCTCCTATTACCATGTCAATTGTGCTGTCATTCTGGATTGGTGCCATCAATTTCTCAATGCAATCATTGCTGATAGCATCATCACTATCAATATATAGGATATAATCGCCTGTGGCTTCATCTGTCCCAGTGTTCCTAGCTGCTGACAAGCCTCTGTTTTGTTGATGATGTAAAATACGGAAACTGATTGAGCCCTGATAGGTAGCAATCATTTGCTCGCATTTAGACATACTATCATCAGGCGATGCATCGTCTACGAGAATACATTCAAAATTGCTATAAGTTTGGCTCATCACCGAACGTATACATCTTTCAATATATGCTGAAACATTGTATATGGGTATTACAACTGAAACATTCATTAGATACAGTAATATCTACTACTAATCTTTTTTATCGTTTTTATCCAAAGTCCATTCCTCCACCATATAGGCATCAGTTAAGAACTTATACCAATATATGTACATGAATTGAAATATTTTGCCTTTTGTCCCATCCAAAAAACCGAGGTTAATATAATAATAATAAACATAGTAGAGCCAAGATCTCAAAACAATAGGCATTTTATAGAAAAAATTGTATTTCATGAACCTTCGGAACTTATGAATAGGGGCAAGTCCTTCATAAGTCACTCCTTTTTCCTTATTTTGAATCTTAATGTAGTCATGAGCAGCCCGCTGAGAAAAGCCATTCAACTTATTAATAAACTTATCCATACCTTTAAAATCATAATGGATAATGTAAGATTTCATTTTAACACATTTCCCTCTTTTCAAAACGAACTGCTCATCCAATTCCACATTTTCCATATAAGCGGTTCCCTTTTTAAAAGTTCGCATCTTATAAGGATGGAAACCCCATTTAAGAAGTTTGTCCATGAATACAAAATAGTAATGTGACACGATACCATTTACATTATCATCGTCCTTATACTTTTCCATAAGCATAGAGAATTCTCTTCTCGACTTATCTGTCAAACGTTCGTCTGCATCAATATTGAATATCCATTTAGTATCAATTTCTGGAAACTCGATAGCGGTATTCAAACGCTCTTTATAGGATTTTTCACTTACAATGACTTTAGCACCCAAACTTTCAGCAATGGTTTGGGTATTGTCTGTACTACAATTGTCCATTAAGATGATTTTCTTTGCAAAACCCTCTAATGACTTAATACAGGCTGCAATATTCTGTTCTTCATTATAAGTAGGAATGATAACTGTTACATCTGCCATCTTAATAAAATAATAATTTTAAACCAATCAATCATTATCACTATATATACAACAAGACTGAAGCTCATCATCCATAAACGGTGCCATCTTCTCTAATGGAGCAGAAGACATTTTTCCTGTCTTCTTGTCCATGAATGATGCGCTCTTGGGGAACAGCGTCTGCTCTGGATGCATGTGTATCTCACAAATCATTGGGCCATCACTGGCAAGAACCTTGGCAATAGTATCTGCAAGAGGCTTTCCATTCTCATTGCATGAGGTATAAGGAATACCGTATGCACCTGCAATCTTTTCCAAGTTTGGACAAATAACGCCTGAAGTAGGATTACTACCAGTAAACTTACCACCGAAGAATGCTTTCTGAGTGGTCTTGATGGCCAGATAGCCTTCGTTTTCTAATACAAACACTTTCAGCGGCATTTTGAATGATACCAATGTCTGCAACTCCTGAATGTTCATCTGTAAAGAACCATCACCAGTTACCAATACAGTCTTACCGCCTTTGATTCCATTCGTCTTGGTTTCATTAGAGACTACAGCTCCAATAGCTGCAGGCAAGTCATAACCCATAGCCGCGCAACCTTGGTTGGCAAACACTCTCACGCCCTTATTCACCTGCATAGCCTGATAGGTACAAGTATAGGCCGTACCATTACCTGTTACGCAGACATCACCGTCATGTAACTGCTTGAACAGCTCATCTGCAAACTTATAGCTGTTGGTATAGCCATCTTCGTCAGGATTGTCATCAAACAAGGTCGGTATCTTGCTTTCAATCTCTCTGCCCCATGTGATCCATTTTTTGCAATCAGGCAAATTGTTCTCGCCTTCGATAGCTATCAACATCTTATCAATAAACTCAGAGAGATTCACATGGATAGGCATATCAATGTTCAGCGTTGGCTTTTGCATCTCAGCAAGATCGATATCTACCATCACCTTATAGGCTTTTGGTGCCAACAGGTCATAGGCATAACTAACCTGTCGGATGCTCAAACGAGTACCCATTACTATGAGCAAGTCTGAGTTCTGTACCATGATGTTACCAATACGATCACCACAAATACCGGGTTTGCCAAAGCAGAGAGGATGGTCATGCCAGATAATATCACTTCCGCTGATAGCTGTAACCACAGGGATGTTCAGCTTCTCTGCCAGAGTTATGAATTCCTTCTCACGCTTGGCCAAACGGACTCCATTACCCACATAGATAACAGGGCTCTTGGCTGCCTTTATTTTCTCTATCAGTTGTTTGATCTGCTCATACACCAAAGTATGTTTCACTGGATCAATGATTTCTGCCGGGTCAAACTCTTTAAACTTGGTTTCATCAACAGTCGCGCCCTGCACGTCCAAAGGAATATCCAGCCATACAGGACCAGGACGGCCATCAAGAGCAATGGCTACAGCTTTATCCAACTCGTACTTGATGTCAAGTGGATTATAAACCGTCTTGGCATATTTTGTGATAGGAGTAACTACTGATACGATATCTGCCTCCTGATCGCCCAACTGACGAAGATTTAAATAAGGATACGTATGCTTATAAGTAGATGTTTTGATCTGACCAGAGATATAAATGCCTGGGATGGAGTCGAGATACTGACCCAATACGCCTGTTATGGCATTCGTTCCACCAGGACCTGTGGTAACATTGGTCACACAGAGTTGTCCACAAGTGCGATAGTAGCCTTCAGCTGCAATTGCAGAAGCCTGCTCGTGATGATTACAGATATAGGTCAGTCCTTTCGTATGACCAATAGAATCGTTGAGGTGCATAGCACCACCACCAGACACAAAGAAACAATGCTTGATTCCATGCTTCTCCACGAGATGCTGGAAAATGAAATCTGAAACCTTTATCATAATTCTGAGTATTTGTTAATTATTTTTTTGACAACATGATCAAATGGGGTAAACTGGACAGGACTTGCTTTCAAAGTCTTATACATACTAGGTTGCAGTGATACGAAATTTGCAGGTGTAATGGCTCCATAGTTCAATGTACTCGTGCTATGTGTCAAGACCTTCATACGTTCTACAAAGTCTTTCAGTAGTCTTGTGTCTTCAGATGCTATGTTATACACCTCTGCAACAAAGTTTTGGACACTGATGGCATGATTGCATAATCCTGCTACTATTCTGGCCGCATCTTCAGAATAGATATAGTTCCAATTTTGGGTACAAGGACTTAAATCCATGGGCTCGTTTCGAAGCATCTTCTGAATCAATGACATCACCAAGGTATAATGATGGTCATTCTCACCATAAAGACTGAAAATGCGCAGATGGATATACTTTAGTCCAAGTTCTTGACACAAGACTTTACCTTCCTTCCACACTTGTAACTTGGCCTTACCATAGTCAGAGAAAGGATTACATGGTGTTTCTTCTGTTATAGTATCCATGACCGTTCCATATTCTGCCTGAGAACCTGCATCCACAAACAGTTTGCAACCAATCAGTTTGGCCACACGCATAGCAGTAAATGCGTTCTGAATGTTTTCTGCCTGAAGTTCTGGATTGAACCTTCCTCCACAGATTGTTCCCTGCCATGCCAAATGGATAAAAACATCTGCATTATCCACTTGACTTGGAATATCGTTCAGATGATTTAAATCTGCCCATACGATAGAAAGTCTTTCATCCTTTGGCAGATTATCTAATCCTTTAGATTCTTTCCTGCAAACAGCTTTTATCTGATGGCCTTGCAGCAGAAGTTCCTTACAGATGTCAACACCAAGGAAGCCAGAAGCCCCTGTAATTACAAATTTCATTTACCAGAAATAAAAGTATTAATTTCGTCAACACAAATACCATATACGTCCTCAGACTTATAACGCTTATACCAGTCTGAAGTCAATATTGCGGTCTGCTTGGCATCCAACCTCGGTTTCCAACCTAAACGAGTCTTGGCCTTGGTAATATCCAGCATCAAGAGATTGGCCTCATGAAGGGCATTCGGATCTGACACATCCTTCAATTCGCCATAGCCGAAATTCTCAATCATGGCTGTAGCGACTTTCCATACGGTTAATACAGACTCCTGTTCGGGTCCAAAGTTCCAGCCCTCACAATACTCTGTAGGATGCTCCCACATCTTCTGGGCAAGAAGCATATAACCGCTCAAAGGTTCAAGTACATGCTCCCAAGGGCGCACCGCTTTCGGGCTACGAATCTCAATGGGCTTACCCGCCTCCAGAGCACGGATGCAGTCAGGAATGATACGGTCTTTTGCCCAGTCGCCACCACCAATAACATTACCGGCACGGACACTGGCAAGGCTAACATGATGTTTTTTGCCATAATCATCGGGATTGAAGAAACTCCTGCGCCAGCTCTGAATAGCAATCTCGCAAGCGCCTTTACTTGAGCTATAAGGGTCGTAACCACCAAACGGATCATCTTCTTTATAGCCACGCATCTGCTCCTTGTTATCGTAGCACTTGTCAGTGGTAATCATCACACCCACCTTCACGCTATCCGTTGCACGGATGGCTTCCATGATGTTGATGGTTCCCATCACGTTGGTCTGGTAAGTCTCTACTGGTATCTCATAGCTGAGACGCACCAATGGCTGTGCGGCAAGGTGGAATACTATCTCAGGCTGATACTGAGCGAAGATTTCCTTCATCTTCTCTCCGTCACGGATATCAGCACGGATGTCTGCTTTAATTTTCTTACCAATGCCAGAGAGAACAAAGTTGTCTTTCTCGCTATAGGGTTCCAGACCTACGCCAACAACCTCTGCACCTAACTCGTGAAGCCAGATAGAGAGCCAAGAGCCCTTGAAACCGGTGTGACCGGTTACAAGGACACGTTTGCCTTTATAAAACTTATTAAAAATGTCTATCATGTTTACTTCAATATTTGTCTGTATTTATCTTGAATTTCAAGAAAATCATCAGGAATGCAATCAAACCATTTTATGAAACCTGCATCGCTCTCAGTTAGTCCATGATTGTCAATTACATAACTATCGGGAACTGAACACTTATATACAAGAGTAAAGAAGTGAGAGTATTCATCAGGATACTTAACATCACGGGAGCATGTAATATCAAATTCCAGAACTTTGAAGGGTTCCTTCTCTATTGATATTTCTGTAACGCCAAGTTCTAATCTTGCCACCTCTCTTATTCTGAACTCTGCCGTTTCCTTAAATCTAATACATCCTCCAGGTATGTGCCAGCCAACACCGCAATAAGGATCGTTACGCTTTGAAAGCAAAAATTGTCCTTTGCTATTATAAACCAGTAAATCAACATTAACTATTGGCATTAGGGAGGAAGCGAAAAGGAATAGTTCTCTACCTAATCCTTTTCGTGGGTCAATCCCTTCTGCCGCAATCTGTTGACGAAGGTTTTCTATGCATTCTGTAATTGAGGACATCTGTCTTTTATTTCTGGGGTACTATACGTTCCCAACGCTTCCAAGGAGCCTTGCCTGCTTGTAGCAATTTCTCCAGCATATCACGCTCACGCACATTGTCCATGCACTGCCAGAAGCCTTCATGAATATACGACATCAATTGTCCTTCCTTGGCCAGTGTCTCCAATGGCTTACGTTCGAAAACGGTGTCATCTCCATCTATCAGGTCAAAGACCTCTGGCTGTAATACCATATATCCTGCATTGATGGGAGCTCCGTCTGTCTTGTTTTTTTCACGGAAAGACCTGACAGCGCCCTCTACGATATCCAGCACACCTTTGTCCTGCGCCATCTTCACTGCTGTCAGTGTGGCCAACTTACCATGTGACTGGTGGAACTCCAACAACTTGTTGATGTCTACATCGCAGACACCATCACCGTAGGTCATAAAGAAAGGCTCATCACCTACATATTTCTGTATGCGCTTGATGCGGCCACCAGTCATGGTGTTATAGCCAGTATCAACCACTGTCACTTTCCAAGGTTCCAGATGGCTCTCGTGGATGGTCATCTCATTCCGACCATTTCGGAAGTCAAAGCTCACATCAGAGTGATGCAGGAAATAGTTGGCAAACCACTCCTTAATATATTCTTGTTTATAACCTGCACAAATAACAAACTCAGTATGTCCATAATAGGCAAACTCCTTCATGATGTGCCAGAGTATCGGCATGCCACCAATCTCAATCATGGGTTTGGGTCTGAATACAGATTCCTCGGATATTCTGGAACCGAAACCACCTGCTAAAAGAACCGTTTTCATACTTTTGAATTTACAAATTCCTTGATAGTATCAATCATATACTGCAACTTCTCTGGAGTCATACCAGGATAAAGTCCCAGCCAGAAAGAATCTCGCATGATAGAATCAGTAACAGGAAGAGCACCACCAACAACACGATAGTCCTTACCTTCCTCATATTGCTCAAAGGCAGGATGACGGAGCAGGTTACCGGCAAAAAGGTTACGGGTCTGAATTTTGTGATCTTCCAAGTATTTAGTCAATTCATTACGGGTATAACCGGCATCCTCCTTCACAGTGATGAAGAAACCAAACCAACTGGGCTTGCTGTTCTTCTGTGGCTCAGGCAACAAAAGTCCTTTTACGCCCTTCAGACCATTATACATCGTATCGAAGTTCTCACGACGACGCTTAACAATAAAGTCCAGTTTCTCCAACTGAGCACAACCGATAGCAGCCTGCAAATCTGTAGCCTTCAGGTTATAGCCAAGGTGAGAGTAAACATACTTATGGTCATAACCTTGAGGCAGCTGACCAAACTGGCCTGTAAAGCGGCATCCGCATGTATTATCCACACCACCGATGCACCAGCAGTCACGTCCCCAGTCGCGATAGCTCTTCACGTATTTGTCCAACTCTCGGTTATTGGTATAGACGGCACCACCTTCACCCATGGTCATGTGGTGGGGAGGATAGAACGAACTAGTACCGATGTCGCCAATCGTTCCAGTCTTTTTCCATTCACCATCAATGAAGTATTCAGATCCCAAAGCATCACAGTTGTCCTCTACCAACCAAAGGTTATGTTTCTTACAGAAGTCAACCACAGCCTGAATATTGAATGGATTACCTAAAGAGTGAGCTACCATCACAGCCTTAGTCTTCGAACTATAAGCTGCTTCAAGCTGGGTCGTATCAATATTGCTCTCTTCGATACTCATATCCACGAATACAGGGACAGCACCATATTGAACAATGCAAGCAACAGTTGTTGGGAATCCTGCAGATACCGTAATCACCTCATCACCCCGCTTAATCTGACGTTCTCCCAATTCAGGGGCTGTCAGCGCAGAGAAAGCCAATAGGTTTGCTGATGAGCCAGAATTACAGAGTGAGCAGTACTTCACGTCCAGCCATTTGGCCAAACGGGTTTCAAACTTATGTGCCCATGGTCCGGCTGTCAGCCAGAAATCCAAGGATGCATCTACCAAGTTCACCATCTCTTCATCATCGAAGTAGCGGCCACCATAATTCACACGACTCTTGCCAGCCTCAAATGCAGGCTGCGGTGCATGTACTTCTCGATAGTACTCACGAGTGAGTTCAAGAATCTGCTTTTTTAATTCTTCTTTCTTTGCCATAATATTTTAATATCTTTAAACCTTTTTTTATTCTCTTATTTATTTTAAAAAAACCATCAAAAAAATTAAACAACTTATTATGACTTATAAATAATTTAAAGAGGTGTTTATATAACTCTGAACGACCGAATTGAACTTCATTTATGGTAACAGGCATAGTTGGAGTATAAAATTCAGATTTACAATTCAGAATCATCTCCTCTATTCCTTTTGTTATTTCACCATTCTTTTTAATATCCATATAAAGATTCTTCCCCATAAAAGGTGAAATATCTGATTTTTTCCATACGTTATTGTAAAAATGAATAATTTTTGCTTTATGCAAATAGGAAATTGTAATTACAATTTGGCAATTATATATACCTGATAACGGTTCTACAATATTAGGCGTTTCATCACAAGTTTTAAGAAGTGAAGGTTGATCTCTAAAATCAGTAAGCAATTTTGTTTTTTTCCAATTTTCATGCCATCTATTGAAAAAACTGTGAGTTATTTGATTATCTCTAACAAAAATAACCCCACTATTAAACATATCTATGTCATTACCAAGTTTTGCACCATACAAATATGAAGCCTCTCTTTTTATCAAATCAGCAAAAGGATATTCTGACATACAACAATGCAAATCATACGCCATGCCAATATGACATGAAAAATTATCCACTTCATCTAGTGGTCCGGTGATAATTGTATCTGTGTCAATAAATAAGAAATCCCCTTTTACCCTTTCACGTAGAGTGGTCTTTAAAATTCGAGAACGTTCTTTCCCTGATATATTATCATCAAATGAAAAACTTAAAAGCTCATCTATAAACTTAAGAACATTAGATCTTCCTTTATTATTTTTAATACTTGTTTCAGTTTTGTCGTCCACAACAAAAGTGACATGTGCATCAGGATTATAATATTTCAATGACCACACTGAAGCCCATGCTTGCTCTAGATAAATATCAGATTGAGAACTGACAACTACATAAACGATTTTAGTATTCATTATCTTTGAAATAATTTAACGTGTCTAACCTTAACGACTCAAACTTTGTTTCTACCTCTGAATAATTTATTTCTTTAACTTCATTTGGAATTGAAGAACACGGTGGCAATAATCTTTCTGTTATGCCACATGTATGTAGAATGGATTCTGCACGTGAAGCATTTTTACTAAATGAACAAAAAAAGGGTTTATGAAATAAAATAGAAAACACCAATCCATGAAATGATGAGGTAAATACAAAATCTGCATTGTAAACAAGTTCCAAGAATTGTTTTGGATCTGCCGTTGTTATATTTATATCAGAGCTGAACCTATAAACAGCACTATTCAAAATTTTAAGTTTTAGACAGTGTCTTTGGGCAAATAATAATATTTGTTTCTCGTCAAATGAGTTTGAAAGTAACCTGTAATACAAAACATATCCCTTCGCTGTTTTTTTCCTGATCTTCAACAAGTCACACCAGTCTTTACCAGTCAATAGCAGAGTAGGATCTATATCTTGACGGCACTTGTAACCCAACTCAGAAACCAAATTCTTAAGATTTTCTTCGCGAGCAGATATTTCATCCAAATGACAAAGAAGTTTCTTCAACAACTGTTTATCTGCATCATTGTCAGGAAGGATGCCCATACTGGCTGCGTAGGAAATATTGCGTTTGGTATTAATCTGATGATTGCCAAAATACACGGGGTTATATGTATGCATTTCTGGCTGTTTGCGCCAAATCTGATCACTTCCATGAATTACAAGGTCATAACTATCTTTCACGGAAGAAATATAAGGAACGATATATTCATTTATAAAAGCATTAAAGTTACGGATTCGTTCTCTACGGCTAACTGGGAACAACACAACGTTCTTTATATACTTTAAAGCATCTTTGATATTTTCACTTTCTCGAAGAGACTCCCATGAAAAGAAATTATACATGTGCCTATGATAGTCGGGCCAATAGTCGATAAAAGTAACTTCATGTCCCATATCTGTCAGCACTTTCCTCAGAGCTATCGCTTGTAGAAGAGCACCATAATTATGACTTCTATGATATGTTAATATTCCGATTTTCATTGTTACCATTTCACTTTATAATATCTTTAACATCATTAACTGCATGTTTAGCAGTAGCTTTAAGAAAACCCTTTACATCCTTCTTTATATTTCTGATAGTGTCCAGGGCTTTAACTTCGTCCTCTGTTTGGGTAAATACCTCGAATACCATTGGTTTTTCTGACAAAGAAGGAGTAACAAAAGTTTCCAAACATTTTTCAAAATCTAATTTGTTTGAAGCATGCATGTAGTTAAAACCTAAATCCTCAGCATAATGTCGAACCAAATTCGAAGATTTGTTTCCATAATGACCTGCTGCCGCAAAAAACAAATCTGCATCCTCTCCAAATTTACTACCTGGATGGTCTAGCTTCCGGAATTCTATTCCACGACCATTATTCACCAATAAGATTCTTAAATTGTTTTTTATATGCCTATTACCTAATGAATTCAAATCATAAAAGAATGCCAAATCGCCTACGACCAAGAAGTGTAAGGTATTTGGTCTTCCTAAAGATGAACCAATTATTGTTGAGACAGCACCATCAATGCCAAACCCACCAACATTACAACAACTCTCTATACTACTCGGAATTTGGAAAAAATTCCAAGAGCGTAAAGAATTGAAGATACTAAAGTTTATTACACTCTTTTCTGGAAGCTTGGAGAATAAAGATTTTGCAATCCATATATTTGAGAATCCAATTTCGGGGATTTTTTTATATATTGAGTTATATTCCTCCTTACAAGCTTTCAAATAAGAGCACGAGCCTTTTGTGTCTTTTTGATAGTATGAAAAAAATGCTTCTTCATTCATCTCAAACACCTTTGTCAGCTTCTTAAATGTATCTCTCAACTCTCCGTCTGGACTTACTCTCCAAACGAACTTAGGGCGAAGTTTTTCTGTTGTATAAGTATCTCCAGACACTTCCCCTAGGTGAACCAGCAGATCCATTGACAGCAGTTCCGAACGATATTGTTGTTGCGCTGAAATTAATGCAGAGTTTATTCTAAAGCGCCCTTTGTAACCACTGGTATTGTCACAGAACACAACAGCGTTATTACTCTCACAGAAATTGTCTATTGCATTTATTTCACTTTCAACAAAAAGTCTATGCGAACCAATAAAAATAGCAATACGTCCAGAAGGTAGGATAGGGAAATCATCACCAGGCATAATCCTATAGATTGTCCTGACTTTGGGCAATTCTTTTTGATTAAAGCCATCAGCGACTCCAGTTTCTAAATTAATATGTACAGGACCGCCACCCCGATGATTCAGTTCGAGAATAGCCCGGTTAATGTTAACAACATTCTTCCATTCATCTGTAGGCGTGTGTATCTTGTTCACTGACACACTCAATCTGACCGTATCATTTGGATATGAACTTCTGTCAATTGTCTGAGAACTCAAATGCCCTATGTTTTCTTCTCCATGATGTCCAGTAATAACAAGAATTGGCAGTTTCCTATAATAAGCCTCTGTTAATGCAGGAAGATAATTGCGGGATGCAGTTGCTTCAGTACACGTGATAACAACAGATTCTCCTGTGGAAGACGCTAATCCACACGCCATAT
>Ga0310691_10003443_pt1 | contig 19008 bp, 20 predicted proteins | sample 176DNAGHGlowgp2_FD_203887 | JGI IMG/M metagenome (GOLD analysis project Ga0310691, IMG submission 203887) | Sheep rumen microbial communities from Palmerston North, Manawatu-Wanganui, New Zealand - 1766 DNA GHGlow gp2 (v2) (version 2) | ecosystem: Host-associated > Mammals > Digestive system >...
CCTCCACCGAAGAAGACAGTTAATCATTTAAACATAAAAATATTATGAGCAAGAACAAGAACAACGCAAAGCGCGAAGCCTACGCCAAGAAGCAGGAAGAGCAGGGCAAGAAAGTCATTACATGGATATTTGCAGGACTCGTCATCCTGGCTGTCATCTACCTCGTCTGGACCTTTGCTATCATTTCATAAATGGCATTGCGTAAATGGCATTAGAGATTGAACGCAAATTCCTCGTGCTTGACACATCGTTCAAGCACGAGGCTTTTTCCTCCAGCCACATCCGCCAGGGCTACATCTGTAGCGGGCACGGCCGAACCGTGCGCATACGTATCCGCGACACGCGCGCGTACATTACTATTAAAGGTCCCTCGCTCAACGGAGGACTCTCGCGCTACGAGTTCGAACAGGAAATTCCCTTCGCCGATGCCGAAGACCTCATGCTGCTCTGCGAACCCGGCATCATCGACAAGACACGGTGGCTCGTCACGAGCGGCCGTCACACCTTCGAGGTAGACGAGTTCCACGGCGACAACGACGGCCTGGTAATCGCCGAGGTAGAACTGGGCTCCGAAGACGAAGCCTTCCAGAAACCCGCCTTCATCGGACAGGAAGTCACCGGCGACCGGCGCTACTACAACTCCCATCTGCGCCGCAATCCCTACTGTCTCTGGAAATAGGCCTGCCACACTACCGACAGTGGAAGTAGGCCCTCCACATCAACAGTCCCACGCCCACGGCAAGCGTCACCCCCAAGGTGTTGGCAGCGAAGTCCAGCCAGTCGCCGTTGCGGTGCCCGCCGGTACAGTACTCCTGCAGCAACTCCAGCACGCCGCTCATCAGCACCGGCATCAGCCATGCCCAGAAGAACAGCTTCTCGTAGTCCATTCTGCGATGGCTGCGCAGATACTCCCACCATATCACGCTGCACGTCCCGCCATACATCACCAGGTGGGTCCACTTGTCTATGAAAGCCACCTCGTCCAGTGGTGTCTCCGGAAAGAAAGGAGTCAGCGACAACACCCAAACCAGCGCCACACAGAGCAGCGAAAAGGGGTATTTCCTTACAAAAAGAGTGCTTTTAAGCATATTTCCCAGTTCTTTTGGTGCAAAAATAAGAAATATTTTATACTTTTGCAAGCGAATATGAGAAATAATAAGATGGCTAAACTAGAAAGGGCTAATTTCGGGAGCCGTCTGGGCGTCATTCTGGCTACGGCAGGGTCGGCGGTCGGCTTGGGCAATGTATGGCGCTTTCCCTATATGACGGGGCAGAACGGCGGCGCTGTCTTCATCATTATCTACGTGCTGTGTGTCGTCATGCTGGGCATTCCCTGCATGATCAGCGAATTCATCATCGGGCGTCACGGCCGTGCCAACACGGCGCGGGCCTACCGCAAGATGTCGGGCGGCGGGCCGTGGGCCGTCATCGGCTACCTTGGCGTGCTCACCGGGTTCCTCATCACCGGCTACTACGCCGTCGTCGCGGGCTGGTGCCTGCAGTACATCTGGGCGTCGCTCATCGGCCACATGCAGGGTTCGCCCGAGTACTTCCAGACGTACTTTGCCGAACTGTCCACCGACCCCGTGAAGCCTGTGCTGTGGACCGTCATCATTTCGTTCATCACCTACCTCATCATCGAGCACGGCGTGCGCGACGGCATCGAGCGGGCCTCGAAGGTCATGATGCCTACGCTGTTCCTGCTGCTGCTGGTCATCGTGGGTGCCGCCTGCATGCTGCCTAATGCCGACAAAGGCATCGAGTTTCTCTTCAAGCCCGACTTCAGCAAGATTACCGGCGACGTCTTCCTGGCCGCCCTCGGACAGTCGTTTTACTCCATGAGCATTGCCATGGGCTGTCTGTGCACCTATGCCAGCTATTTCTCGAAGAACACCAACCTTACCAAGTCGGCCGTCGAGATAGGTGTCATCGACTCCGTGGTAGCCATCCTGGCCGGACTCATGATATTCCCGGCCGCCTTCAGCGTCGGTGTGAACCCCGACTCGGGCCCGTCGCTCATCTTCATCACACTGCCCAACGTGTTCACCCAGGCCTTTGCCTCGATGCCCGTGCTGGGCTATGCCATCTGTCTGCTCTTCTTCGTGCTGCTGTCGCTGGCGGCCCTGACGTCGCTCATGTCGCTGCACGAGGTGTCTACGGCTTTCTTCCAGGAGGAGCTGGTCATCACGCGTAAGAAGGCAGCCCTCATTGTCACCCTCTCCACGTCGGCCATCGGTGCCCTGTGCTCGCTGTCGCTGGGCGCCGTAGACGGCATGTCGTTCCTGGGCAGGACGCTCTTCGACTTGTTCGACTTCATTACCGGCCAGATATTCCTGCCCATTGTAGGCTTCCTGACGTGCATCTACATCGGGTGGTTCGCCTCGCACAAGATAGTGCGCGACGAGTTTACCAACTGGGGCACGCTGCGCGGCAGCTACTTCCACTTCTACCTGTTTCTGGTCAAGTACATCTGTCCGCTGGCCATTCTCTTCATCTTCCTCCATCAATTAGGACTACTGGAATGAAAAACCGCGGCAATTTCGGCTCCAAGCTCGGCATCGTGCTGGCCACGGCCGGGTCGGCAGTAGGACTGGGCAACGTATGGCGCTTCCCCTATATGACGGGCCAGAACGGCGGCGCCGCCTTCATACTGATTTACGTGGGGTGCATCCTGCTGCTCGGCATACCGGGCATGCTCAGCGAGTTCATCGTCGGCCGCCACGCGCAGACCAATGCTGCCCGCGCCTACGACGCGCTGTCCGGCGGCCGTCCCTGGCGGCTGGTGGGCTATCTGGGCATCCTTACCTCAACCATCATACTGGGCTTCTATGCCGTCGTTGCCGGGTGGTGCCTTCAGTACCTGTGGGCATCCGTGTCCGGTCATGTCAGTGGCGATGCCGACTACGTGCGTAACTACTTCGTCAGCTTTTCCAGCCACCCGCTGAAGCCTGTCGTGTGGGGCGTGGCCTTCGTGCTCATCACCCACCTGGTCGTGGTGCGCGGCGTGCGCAGCGGCATCGAGCGGGCCTCCAAGCTGCTCATGCCCGTACTACTGCTACTGCTCGTCGTCATCGTAGTGGCCTCGTGCCTGCTGCCAGGGGCCTCGGCCGGCATCGAGTTCCTCTTCAAGCCCGACTTCTCGAAGGTCTCCGGCAGCGTCCTGCTCGAAGCCCTCGGACAGGCCTTCTTCTCGCTCTCGCTGGGCACCGCGTGCCTGTGCACCTACGCCAGCTACTTCTCGCGGCGCACCAACCTGCTGCACTCGGCCGCACAGATAGCGCTGCTCGACACGCTCATTGCCATCCTCGCCGGACTGATGATATTCCCCGCCGCCTACAGCGTAGGCGTCAACCCCGACTCAGGACCGTCGCTCATCTTCATCACCCTGCCCAACGTCTTCCAGCAGGCCTTTGGCGCCATGCCCGCAGTGGGCTACGTCGTCAGCGTCATGTTCTACGCCCTGCTGGTCTTCGCCGCCCTCACCAGCACCATCTCAATGCACGAGATAGGCACCGCCTTCTTTACCGAGGAGCTGCACCTGCCGCGCCGGCGGGCCGCATGGATACTCACCGCCGTGGCCTCAGTGCTCTGCACGTTCTGCGCCCTCTCCGTCGGCGCCTGCCCTGACATCAGCGTCATGGGCCTCTCGCTCATGGACGCCTGCGACATGCTCACCGCCAACATCATGCTGCCCATGGGCGCACTGCTCACCTGCCTCTTCGTAGGCTGGTACATACCCCGACAGGTCGTGGCCGACGAGTTCACCAACCAGGGCACACTCTCTGCCCGCCTACTGCCCGTCTACCGCTTTGCCGTACGCTACGTCTGCCCCACGGCCATCGTCCTCATCTTCCTACACCAGCTCGGCGTGATATGAACCGCAACGACCGGCGCATCTTCCGAACCACCGCCGCGGCCCTCGCGCTGGCCGGGGCGGCACTCCTGTACTTCCTCTTTACGACATACCATTCTCAGGCCGACAGCCAACCCTCGCCACGCCGGACACCACACACCACACGCCGGACACCACGCGACGCACATGCCCGCACCACCTACTATGCCGTAGCACCGAGCCACAAGGCCGAACGCTTCAGCTTCGACCCCAACACTGCCGACTCCACACAGCTGCTGCGCCTGGGACTGCAGCCCTGGCAGGTGCGCAACATCTACCGCTACCGGGCCCGCGGCGGCATCTACCGCACCCGCGAGGACTTTGCCCGGCTCTACGGACTCACCCGCAAGCAGTACCGCGAACTGGCCCCCTACATACGCATCTCTGCCGACTACCTGCCCGCCGCCACACTCATCGGCAGACGTCACACCGCCACCGCCGACCGTGACGCCGCAGCAGCCGACAGCACCGCCGCCCGCACCACAGCCGGCACGGCGCGCGACAGTCTGGAATACCCCGTGAAACTGAAGCCCGGCCAGCACATCGAACTCAACACCGCCGACGCCGACGAGCTGCGGCGCGTGCCGGGCATCGGACACTACTACGCCGCCCAGATACTGCGCTACGGACGCTGGCTGGGAGGCTACGTCAGCGTCGACCAGCTCGACGAGATAGAAAACTTCCCCACCGACGCCAAGCAATACTTCGTCGTCGACCACCCCACACCCCGAAAGCTGCCCGTCAACAGCCTCAGCACCTCGCAGCTGAAGCGCCATCCCTACATCAACTACTTCCAAGCCAAGGCCATCGTAGACTACCGCCGACGCCACGGACCACTGAAAAGCCTCCAGCAGCTCAGTTTCTCGCGCGACTTCCCGCCCGAAGCCATCCGCCGCCTCGAACCCTACGTCGAGTACTGAACCGCCACCCCCATTTCCGCCCCACTCCCCCGGCCACTCACCCCGCCTACAGCTCCCGCCCAAGTCCGCTTCATGTCCAGTATTTGTCCAGTATATGTCCAGTATTTGTCCAGTGAATGACTGAAGAAATACTGAAGAAATACTGAACAAATACTGAACATGAACGGGAGGGCGACGGGACCGAGAACCCCACCCGCACCCGCGGGGTGTAGTTTTTGGACAAATTATTTGCGCGTCTCAAACTTTTAGCGTATCTTTGCAACATGGACTATACGCTGAACTGCAACGGACGGCTGCTGAGCCTCAGCGAGCCGCGGGTGATGGGCATTGTGAACGTGACCCCCGACTCGTTCTTCGCCGACAGCCGGCAGCAGACCGATGACGCCGTGGCACGCCGCGTGGAACAGGTGCTCGCCGAGGGCGCTGCCATCGTCGACGTAGGGGCATGCTCCACCCGTCCCGGCGGACAGCCCGTCAGCGAGGACGAGGAGTGGAAGCGCCTGAGCATGGCACTGGCCATCGTGCGGCGCGTGGCACCCGAGAGCGTGGTGAGCATCGACACCTACCGGCCACAGGTGGCCCGCAGAGCCGTCGAGGAGTACGGCGCCGACATCATCAACGACGTAGGCGGCCCGCTGACGGGCGACCCTACCGAGCGGCCCGACGACATGCTGCGCATGGTGGCACGCCTCAGGGTGCCCTACATATACATGTCGCGCAGGGCCACCGTACGCGACATCCTGCTGGACTTCGCACAGACCGTAGACACACTGCGCACCATGGGACAGAAAGACATCGTGCTCGACCCCGGCTTCGGCTTCGGCAAGACGCTGCAGCAGAACTACCAGGTGCTGGCCCAGATGGAGCGCATGGCCATGGTCGGACTGCCGCTGCTGGTAGGCCTGTCGCGCAAGTCAATGATATACCGCCTGCTGGACACCGACCCACAAGGAGCACTCAACGGCACCACGGCACTCCACGCCATAGCACTGCTGAAGGGAGCCTCCATACTGCGGGTGCACGACGTCAGGGAAGCCGTCGAGACCGTCAGGCTGGTGCAGGCCATGGCGAACCCCGCACAGCCGGACCCCGACAGGAAAGGAAACAACAACGAATCAAAATAAATAGTAAACAAGGTGTTTTTCGAATTTGGAATAAAAGATATCATCGACATCGTGCTCGTGGCACTGATGCTGTTCTACATCTACAGGCTGATGAAGGAGTCGCGCTCGCTGAACGTCTTCATGGGCATCATGGTGTTCGTCGTGCTGTGGCTCGTCGTGTCGCAGGTGCTCGAGATGCGCCTGCTGGGGTCCATCATGGACAAGCTGGTCAGTGTAGGAGTGATCGCACTGATCATCCTCTTCCAGGACGACATACGCAAGTTTCTCTACAACCTGGGCGCCCACCAGCGCATTCAGGGCATACGCCGACTGTTTGCCACGGGCGACAAGAAGCAGGACCGAGCCCGACTCAAACAGGTCATCATGCCCATCGTCATGTCGTGCATGTCGATGAGCAAGAAGAAGGTAGGCGCACTCATCGTCATACAGCGCGCCACACCACTCGACGACATCGTGGCCACGGGCGAGCGCATCGACGCCACCGTGAGCCAGCGACTCATAGAGAACCTCTTCTTCAAGAACTCACCGCTGCACGACGGCGCCATGGTCATTGCCAACCATCAGATAAAAGCCGCAGGCTGCATACTGCCCGTGTCGCACGACCTGAACATACCCAAGGAGCTGGGCCTGCGCCACCGCGCCGCACTGGGCATCACACACGAGAGCGACTGCATAGCCATCGTAGTGTCTGAAGAGACGGGCGGCATCAGCGTAGCCATACGCAGCGAGTTCCAACTGCGACTGTCGGCCGAGAAACTGGAGAGCATCCTCACCCAGGAGCTGGAGTAAGGCAGCAAGGCCGAAGAAGGAAAACCGAAGGGCGAAGACATAAACGGCGAGAAAGAAAAGTGAAAAAAAATTAAGGCGGGAGCAAATTCTTCACGCTTCACTCCTTACTCTTCACTTTATTTCGTACCTTTGCAGTCCGACGTGAGAGATACTTACTTTAAATATTAAAACAAACTATGGATTTATTAAGTCAGATCGTTGCGCGCGCCAAGAGTAACAAGCAGCGCATCGTGCTCCCCGAAGCAGAGGAGGAGCGCACACTGTGTGCCGCCGACCGTGTGTTGGCAGAGGACATTGCAGACATCATCCTCATCGGTAACCCCGAGAAAGTGGCCGCACTGGCCAAGGAGAAGGGCCTGAAGAACATCGGCAAGGCTACACTCATCGACCCCGAGAACTACGAGAAGAGCGAAGAGCTGGCCGAGAAGCTGGCCGAGATTCGCAAGTCGAAGGGCATGACCATCGAGCAGGCCCGCGAGCTGGTGAAGAACCCCCTGTACCTGGGCTGCATGATCATCAAGACGGAAGGTGCCGACGGCCAGATTAGCGGTGCACTGTCTACGACGGGCGACACGCTGCGTCCCGCACTGCAGATTATCAAGTGCTCGCCGGGCATCAACTGCGTCAGCGGCGGTCTGCTGCTCATCTCCAAGGAGAAGCAGTTCGGCGAGAACGGCGTACTGGTAGTGGCCGACGTCGCCGTGACCCCCATGCCCGATGCCAACCAGCTGGCACAGTTTGCTGTATGCACGGCACAGACCGCCAAGTCGGTGGCCGGCTTCAAAGAGCCCCGCGTGGCCATGCTGAGCTTCTCGACGAAGGGTTCTGCCAAGCACGAGGTGTGCGACAAGGTGATAGAGGCCACACGTCTGGCCAAGGAGATGGACCCGACGCTGAAGATAGACGGCGAGTTGCAGGCCGACGCCGCCCTCGTGCCCAGCGTAGGCGCCAAGAAGGCTCCCGGCAGCGACATTGCAGGCAAGGCCAACGTGCTGGTATTCCCCAACCTCGAGGTGGGCAACATCGGCTATAAGCTCGTGCAGCGACTGGGCGACGCCATCGCCATCGGCCCCATCCTGCAGGGTATCGCCCGCCCGGTGAACGACCTTTCGCGTGGCTGTTCCGTAGACGATATTTACTATATGGTTGCCATCACGGCTTGTCAGGCTATGGATGCTAAGAAGTAAAAAAGATTATGAAGATATTAGTATTAAACTGTGGTTCGTCGTCAATCAAGTACGCGCTGTACAATATGGACGACAAGAGTGTGATGACCAGTGGCGGTGCCGAGCGTGTGGGCTTGGACGGCGCCTTCGTGAAGGTGAAGCTGGCCAATGGTGAGAAGAAGCAGATTATGCACGACATCCCCGAGCACACGGAGGGCGTGAAGTTCATCTTCTCGCTGCTGACCGACCCCGAGATAGGAGTCATCAAGGACCTGAAGGAGATTGACGCCGTGGGTCACCGCATGGTGCACGGCGGCGAGAAGTTCAACAAGTCGGTACTGCTGACCGACGAGGTGCTGGAGGCCTTCGAGGCCGTGAGCGACCTGGCACCGCTGCATAACCCCGCCAACCTGAAGGGTGTGAACGCCGTGAAGGAGCTGATGCCCGGTCTGCCCCAGGTGGGTGTCTTCGACACGGCCTTCCACCAGACCATGCCCGCCAAGGCTTATATGTATGCCATTCCCTACGAGCTGTACGAGAAGTATGGTGTGCGCCGCTACGGTTTCCACGGCACAAGCCACCGTTACGTCAGCGCCCGCGCGCTGGAGTTCTTGGGCATGAAGGCTGAGGGCACGAAGGTCATTACGTGCCACGTGGGCAACGGCGGTTCTATCGCTGCTGTCGTTGACGGCAAGTGCGTAGACACGTCGATGGGTCTGACGCCTCTGGAGGGCCTCGTCATGGGTACCCGCTCGGGCGACATCGACGGCGGTGCAGTGACCTTCATCGAGAAGAAGCTGGGTCTGGATGCCGACGGCATGTCGAACCTGCTGAACAAGAAGAGCGGCGTGGCCGGTATCACCGGTGGCTCGAGCGACATGCGCGACGTGGAGAACGCCGCCAAGGCCGGCGACGAACGTGCCAAGCTGGCACAGGATATGTACTTCTACCGTATCAAGAAGTATATCGGTGCGTATGCTGCCGCCATGGGTGGCGTCGACGTCATCGTCTTCACCGCCGGTGTAGGTGAGAACCAGATTTCTATGCGCTCTGAGGTGTGCAAGGGTCTGGAGTTCCTGGGTGTGAAGTTCGACGAGCAGAAGAACAACATCCGCGGCGAGGAGGCCATCATCTCGGCCGACGACTCGAAGGTGAAGGTCGTTGTCATCCCCACCGACGAGGAGCTGATGATAGCAACCGACACGATGAACCTGGTTTAACCCCGACTTTGAAGTGAAAGAATACTTCTCAAGACTCTTCCCCCTACACCTTGCTGTAGCACTGGCTGTAGGGGGATTTCTTATGGCACGCTACCCGTGGCTGATGGCGGCCCCTGCGCCCTGCGCCCAGGGCTAATAAAGGCAACGACACCCCTACTACGGACCCCTACAGAAACATAAGTCAGGGAAATAGGGCGTTCTGTTTCTTCTTAGGGAATAAACCTCCGCTGCAGCCTGCCCTCATAAGTCTCCATGGTCAGAACGACGGTGTCGGGAAGTGGTGTAGGCAGCAGAATGCTTACGTAGCGGCGGTTGGTATAGTATTCGGGAATACCGTTCTGACTGTGCAGCAGGCGGTAGTATGCCGCGCTGCGACCGTCTTCATACCGATAGACGGTGTCCTGCGCCAGGCCGATGTTATGAGGCAGCTCCTCGTCGTTGATGCGTCCCGTCTTCACCAGCAGACCCATATTCAGATAGCGGCGGGTTGTGGCCAGCCAGGCACTCTCCAGTCCGAGCGGGTCCTGGGGCTGTTCCTTGAAGCGCCAGTGCGCCACGGGCTGCAGGGTGACGACGGTACCCAGGGAGACGGTCTTGGCGTGCGTCTCGTCAACTTTATTGTAGTACATCAAGACCCGGTATGTCGTGTCGGGCGTGGCTATCCACTGTGCCGTGACGGGCGACGTAAGCTGGTAGCTCGCACCCTCGTCGGTCACGATGCTGACACCCTGCTGACGGGCGTCGACGTGCAGTTCGCAAAGGTCGGCCTGTGTCAGCGAGTAGCGTCCTTCGCCCTTCTCGTAGCTGTCTATCTCGCAGCCTACAACGGTGGTCAGCAACAGTCCCAGGAGTAGTCGTCTCATAGCGTAAGGGTAGCAAGAAGGTTGCGTACGGGATTGGCGTACATGGTCAGCATCTGCTGGCGGAGGAAGTCTTCGTCCTTGTCAGGGATGCGTATCTTAGCCAGCTGCCCTGCCAGGTAGTTCTCGAAGCGCTTGACGTCGTCGGGCGTATAGGCAGCGTCCCGAACGAGCGTATTCCGGCTGTCAGACTTCCTGCGCTCGTCGTCCTCCAGATGCCATACGCCCTTCTGCACCAGCATGTCGAACGCAATCCAATTGCCGGGAAAGAGCCGGTAATTGGCATGTATCTCACGGTCCATGCGGTGTGCCAGCTGTTCAAAGTACTCTTTCTTAGGCAGGTTTTTCAGTTCGCCAAGCCAGGTGTTGACGGACGGGGCGCAATGGTAGTGCACGCGTCCCTTATAGCCCATGATGCCCGTGCGCATGTTGTCCAGATCGTCTTGCTTGCTCTTCTTGAAGGCGGGGTTGTCACGCTTCTGCTGCATCTCCTGGGCCTTCAGATAGTCGCAAGGGTCATACTCATAGCTTATGGTCAGCGGAACGATATTCAGTTCGCTGAGGTCACCTCCCATGGCCAGCATCTTAAGGACCGACTCCTGGGTATGGTCGCTGGAGTCCTTGGCCCGACCCTCGCGCTGGGCTATCCAGATGTTTTCGTGCTTCTGGGTAACAGCATAGTGTATGTAGCGGCTCATCAGCTGCGACGAGCGCATCATCTCGTGAGCGGTCAGTCCGCGACGCACGGTGAAGGCTTTGTTCATCCTTACCAGTGTCTTTATCCATGGGTAGATAAGCAGGTTGTCGCCAATGCCTATCTCTACCGTCGTGGGGTAATGGTTCTTGTTAAGCAGCACGTCGAGGAATGCCGAATCGAGCACGATGTCGCGGTGGTTCGAGACGAAGGTGTATCTTGTCTGAGGGTTCTCCCCCTGGGCGTGTGGCGCTGCCGTGAGCGTTGAGGATTGGGAAAGCCTGGAGTCGTCGAACGTCAGCCCGTCGGTACATTTGCGTACCGCGTACCATACCACAGGCTTCATGAAGCGCAGCTGGAAGTCCAGTGGCGTCTTCACCCCCATGAAGGCCAGCCTGAGCAGGCCGTTCCTGACTCCTTTGGGTATCCATGGCACGAAGCCCTGCAGCAGCTTCGAGAACTGTCTGTCCTGCAACAGTGTCTCAAACGCTTCCTTCATCTCTCCTGCCTCATAGGGCCGTATCTCGTCGAACTCCTTTATATCAAAAGCCTCCATAGCACATGCTGATTCTTCACGCTTCACTCTTAGTACGTTTCTCTTAGAACTGGTTTTCCACGATGTCTGTCAGCACGTCCTTCATCTCCAGTCCGGCGGCACGCACCTGCTGGGGAATGAAGCTGGTGGGCGTCATGCCCGGCGTGGTGTTTACCTCGAGCATCGAGATACGGCCGTCCTTAGAAATGATGTAGTCGATACGGATGATGCCGTTGCAGTGCAGGATATCGTAGATATGACTGGTTATCTCGCGTACGCGGCGTGTAATGTCGTCAGACAGACGTGCCGGGGTTATTTCCTGCACCTGTCCGTTATACTTGGCGTCGTAGTCGAAGAACTCGTTCTGTGTCACCACCTCGGTGGCTGGCAGCACCACGCTCTTCTCCTGCGTCTTGTACACACCGATTGAGATTTCGGTACCTTCCAGATACTGCTCTACCATGATGGTGTCGCTCTCCATCATGGCCTTTCTGATGGCCGGTGCCAGCTGGTCAGCATTCTTCACCTTCGACACGCCGAAGCTGGAGCCGTCGGCGGCGGGTTTGACGAAGCAGGGCATACCGATGCGCTGTTCTATCTCCTCCTCGTTAACCAGATGTTCGTAGCCGCGACGTATCAGCAGCGAGTCGGCTACGCTGACCCCATAGCCCCTGAGGTACTGGTTCAGCACGAACTTGTCGAACGTCATGGCTTCTACCAGCACGCCGCTTGTCGAGTAGGGTATTCCCACCAGGTCGAAGTATCCCTGCAGGATACCGTTCTCGCCAGGCGTACCGTGAATGGTGATGTAGGCATAGTCGAAGAGCATTGCCTTGCCGTCTTCCACAAACGAGAAGTCATTGCGGTCTATCTTTGCCGTGGTGCCGTCGTGCAGCTCCACATGCCAGTCCTGGCCCTTGATGTCAACGATATACACATTATAGCGTTCCTTGTCGAAGAACGAGTAGAGCCCCTGTGCCGACCTCAGCGACACGTCGTGCTCTGAAGAGTCTCCGCCACACACGATGGCGATGTTACGCATTACTTGTTTCATGTTCCAAGCTTATTGTTTTGTTGTTATATTGTTTCCGTAAGTCTTTCTCCATTTCTCGAGCAGCAGCAGCATGTCGTCGGGCATGGGTGCCGTGAAGTCCATCGGCTGTCGTGTCACAGGGTGGCGGAAGCCCAGCGTACGGGCATGCAGCGCCTGTCGGGGACATATCTTCAGGCAGTTGCTGATGAAGGCCTTGTAGCTGGCCGTACGCTCGCCCCTGAGCATCTCGCAGCCTCCGTAGCGCTCGTCGCCGAAGAGGGGGTGTCCCAGGTGCTTCATGTGAGCCCTGATCTGGTGGGTACGTCCTGTTTCCAGCCTGCACTCCACCAGCGTAGTATAGCCGTAGCGTTCCAGCACGCGCCAGTGTGTAACGGCCTCCTTGCCTACGTCGCCGCCGGCAGGGTACACCGCCATACGCTGACGGTCGCGCACGTCGCGTCCTATGTTGCCTTCTATGCGTCCCTCGTCGTCCTTCATATTGCCCCACACCAGCGCCTGATACGTACGCCGCGTGTCGTGACGGAAGAACTGTACTCCCAGGTCGCTCTTAGCTTCAGGTGTCTTGGCCACCACCAGCAGTCCGCTGGTGTCCTTGTCGATGCGGTGCACCAGTCCCACCGAAGGGTCGTTGGGGTCGTACGAGGACAGCTCTCTGAGATGCCATGCTATGGCATTCACCAGCGTAGCGTGGTGGTTGCCCACACCCGGGTGTACCACCAGCCCTGCCGGCTTGTCCACCACCAGCACGTCGGCGTCCTCGTACACCACGTTCAGCGGCATTTCCTCGGGCACTATCGTCGTGTCGTAATGCGGACGGTCCAGCATCAGTGTCACCACGTCACCGGGACGTACCTTGTAATTACTCTTCACCGTACGCCCGTTGACCTGTATAAAGCCTGCCTCGGCTGCCTTCTGTATGCGGTTGCGCGACTGGTGCGGCACGTGTTCGGCCATATAACGGTCTATACGCACAGGTTCCTGACCGTGGTCCACCTCCATCCTGAGGTGTTCCCACAGTCCGTCGCCAGCGTCGTCACCGCCCTGCTCCAGCAGGTCAGGCTCGTCCTCTGCGCCGTCTTGTTCCAGTATGTCCACTTCGTAGTCGTCTCTCATGGCTCTGTCACGGGAGGCTCCGGCACCTCCTGAAAATCGTCCGTCACGGGTTCCATGGGGTCTATGCTGCCGTCAATGGGGCCGTCCACATATTCTATATCCTCCAAATCACTCAGTGTACCGCTGCCCACGAGCAGTGTCAACGGGTAGTCAATGGGGATACGGTCGCCGTTCGACACACGACGCCCGCGGCATAGGATACCATACACCCAGTCCTTTTCGCCGTGGACCTGCTGTACGGGCATCAGACGGAATCCTATGGCCATCAGCTTGGCTTCGGCCTCGCGCACGCTGCAGTTGTCTACAATGTCGGGAATGGCGAAGGTTGGCGATGAGGGCGAGTTCACCGTCACGTATATAATGTGTCCCTGCTTTACCTTCATGCCGGCACCCGGTGTCTGGGCCAGCACACAGTCAGGGGCCATGGTTTTCTGGTAGCCCGAGTCGCTAACCAGTATCACAAGCCCCAGCTCGTCAAGCGCCATATGCGCCTTCGAGTAGGTCATGCCCTTTAGCTGAGGTACCACGATGCCCTCGCCATGGTGCGTATAGCGGTCCAGGGCGAAGATGGCTCCGCCAAGCGCCAGCACGGCGAAAAGCGCCATACCTACAAAGTGCAGCAGCACGTAGCACCAGGGCTTTCGTATTATTTCCTTCAGTGTCATCGTATCGTCGTTATTACACGTTTACTTGTCATACCTGCTTTGTCAAGGCAAAAGTACAAAGAAATCCTGAGACAGCAAAAAAATCGGGTATATTTCTTGCGAAACATACCCAATTCTTATTCTTACACCCTCCCTGAGGGGTGTCAGTTTACTTTCCGTGGTGCTCGTCAGAAACGGTGAGCTTCTTACGTCCCTTAGCGCGGCGCGAAGCCAATACGCGACGACCATTCTTCGTTGCCATGCGCTCGCGGAAGCCATGCTTGTTCACGCGGCGACGGTTGTGCGGCTGAAATGTTCTCTTCATTGCTGTTATCTACTTTTTTATGTTATTATTGTCATTTTGGGCTGCAAAATTACGCATTATTTTCCAAATACGCAAGTTTCTGCTTAAATTTTTCACTTTTCACTTTTCACTTTTCACTTTTTTTTGTACCTTTGCACCCGCAAAGAGCGAGAATTACATTATTATAATAGTACTATTTATGATCAATTCACAAGACATCAAGAAGGGCACCGCCATTCGCATGGACGGCGCTATCTGGGTTTGCATCGACTTTCAGCACCGCAAGCCCGGCAAGGGTAACACCATCATGAACATCAAGATGAAGAACGTCACCGACGGCCGCGTGCTGGAGCGTCGCTACAACATCGGCGAGAAGCTCGAGGACGTTGTCATTGAGCACCGCGACTATCAGTACCTGTACGAGGATCAGGAAGGCCGCATCTTTATGAACCAGGAGACCTTCGAGCAGATTCCCATTGCCAACGACCTCGTCATCGGCCACGAATACATGAAGGAGGGCGACGTTGTATCTGTTGTCAGCGACACCACCGACGGTACCATTCTCTATGCCGAGATGCCCGTAAAGACCGTCCTGAAGGTTACCCACTCCGAGCCCGGCATCAAGGGCGACACGGCTACCAACACCCTGAAGCCCGCTACGCTGGAGACAGGTGTCGAGGTTCGCGTGCCCCTGTTCATCAACGAGGGCGACCTCATTCAGGTCGACACCCGTGACGGTTCCTACCTGGCCCGCGCCAAGGAGTAAACATGAACTACAGTATTGTTGTTCCCGTCTACAACCGTCCCGACGAAGTCGACGAGCTACTGGAGAGTCTTTGTTCCCAGACACTTAAGGACTTCGAGGTCGTCGTTGTAGAAGACGGCTCACAGAAACCCTGCAAGGATGTTTGCGACAAGTACGCAAGCATCCTTGATCTTCATTATTACTACAAGGACAACAGCGGCCCCGGACAAAGTCGCAATTACGGCGTAGAGCGTGCCCGCGGCCAGTATGTCGTCATCCTGGACAGCGATGTCGTGACGCCGCCGGGCTTCATACAGTCCATCGACGACGAGCTGCGCCGCCAGCCCACAGAGGCATGGGGCGGTGCCGACGCTGCCCACCCCTCGTTCACCCCGGTACAGAAGGCCATCTCGTACAGCATGACTTCCTTCTTCACCACCGGCGGCATCCGCGGCAGCAAGAAGAATGCGCGCCACACTTCGACCTTTAGGTTGAAGAAGCTCGACAAGTTCTACCCCCGCTCCTTCAATATGGGCATCCGTCGCGACGTCTACCTGCAGCTCGGCGGATTCACCAACATGCGCTTCGGCGAGGACATCGACTTCAGCTACCGCCTTGTCGAGGCCGGCTACCAGCCACGTTTGTTCCCCGAATCCTGGGTATGGCACAAGCGCCGCACCGACTTCCGTAAGTTCTTCCGTCAGGTCTACAACAGCGGCATCGCCCGTATCAACCTTGAGAAGCGCCACCCAGGCACCCTCAAACTGGTACACCTGCTGCCCGCCGTCTTCACGCTGGGAGTCATCGGCTGCCTGCTGCTGGCACCATTCACCTGTGGCATCACGCTGACGCCCCTGCTGCTTTATGCACTCATCATCTGTGTCGACTCCACGCGCCAGAACCACAGCCTACGCGTAGGCCTGCTCAGCATCCCCGCCGCCTTTGTACAGCTGACGGGCTACGGTCTCGGATTTCTGGAGTCGTGGTGGAAACGCTGCGTCAGGAAGCAGGACGAGTTTACTGCCTTTGAAAAGACCTTCTACAAATGAGCGGAAAACTGACTATTGCCCACTGGTCTGAGGACGATCAGCCGCGTGAAAAGCTTCGCGACAAAGGTCCCCAGACTCTCAGTAACGCTGAATTACTGGCCATACTTATCGGTTCAGGCACTCCGGGCACCAGTGCCGTCGAGCTGATGCAGAACGTGTTGAACGACTGCGGCAACAACCTGAACGCACTGGGCAAGATGAGCATCCGCCAGCTCTGCGAATACAAGGGCGTAGGCGAGGCCAAGGCTATCACCATTCTTGCCGCGTGTGAGCTGGGCAAGCGCCGCCAGATGGAGTTGCCCGAGGAACGTCCCGACCTGGGCACCGCCACCCGTATCTACAACCACATGCACCCCGTGATGCAAGACCTTGATACGGAGGAGTTCTGGCTACTGCTGATGAATCAGAACTACCGCCTCATCAAGAAGCTTCGTATCTCACACGGCGGCATCACTGAAGTCAGCGTCGACGTACGCATCATCATCAAAGAGGCCCTTCTGGCCAACGCTACCATTCTGGCCGTATGCCACAACCACCCCTCAGGCAGCCTGCATCCCAGCCGTCACGACGACGCCATCACTACCAGCATCCAACAGGCCTGCAACCTGATGCGCATCCATTTCCTCGACCATATCATCATCACCGACGGGGCCTATTATAGCTACCACGAACAAGGTAGAACATAGTAAACCAAGCCAAAGGCCAGTCACCTTCCAAGGCTGGTCGGTGTGTCTATTATCTGATGAAGTGCATGGGTGCCCAAGGTTCGCGCTCCGGATAGGCGGGCTGTCCGTCGGCATGGATTTTCTTCAGCAGCCAGGCCATATTGTTGGCCAGCGTACGCATGGTCTGCATACCCTCGGTGTCGAGAGCCGCCTGACCTTCCTCACGGCCATAGACGATGTTCCAGTACTGCGAGGTGACTACCGGCATGTTCATCATCTGGAACGGCAGGTTCATCGTCTCGAAGGCTGCCGTAGCACCTCCACGACGGCATACGCAGACGGCGGCGGCGGGCTTGTTCTGCACCTTGGCTCCAGCAGAGAAGAACATGCGCTGGATGAGCGACAGGACGGCACCGTTGGGCTGACCGTAATAGACGGGGGAACCCACGACGAGGGCATCGACCGTGTCGAGTTTCTCGCTGATGCGGTTGCAGATGTCGTCATCGAACACACAACGGTTCAGTTGCTTCATCTGGCACTGGCCACAGGCAATGCAGCTGCGCACGGCCTTGTTGCCTATCTGTACTATCTCCGACTCAATGCCCTGAGCCTCTAATGTCTTGGCCACCTCGCTTAAGGCAAGGAATGTGTTGCCCTTTTTGCGGGGGCTACCGTTAATCAAAAGTACTTTCATAAGCGTATTTGTCTATATTGTAGGCTCCTGTCAGCTTGCCCTGGCCACCACAGAGCCCAAAAACTGATTTTGCCATAATTTTAAACCATTTTCAAGTTTGACATAAAGAACTAGATAAAAACTGGAGCAAGGGTGGAGCAAGACTGGACCTGTGCACTCGGTAGACCGCCGTCGCCCTGAACTCTGGTGCAAAGGTAGGCATAGTTTTTCAGGCGGCCAAATTATTTTAGTTAGTTTAAGTAATTAAGGTTTACATACAGAAACCGCTGTTTTGCCTAACGCCAGCACCGGCAAAACCAAAAAGTGAATAAAGTGAATGGTGAATTGCCGGGCGTTTCAGACAGAGCAAAATTTCCATTATAATAATGTTATTATCAAGAATAAAGAATGTTATAATATATATATACTCTTCCCCCCTATTAATATTAATAAACCCCCACCAAACGCCCGAGGATTCACCATTCACTTTATTCACCTTTTTCTCCTTAAGGCCTTTCTACAGGGCGTTTGCGAGGGGTTTAGAGATACTAACAACCCTCAAAAACCGGTAACGACGATTAAAAAAAGTTCGCCGTTTCCGGGTCTCGTGCTGCCCTCTTGAAGAACTGAAGAAATTACACCGCAAAGGACACTCCGTAGCAAAGCGTTCAGGGGTGCTCGGCGAAGCGGGCGAAGTAGTCGAGACAGGTGTCGCGCCACTGGCGGGCGTTGTCGAGCTGGTCGGAGAGACGGTCGTCGACCTCCTGCCAGCGCTGCTGGTCGACATGGTTGCGCAGCCGGTAGCGCCATTCCATCTGCATTGTCTCGACACAACTGACGCCCAGATGGTAGTGGTATTGTAGTGACTGCCAGAGCGTGGAGCCGTCGTGCATGCGGTGGGTCCATGGCACGCGGTGGAACCACAGCAGGAGGTTCTCGGGGCAGGTCTCGACGTTATCGTAGAGTCGGGCCATGTCGGGGCGGTACTGGCTGACGGCGTCGGTGCCGCGGGTGGAGCGGTCGAAGCCGATGCTGTCGCGCGTGGCCTGATGGTAGTAGACGGGGCACCACTCCAGCGGATAGTCGGCCTTGAAGCCGTCGGGCTCGGGACCGTAGTGGTGGTCGAAGCTGAAGATATGGTGCAGGCCCAGGGGCATCATATAGTTGACGCAGGCCTCGCGACTACCCTCCATGAACTTGCCCATGACGCTGACAAAGGTGCTGTCGGTGGAGAAGGTCTGGCGCAGCCATTCGTGAGCGATGTCGATGGACTGCAGTCCGGGGTTCCAAGCCAGTCGTCCGAAGGCATACCAGTTGGCTTGTGAGAAGTGGTGACCGCACCAGTTGCGGTCCTTACCGATGTTGGCGACACCGGCAATGCCTCTTAGTTGCCGGGCTGGGACGAAGGAGAAGAACTCCTTCCACATGGGGGCCAGATAGACCAGATGGCGCGACTGTCCGAGGTACTCCTGGGTGATTTGCAACTCCAACATGTTGGGCGTCTGCTTGATCTGGTCGAATATGGGACTGTAGGGTTCGCGAGGCTGGAAGTCCAGTGGAC
>Ga0310691_10003446_pt1 | contig 18996 bp, 10 predicted proteins | sample 176DNAGHGlowgp2_FD_203887 | JGI IMG/M metagenome (GOLD analysis project Ga0310691, IMG submission 203887) | Sheep rumen microbial communities from Palmerston North, Manawatu-Wanganui, New Zealand - 1766 DNA GHGlow gp2 (v2) (version 2) | ecosystem: Host-associated > Mammals > Digestive system >...
GGTCGAATTTCTCCCGTTTCTTCTGCCGTATGGAGGGCGCATCGCCCGCAGAGTTCCGCGAGCGCGTCACTTTTTCCGGCAAATCGCAATGAGTTTGCGAAAAATGTTGGAGTTTCCACGAGAAATTTCAAAACTTTTTGTATCTTTGCATCCGTTATAACAATTTTAATGCGCATCATTATGGCTACAGCAAACAGAGCAATCCCGACACAGCCAGGCAGGCTTACCGTCGACTTCGAGGACATCAGCATGCTCCGCGACATCAAGAAAGCCATCAGCATGGTTCGCGGTGTCACGAAGGTCACCGTTCCCCGCCGTCAACGAATGTCTTCCTATGAGCGTTCGCTACGCGACCTCGATGAAGGGCGTGTGTATGAATACGACAGTCTGGATGACCTTATCAAGGATATAGAGGGATGAGTACGAAGTGTCAAGAACTCGTCCTTATTCTCCTAAACACCGGTACGCACTCCGACTTGTTCAGTAAGAAATACAAGAAGAGATAATCTCAACTCATCCCACACCAACAAAATGGCCTTTCACTCCCTGACATATCGCCGCAACGCTGCGCCCTGCCCGACATTCAGAGGCAGGACGGGTGAGGCCTTCATGGGCATTGCTGCGGCCGTCGTGGGCGGCACTGTTGAGGCCGTCTTGCCTGGCGGTAGGAGCGAGGCAAAAAATACCCCCCCCATTTATTAGACATCATCGTTAACCCATGCCGTCCCGATGCTGCCGTAAGGCAGTGTCGGGCGCATCTGCTGCTGCGGAGAGCCATGCTCCTTCGCAGCCGATGCTTCGTGTGCATACAATAGTATTTATCATTAATAATAAGTTTAACAATTAAAAAAACAAAACAAGTATGAAACAAAAACTACTTTCAATTCTTGCCCTGCTGCTGATGACAGCGACGGGCGCATGGGCACAGAAGGACACGCCGCTGACCCTCGAGGCAAAGAATTTCGGTCAGATTGTTGTAGAGAATCCTCCCGTCGGCATGAAGTACAAAAAGAACGATGAAGAGAAAAAGACAATCACGGAAGATTATGACTACGATGCAGACAGTAAGGAGTTTCGTCTGAATGTTATTGAGGGCGACAAGGTGCAGTTCTTTGGCAACGGCACAAGCATTAAAAGCTATTATAATACGGAAGATTATTCCTCTACAAGAATCGGAAGTGGTGTCGACTGCTATATCTATGGCAACATCATGAGTCTGGTGGATGAGACAGGATTTGCCACTGCGACTGAGCTGACTGCCAATCGCGCTTTTCAGAATTTATTTAATGGTTGCACGAATCTGTATAGTCACTCCACTAATAAACTGGTTCTGCCTGCTACGACACTGACGGAGAGCTGCTACATTTTCATGTTCTTTATGTGCAAAAACCTGACCGTTGCTCCCGAGTTGCCTGCCACGACACTGGCTTATGCCTGCTATGCCAATATGTTCCAAAGCTGTACGAGCCTGACCACTGCTCCCGCGCTGCCTGCCACGACATTGGCAAACTTTTGCTACCAAAGAATGTTCCAAGGCTGTACAAACCTGACCACTGCTCCCGAGCTGCCAGCTACGACACTGGCAAATGGTTGCTATGCCGATATGTTCAATGGCTGCAAAAAACTGAACTCTGTGACTTGTCTTGCCACTAATATTTCTGCGTCAAATGCAACAAATAATTGGCTTTCCGGCGTTGCTGCTACAGGAACATTCACAAAGGCACCCGGCATGACGGGCTGGACAACCGGCAGCAACGGCATCCCAGCAGGATGGACGGTTGTAGATAACGTGGTAGACATGAAGGAGACTCCGCTGACGCTTGAGGCAAAGACTGCAGGAACGATTGTGGTGTCGAGTCCTAAGAGCGGAATGCAGTACAGCAAGAACGGTGGAGCGAAAACGGCTGTGACATCTGACCCAATCACTGTTGCCGCAGGCGAGACGGTGCAGTTCTTTGGCGACGGCACAAGCATTGCAAGCTATAGTGGAACCAATATCTGCGGTGGCACTGCCGACTGCTATATCTATGGCAACATCATGAGTCTGGTGGATGAGGAAAATTTTGCCACTGCGACTGAGCTGACTGGCGATAAGGGTGCTGGTTTTGGTTCTTTATTCTCTGATAATTCTCATCTGTATAATCACTCTACTTATAAGTTGGTTCTCCCAGCTACGACACTGGCAGAGAGTTGCTATGCTAGAATGTTCTACAATTGCACACACCTGACCACTGCTCCCGAACTGCCAGCTACGACATTGGCAACTGGTTGCTACTATTCTATGTTCGCCGGTTGCACAAACCTGACCACTGCTCCCGAGTTGCCTGCCACGACACTGGCTGATGACTGCTATTCTGGAATGTTCGCCAGTTGCACAAACCTGACCACCGCTCCTGCGCTGCCTGCTACGACACTGGCAGAGTTTTGCTACTACGGAATGTTCAGTTATTGCGCAAACCTGAACTCTGTGACTTGTCTTGCCACTAATATTTCCGCAACAGATGCAACATCTGACTGGCTTGAAGGCGTTGCTGCTACAGGAACGTTCACAAAGGCAGTAGGCATGACGGGCTGGACACCCAACAGCTCAAGCGGCATCCCAAGCGGATGGACGGTTGTAGACAATGTGGTACTGACCGACGGCAGCGACCTCACGGCTCTGTCAGCATATGCCGGCCAGAGCTGCGTGGTGACCTACAAGCGCTCGTTCACTGCCGACAAGCCATCGACCGTGTGTCTGCCGTTCGCATACGCCAAGAAGACGGGCGAGACGTTCTACACCTTCAGTGGCATCACAAAGGAGGGCGACGAGTATGTTGCTACGATGACTGAACATACAGGTGCTACTCTCGCAGCCAACACTCCGTATCTGTATAAGTCTGCCACTACGGGCGACACTGACTTCAGCGGTACATACACGATTCCTGCCACCATCTCGGCTGGCGAGACTGCGAGCGGCGACTGGAAGTTCGTGGGCACATACGAAACGCAGGAGTGGACCACTGCCCCCACGGGCATCTACGGCTTCTCAGCCCAGGCCACTACTGGCGGCATCAGCCAGGGCGAGTTCGTGAAGGTGGGCGCCTACGTGCGCATCAAGCCCATGCGTGCCTATCTGAAGTATAAGGACGGCAGCGAGAACTACTCCGGAGCTCCCACGATGGCTCCCCGCCGCGCTGACGAAGTGCTGCCCGAGCGCATCAGCGTGCGCCTGATAGACGGCGACGGACAGGTGACGGCCATCGGCACCCTTGAGACCCGCACGGGCGAGGTGACGCTCGACGGATGGTACACCCTCGACGGCACACGCCTCAGCGGCCAGCCCACCCGCAAGGGCATCTACGTGAACAATGGCAAGAAGGTCGTGATTAAGTGAGCACAATGAGAGCTTGCTTTCACTGCTGAACGTGAGCGAGCTCAAATGGAGTTTAAGGTGGTGGTGAAATAAAAATCATCCGCCTGCCCCTGCCCCTCCCGTGCGGGAGGGGGAGTTTAGACAGTTTAAAATACATAATTCAAGTTTCGCATGTTAAGTAGATATATGAAGTTAAAGGGAGATAGCCGCTTGTCAGCGGCAGAAGATAGAGGACATTACGCTGTCTGTTGTTATTCTGCAGTAAAGCAAATGTCTTTTATCTACCTCTATCTTCTTCTAACTCCCTCTATCTACAAAACAAACGGAACTTCCGAAACTTAAATAAACTAAGGAGATTATGCAAAAGAATTTGGTGATAGTAGAGTCGCCCGCCAAGGCCAAGACCATTGAGAAATTTCTGGGAGCCGACTTCAAGGTGATGTCAAGCTACGGCCACATCCGTGACCTGAAGAAAAAGGAGATGAGCATTGACACCACCACCCTGCAACCAGAATACGAAATTCCCGAGGAGAAGAAGAAGCTGGTCAGCGAACTCAAGTCGAACGCCAAGAAGGCCGAGAAGGTGTGGCTGGCAAGTGATGAGGACCGCGAGGGAGAGGCCATCTCATGGCACCTCTGCGAGGTGTTGGGACTCGACGAGGCCAACACCAACCGCATCGTGTTCCACGAGATTACCAAGCCGGCCATCCTGGAAGCCATCGAGCATCCCCGCCACTTAGACATGAACCTGGTCAACGCCCAGCAGGCACGCCGCGTGCTCGACCGCCTGGTAGGCTTCAAGCTGTCGCCCGTGCTCTGGCGCAAGGTCAAGCCGGCACTGTCGGCCGGCCGTGTGCAGAGCGTGGCCGTACGACTCATCGTGGAGCGCGAACGCGAGATACAGAACTTCAAGAGCGAGACCTACTATAGCGTCAGCGGCACCTTCGCACTGACCAATGCCGACGGTTCGCAGACCGAGGTGAAGGCCACCCTGGCACAGCGTCTGAAGACCCATGACGAGGTGGAAGCCCTGCTGGAGCAATGCAAGGAGGCTGCCTTCCACGTGGACAGCGTCAGCAAGAAGCCCGTCAAGCGCACACCGGCACCCCCCTTCACCACGTCGACGCTGCAGCAGGAGGCCGCCCGCAAGCTGGGCTTCACCGTGTCGCAGACCATGATGGTGGCACAGCACCTCTACGAACACGGACTCATCACCTACATGCGTACTGACTCGGTCAACCTCTCGTCGCTGTGCATCAATGCCTCGAAGACCGAGATAGGCCGTCTCTACGGCGAGACATATAGCAAGGTGCGCCAGTATCACACCAGTGCCAAGGGTGCTCAGGAGGCCCACGAGGCCATACGTCCCACCTACATGGACCGCACCGAGATAGAGGGCACGGCTCAGGAGCGCCGCCTCTACGACCTGATATGGAAGCGCACCATAGCCTCGCAGATGGCCGATGCCGAACTGGAGAAGACGCAGGTGGAGATTTCCATCGACCATCCTTCCGCCATAAAGGGCGCAGCCAATAATGGTCAATGGTCAATGGTCAATGGTCAGTGGAAATTCATCGCCCAGGGCGAGGTGGTCAAGTTCGACGGTTTCATCAAGGTCTACCGCGAGTCAAGCGACGACGAGGAGCCCGCCGACGACGAGAACCACCTGCTGCCGCCCATGACCAAGGGCATGGAGCTGGCACGCCGCGAGATACAGGCCACCGAGCGCTACAGCCAGGGCCCGCAGCGCTACACCGAGGCATCGCTGGTACACAAGCTCGAAGAACTGGGCATCGGACGCCCGTCGACCTATGCACCCACCATCTCCACCATTCAGCAGCGCGAATACGTCCACAAGGGCGACAAGAAGGGCGAGCCCCGCGACTACACCATCGACATACTCAAGGGCAAGGTGGTCAGCCACAAGACACGTCAGGAGCTCTACGGCTCGGAAAAGGGCAAGCTGCTGCCCACCGACATCGGTATGGTGGTCAACGATTTCCTCATGAAGTCGTTCCCCACCATCATGGACTACAACTTCACCGCCAAGGTGGAGCAGGACTTCGACAAGATAGCCGAAGGCCGCGAGAAGTGGACGAAGATGATGAAGGACTTCTACAAGGGCTTCGAGCCCACCGTCGAGAAGACCATGAACGCCCGCCAGGAGCACAAGGCCGGCGAGCGGCTGCTGGGCGACGACCCCAAGACGGGCCGCCCGGTATATGTGAAGATTGGCCGCTTCGGACCGATGGTGCAGATAGGCTCCGCCGACGACAAGGAGAAGCCGCTGTTTGCACAGCTTCCTGCCGACAAGAGCATGGAGGCGCTGACCCTCAATGAGGCCATGGAGCTGTTCAAGCTGCCCCGCGAGCTGGGCAACTATGAAGACGACAAAGTCGTCATCGGTGCCGGCCGCTTCGGCCCTTACGTGCTACACCAGAAGAAGTACGTGTCGCTGCCCAAGGGTGCCGACCCGCTGACCATCACCCTCGACGAGGCCATCCAGCTCATCGAGGAGAAGCGTAAGCAGGAAAGCCAGAAGCACCTGAAGACCTTCGCCGAGGACAGCAAGCTGGAGCTCCTCAACGGCCGCTACGGTCCCTACATCTGCTACGACGGCAAGAACTACCGCATTCCGAAGGCCCAGCACGACAAGGCGGCCGAGATGACCTACGACGAGTGCATGGCCATAGTCAACAAATGAAGCGCAGAATTATCCTCATAGGCTACATGGGCTCTGGCAAGACCACCGTGGGACGCGCCCTCTCCAAGGACACGGGCATGATGTTCTACGACCTCGACTGGTATATCGAGAGCCGCATGCGCAAGACGGTGGCACAGCTCTTTGCCGAACGCGGTGAGGAGGGCTTCCGCAAGATAGAGTACAACATGCTGCACGAGGTGGCCGAGTTCGAGGATGTCATCATCAGCTGCGGCGGCGGCACACCGTGCTTCTTCGACAACATCGACTACCTCAACCGCCAGGGCGACGTCGTCTACCTGAAGGCAGAACCCGAGGTGCTCTACCGCCACCTGCTCATGGGCAAGGTAGAGCGGCCGCTCATCAAGGGCAAGAGCGCCGACGAGCTGCTCGACCACATCACCCGCCAGCTCGCCGAGCGCGAGGCGTTCTACAGTCAGGCACGCCACACGCTCGACGTCAGCCTGCTCGACGACTACGACAAAATCAAGGTCAGCGTCGAACGCCTCAAAGCACTGCTTGATATAAGTGAAAAGTGAAAAGTGAAAAGTGAGAAGTGAAAAGTGAGAAGTGAACAATTTGCTACCGCAACGAATGTTCAATGTTCAATGCTCAATGTTCAATGCTCAATGTTCAATGCTCAATGTTCAATGTTCAATGTTCAATGTTTAACGTACAACGATGAAGAAATGGACCATCGATGACTCCAAGGAGCTCTACAACATCAACGGCTGGGGCACCAGCTACTTCGGCATCAACGACAAGGGCAACGTCTACGTCACACCCTGCAAGGACGGCACCGAGGTAGACCTGCGCGAGGTCATGGACGAACTGTCGCTGCGTGACGTACAGTCGCCCGTGCTGCTGCGCTTCCCCGACATCCTCGACAACCGCATCGAGAAGACCTGGAGCTGCTTCAAGAAAGCCGCCGAGGAATACGACTACCACGGCGAGAACTACGTCGTCTACCCCATCAAGGTCAACCAGATGCAGCCCGTCGTCGAGGAAATCATCTCACACGGCCGCAAGTTCAACCTCGGCGTCGAGGCCGGCTCCAAACCTGAGCTGCACGCCGTCATCGCCGTGCAGTGCCAGAGCGACTCCATCATCATCTGCAACGGCTACAAAGACCAGTCGTACATCGAGCTGGCCCTGCTGGCACAGAAGATGGGCAAACAGATATTCATCGTCGTCGAGAAACCCAACGAGCTGGAGCTCATAGCCCGCGAGGCCAAGAAGCTGGGCGTCAGACCCAACATCGGCATCCGCATAAAACTGGCCTCATCGGGCAGCGGCAAATGGGAGGAGAGCGGCGGCGACGCCTCGAAGTTCGGACTCACCAGTGCCGAACTGCTCGAAGCCCTGGAGCTGCTAGACAAGAAGGACATGCGCGACTGCCTGCGACTCATCCACTTCCACATCGGCTCGCAGATTACCAAGATACGCCGCATACAGACCGCCCTGCGCGAAGCCTCGCAGTTCTACATACAGCTGCACAAGATGGGCTACAACGTCGATTTCGTCGACTGCGGCGGCGGACTGGGCGTCGACTACGACGGCACGCGCTCGCCCTCCAGCGAGAGCTCCGTCAACTACTCCATCCAGGAGTATGTCAACGACTGCATCTACACCTTCGTAGAGGCCGCCAACAAGAACGGCATACCCCACCCCAACCTCATCACCGAGAGCGGACGCTCGCTGGCCGCCCACCACTCCGTGCTCGTCATCGACGTGCTCGAGACGGCCTCGCTGCCTGAAATGCCTGAGGAGTTTGAGCCCGACCCCGACTCCCACCAGCTCGTCAAAGACCTCTACGAGATATGGGACAACCTCTCGCCGCGCAACGTCCTCGAAGACTGGCACGATGCCGAACAGATACGCGAGGAGGTGCTCGACCTCTTTACCCACGGCATCGTCGACCTCAAGACGCGCGCCGAAGTCGAGGCCATGTACTGGAGCGTATGCCACGAGATTCACGCCCTGGCCAAGAACCTCAAGCACATCCCCGAGGAGCTCATGAACATCGACAAGCTGCTGGCCGACAAATACTTCTGCAACTTCTCGCTGTTCCAGTCGCTGCCCGACTCCTGGGCCATCGACCAGCTGTTTCCCATACTGCCCATACAGCGGCTCGACGAGCGACCCACACGCAACGCCACCCTGCAGGACATCACCTGCGACAGCGACGGCAAGATAGCACAGTTTGTCACCAACCGCCACAACTCGCACGCCCTGCCCGTACATGCCCTGCGCAAAAACGACAAATACTACCTCGGCGTGTTCCTCGTCGGCGCCTATCAGGAGATTCTCGGCGACATGCACAACCTCTTTGGCGACACCACCGCCGTACACATCTCCGTCAAGGACGGCCACTACCACATCGACCAGATAATCGACGGCGAGACCGTCGCAGAGGTGCTCGACTACGTGCAGTACGACCCCAAGAAGCTCGTCCGCCAGCTCGAGATATGGGTGTCAAAGAGCGTCAAGCAGGGCAAGATTACCCTCGACGAGGGCAAGGAGTTCCTCAGCAACTACCGCTCCGGCCTCTACGGCTACACCTATCTGGAGTGAGAATCATCAAAATAGGATTCTAAGGAGTATAAGGTTAATAGATTCTAAGGAGTTTAGGATTTTTTTGATTCTAAGGAGCTTAGGAGTATAGGAGTTACACCCTGTCCTCCTTTTCTCCTTTTCTCCTTAGAATAAAAATCCTCAAATCCACAATTCCTTAGAAAACAAATCCTCAAATCCATAAATCCTTAGAATAAAAATCCTCAAATCCACAATTCCTTAGAAAACAAATCCTCAAACCCATAAATCCCAAGAAAAAAAAAAATTCGACCTGTAAATAAATTTGGTGTTTCGCCCACTTCTTCGTACCTTTGCAGTCCGAAAGATTTTACAAAGGTTAGTTTTTATGATGAATATTCCAAATGTTCCCGTCCTGCTGCTTACGGGTTATTTAGGCAGCGGCAAGACAACACTTCTGAACCGAATACTACAGAATGAGAAGGGCATCAAGTTTGCCGTTATCGTCAACGACATCGGCGAGGTGAACATCGACGCCGACCTGATAGAGAAGGGCGGCGTAGTGGGCCAGCAGGACGACTCGCTGGTGGCGCTGCAGAACGGATGCATCTGCTGCACGCTGAAGATGGACCTGGTGAAGCAGCTGCAGGACATCCTGGCCATGAAGCGCTTCGACTACATCGTCATCGAGGCCAGCGGCATCTGCGAACCAGGCCCCATCGCCCAGACCATTGTCAACATACCGTCGCTGGGCCCTGAGTATGTCAAGGACGGCTATCTGCAGCTCGACTGCATCGTTACGGTGGTCGATGCCCTCCGTATGCGCGACGAGTTCAAGAACGGCAACGACCTGATGCGCAACGACATTGACGAGGAGGACATCGAGAACCTCGTCATCCAGCAGATAGAGTTCTGCAACATCATCCTGCTCAACAAGGCTTCGGAGGTCAGCAAGCAGGAGCTGGCCGAGGTGCGCCAGATTATCCGTGCCATCCAGCCCAAGGCCGACATCATAGAGTGCGACTACGGCAACGTAGACCTTGACAAGCTCATCCATACCGAGAAGTTCAACTTCGAGGAGGTGGCAACATCGGCCGCCTGGATTCAGGAGATAGAGGGGCACCACGAGGATGACGATGACGACGATGACGACCACGACGAGCACCACCATCATGACGATGACGATGATGACGACGACCACGACGAGCACGAGCATCACCACCACCACCATCATCACCATCACCACCACGACGACGAGGGCGAGGCCGAGGAGTACGGCATCGGCACGTTCGTCTACTATGCCCGTCGGCCGCTGAACCTCGGCCTGTTCGATGAGTTCGTAGCCCGCAAGTGGCCCAAGAGCATCATCCGCGCCAAGGGCATCTGCTACTTCAAGGGCGAGGAGGACACCTGCTACGTCTTCGAGCAGGCAGGCCGTCAGGTCACCCTGCGCAATGCCGGCCAGTGGTATGCCACCATGCCGAAGGACGAGCTGGAGAACATGATGGCCATGAACCCACAGCTGCGCAAGGACTGGGATGCCCACTATGGCGACCGCATGCAGAAGCTCGTCTTCATAGGCCAGCATCTGGACAAGGAGCAGATAACCAACGACCTGGATTTCTGCCTCGCATAAATCAGCCAAGCTTACAGGAAACACCGCCGCACCATCACGGTGCAGCGGTGTTCTGACTTTAATTCATTTCACGCCGCCCTCCGACCTTCACAGGCCCCACATGGCGGCTCTCTTTTTATTAACCTTTAAACCAAAATTCCTCACGCGCTAAGGCGTGGGATGCTTTTTTTCGAGGAGGGAGGAGTGAGAAAAGTTCTCTCGCTGACTCACTTTCCTCCATGCCTCGAACGTTTTATTTTCTATTTAGTAGTTCAAGTTTCGCAATCGCTCAACTTCTTTGTAGTTAAGAAGTTAAGTAGTTATCGCTTCGCTCGGCCTTCGGACAGTAGTTAAGCCATTACTTCTATAGGCTGCTTCCGCCACAAGACCCATGCGGCGGGCAAGGCGGTAGCCACTCCCCTCCCATGTAGGGGAGGGGTGCCCGAAGGGCGGGGTGGGGTCAGTATCTTAATAGTATCCAACTTATTTTTTTACGGTTACTTAGGCTGGTGGCCCTACGGCCACCAGCCGCAAAGGTGGTATTTTAATAGTTTTCTACAGTGTCAAGTTCTAAAACAGGTGCCAGGCCATCTTCTACCTCTGTATTACTTACAGGAAGTAGTAAGGCTCTTTGCATCTTTATTTCAACGACTTCCAATTCCGGATTGATATATGTTTTCTTGTTCATATTGTCTTCTCTTTATTTGTTTGAAAGAAATTAGGGGGAAATCACCATTTATTATTTCACAACGACCTTCTTGCCATTGACAATGTACAGGCCCTTCGTGGGCTGGCTGACACGCTGACCGTTGAGATTGTACACCTCAGAATGTTCAATGTTCAATGTTGAATGTTCAATGGCCGAAATGCCTGTCGTAATGTCACTCTCGTCAACAACATCGCCTAAGCCCAACATGTCAGGAGCCGGAGAGCCAGGAGGAATTTCAATATAGCACTTGCCTGCCTTCAGCGTACCAGTAGCAGAAAGCTTATAGAAACCTACGACACCACCCACTTTGTTCAGAACGTACATAGTGCCAGAGACACTGCTCTGGGTCATGTCTGTAGCAGCTACCTTCAGGTCATTACCCGTTACAGCGGCTGGGGTATCGGCTGCTTCTGTGAGCAGATAAGAGTCTGCACTGGCCTCAATAATCAGCGCTGTGCCAGCAGGAGCTGCATCTACCTCAACAAGGTTTACCTCTGTACCTTCACCGTTGAGCACAGCCTTGTAAGCTTTTACGCCTGCACTCTTAGTGAAGTCAATGTTAGAGGCAATTGCGCCTGTGGCGTAGCCCGCACTCGTCACAGTAACGGCATTGTCACTGTTGGTGGCTACAGAGATGCTGTAGAAGCGCATTCCGTTTGACACAGAAACGGTTATATCGCCAGCTGTAGTAACCTTAAAGATAGCTGTCTTGGTATCAGTATTGATATTAGAAGTAGTAGAACCAAAAATCAATGAGGAGTTATTTAAGGAAATATTACGGTCTCCAGCAGAACCGCCATTTGAAGCAAACGTAATCGTGATTTCATCACCCACCTTTAGGGCTGGAATAATCAACTTGTTTGCTGCACCATTTAGGATAACCTGTTGGCTCTTATCTAATCGTATACCATCACTACCAGAAGTGGTAAACTTCAAACCAGCAGTTAGTTCTACTGGTTTTCCATTAGCAACAAGTATTTCACTACTCAAAGCACTTTTGTTTTTATATCTTGAGCTTGCTTCTTCCCAGACCCAACCTGTCTTTGCAGCAACATCTGCGTCTAAGTTTGCAACATCAGTACTACTCATGTCAGCGGTAAAGTCCCAAGTCTTAGAAGCAGCAGGTGCATCCATCGTTGTGAAGGTTTTTGACAGAGCAGCAGCATAGCTGTTTCCTGCAAGGTCTTCTACTTTATTGGCAGCAAGTTCAAGCGTATAAGTAGTTCCAAATGCTAAACCACTGATAGGAATGGTAATGGTTGCTCCGTCTATCGATGTAATACCAAAAGCGCCGGCACCACCTGTCAGTGCAAACACAGCACCAGCAGCCAGTTGTACATCTTCATCAAACGTAAAGGTAACATTGACGGCGGAATTCAAACCTGTAGCATTGTCAGCAGGTGTCGAGCTCACCAGCGTGGGAGCCTCCGTATCGCTAATGTTGCTTACGTAGTTAACTGTCACGGCTGCCGTGGCAATATCCTCGCCGCCCTTCTTTGCAACGATGTTAAGCACAACGTCTGCGGCAGCAACATTAGCAGAAGGAGCATAGGTAATGGTGTAAGTGCGATTGGCTTCGGCTATAGTACCATCTGTAACTGTAATCGTAGAAGGACTTACGGTGAGACCCTCCACAGACGATGCGAACGTGATAGCAGAGCCATCCATTTCGTTGAGGTCTGAACCCGTCAGTGTAAAGGTTGCTGTAGGTGAAGTCGTGCCTGCAGTTGCCGACAGCGTAACAGACGAAGGAGTAACAGCCAATGAGGGGGCATAAGGATAAGTCTCTGCACTGGTCAGTGTGACGGCAACCTTGTTAAACTTAAAGTCGCTGGTACTTGTAACCTTGATATAATAGCCTCCGTTCACGTTCTCAATATCTGTTGTGACAAAGTCAGCACTTGCACCTGCGGTCTTCATTGCAATGGTGGCTTCCGAATTCAACTTTACTGTGCGGACATCATCTCCTGTATACTTATCACCACTTCCAGTAATCGTCAAAGTACCAGTTGAAGAGGCAGAAGGGACCTGCACGTACATGATTCTGCCTGACTTAATATTCACAGCACCACTTGAAGTTGTAATAGTACCACCGCTTCCAGCAACAAAATAAAGGCCATCGCCGCCTTTTGAAGCATTCTTGGCGACTGACACATTCAATTCAGTCCATGTACATGTCTTTCTTCCATTGGTAATAGTCTGTGTGGCCGTGCAGACATCAGCCGCCCACGCCCCCATTACTGCCGTAAGCAGTAACGTCATTAGTGTAAATAGTTTTTTTCTCATAGTTGTTTTGGTTATTAAAATTGTTAGTAAATATGTGAATTGTCTTTCCGTCTGCATCAACTGCTGTCGCAAGCCGCCCCTCACGCGTACATTATATATATACACGAAAGAAGCGTGGAGCTGTGTGATTCACATCTCCGATTCGAGGCTCTGGTAAACCTAACAAGAAAGATATAGAATACAACAAGCCCACGCAGAAATGCGTGAACCGTCGTTACCCCATCTTGTCTTGTTTTGAAATTTACCAGATTTCGAATCGCAAGATAGAAGCACAACGCTTCTGAGCTGGTCCTTCCAACTCGGTTGCAAAGATACGTAATAATATTGTAACATCCAAGAAAACGCCCAAAAACTTTCTCTCGCGGTGGTTTTTTGCACGGTTTTCTTTTGGTTTTGTGCTCGCTTTTTTGTACCTTTGCCATACGTTTAACACCTTATTGCAGACTTTAGGAAATGACGGTATTGACGACTATAACACACTTTTTGCAAGTGGCTCTCTGCAAGCCACTTACGAAAACCCAGGAAATGCTTGTTTCGCGGCGTGCGGTGAACTCATTCGCGGCGGCCGCTGCGAATACTCGCGGCGCACGCCGCGAATAAACGCGGCGGTCGCCGCGAGAAACGAAGGCGGCACCTTGCTCCCTGCAACACGGCACCTTCGTCCCTTCTAGACGGCACCTTCGTCCCTCTTTGCGGCGGGGTTCTGCGGCCTTCAGCCTAATGAAGAATGAAGAATGAAATCGGCGAAGCCAATTTGCGAGCACCACGATTGGTCAATGGTCAATGGTCAATGGTCAATGGTCAATGGTCAAAGTAAAAAACCGTCCCTCCGATTCTCGCGAACCAGGGGGACGGCATTCTTACGTTATAATTCTTATGAAACGGGCCCTGCGCACCCTCGCGGTGCCGTGGTATGGTGGCCCTCATTTACTCAATATATATTTATATTGCGTCTGCGTAATTCTATTTGTGTGCTGTTGTCTGAGGAGTTTAGGAGTGGCGGATTTTGTTTCCTATGGGAACCATCGCTACAGATGTTTAGACTTCTGAGGATTTCAGGATTTTTTCATGCCATTGGCACGCAGCGCGTGGTGCTCCTACGAATCCTTTTCTCCTTAGACAACACTGCTTAGAAGTCATCGACGATGATAACGGGGGCACCGTATTCGTCAGGATACTCATCAATCTTTTCGCCAGAACCTGCCAGCAGTTGGCTGTTGTACTTCAGCATGACGATGTCCATGTCTGGGACGATATATGTTTTCTTGTTCATGTTCTTATCTGTTTATTAATTTTCGTTGTATAAGCTATCTAAACTCCCCCCTCACGCATGGGAGGGGCAGTGGGTGAGCATTATTTCACGATGACCTTCTTGCCATTGACAATATACAGGCCCTTCGTGGGCTGGCTGACACGCTGGCCGTTGAGGTTGTACACCTGCTTTGATTGACCATTGACCATTGACCATTGACCATTCTCAATGGCTGCAATGCCGGTGGTGATGTCAGCATCTTCAACATCAAGGGGAAGATACTCGGAGGCAGATGTCACGTTTACAACATAGACTATGCCGGCGGCGGGGCTGGCTGCCGAATACTTGTAGAAGCCGATGCCGTTGGCGGCCTTGTAGCCCAGACGATAGACATCGGTGACGGGCGTGCCGACGGTGGTGACCTTCAGCTCGTTGGCTCCTGTGTACGCGTCAACTGTTGCCTTTGTCAGCGTCATCTTATGGCTGGCAGCGGTGGTTTTCAGGACGACGGGTGTGCCAGCAGGAATGTCCTTGCCGCCAATATCGGTCAGCGTCACCTTGTCGCTGGCATTGGCCGTAGCCACATACACCGTGGTGTTCTCATCAGCCGTGTAGCCCTGCGAAGCATCGTAGAAGGTACGCCATCCAGCCATGTTGGCCGTAGTCTCCAGTGTGATAGTACCACCATTGTCAACAGGTTTTGAGGGGCCAGGGATGACTGTAGTGCAGTAGTCGGTATAGGTGATATTCTCACCGCTATATGTAATTGTTACATCGTCAACATAACGAACAGCTGTTGTGTTATAACAATGGAATCGCACATAGAGTTCTGTGTTACCATCAAATGTTTTGGTCTTAGTGGTGAATGTACCATCAGAGTTGAATGTGCTCATTGCATACGTCCCTGCTGGTGTCCAACTGGTATTGTCAGAAGAAGTTTCTATATAGACGTTGTAGTTGTTATTATCTGATGTTCTTGTAAATGCGAATGAGAACTCTTTGACTTTTACCTTTGAATTAAATGTTACGTATGTGTTGTTCGTGTTAATCTTTCCAGCGTAACTACCTGTATTATGGTAGGCATCATCACGTGCAGGTCCGTCAATAGTCCAATCTGCATCAGTCGCAGTTTCAAATCCGTAGCTCTTAACAACATCGCCAGTACTCACGGTTTTAGAGGCAAATACTGCATAATAAGTAATGTCAGAAGTGCCCATAACGTCCTCAGTTACTAAGGTTGTTGGTACCGTAGCTTGATAGCCATTGATAGTAGCGGTTGTCCAGCCGACAAAGCTCTTGTCGCTAATGGCACTGGGGTCTGAGGGGAATGTGATAGCATCATCTTCTTCCACAACAACATTGTTTGCATCGTCTATGACACCATTGATTGAGAAAGATGCTGTATGAGTAGGTTTGGATACAGTTATATCAATGCTCATCTTAAATGTGGCTCCTGTTTTATAGTTCTCATCTTCAGCGTCAACACTTAGTGTAGCCCATACTTTTGTTGTTCCTTTGCCTACTGCGCTGATTACACCAGCACTCGAAATAGTAGCAATATCTTCATTGTCAGAACTATATGTGTATGCTGCGCTCCAACCAGGTTGGTCGTTGGTGACAGAAGTGGCCTGGTTTTCACCAACCATAAGAGAAGTTTTAGCTGCTGTGAAACTTGTAATATTGACTGCTGTACGAGGGTCCTCCTTATAATAGACCTCTATGCTTGTAAAACCGACATTACCAGCAGTTCCAGATGTAGTGAATGTAATTTCATCATCTTCACCTGTCCAAGTCTTTGTTTCTGCATTCCACGTTCCTTCATTTTTAGAACCTACCACTCCATCAATTGTTGGAGATACGCCACTTTTATTTGCATTTACAACATAGGAATAAACAATCTTTGTGATTTTCTTTGTAGCAGAAGAAACAGTCAATGAGCCATTTGCATATATCCTTGCCTCACTTGCTGTTGTATTCCAAGCAGGGTTTGAAGACCCACTGTTTTTAGCCAAAGTAATAGTTAAGTTTCCACCATCTGCAGACAAACTTACAGTTTGAGCAGATGTAAAGGAGCTAAAATTATACGTCACATCAGCTGCCGCCCACACATCAGCACATCCCACTACGAGGGCGCATAGCAGGAGTAACGATTTAAGTAAACTTGTTCTTTCCATAATGATTTAATTTAAAGAGTTATGTTTAATGCTTAACGTCTATTGTCTGGCTCACTCGCGCGAACATATTTATAATACTATATACATGAAAGAAGCGTGGAACTGGCAGCTCCACATCTCTACTTAGAGGTTCCGGAAATGACCCACATACAAAGATATAGAATACAGCAAGCCCACGCACAAGGCGTGAACCATTGCCACTCCATCTTGTGTATGTCGAAATTTTCCGGATTTCTAAGTACAAGATAGAAGCACAACGCTTCGTTTTTCAACATGTCTGACATGCGGCTTTACCACAAGTCGGGAGCAAAAGTACGAAATATTATTGTAACGGCCAAACATTTGTTGAGGAAATCTTTATTCTTTGAAAAAAAAACATTATCTTTGCAGGCAGAACAGAAGACACAACCTTAAAAACACCTTAAAGCTATGAACATCGTCACCTTTGGCGAAGTGCTGCTTCGCTTCTCGAAAACCGACGACATGCGACTCTCGCAAGGCAACACCATGAATGCCCACTTCGGAGGCTCTGAGGCTAACGGCGCCGTGTCGCTGGCCACGTTTGGCAACCATGTGCGCTACGTCACCCGCCTGCCCCGCAATGCCATGGGCGAGGCCTGCAACCTGCGGCTGCGCGAGATGGGCCTCGACACGCGCCACGTCTGCTGGGGCGGCGAGCGCATAGGCACCTACTTCTTTGAGCAGGCCGCCGCCATGCGTCCGCCACGCATCGTCTACGACCGCAAGGGGTCGGCATTCTACGACCTGCAGCCGGGCCAGATAGACTGGCACGAGGTGTTTCGCGGCCAGGACGTGTTCTGCTGCTCAGGCATCACGTGTGCGCTGTCGGCATCGGCCGCCGAGGCTACCTTCGAGGCCGTGCGCACAGCCGACGAGATGGGGCTGACGATAGCCTGCGACATCAACTACCGCAAGAACCTGTGGCACTATGGCGCTCAGGCTGCCGACGTGCTGCCGCGCCTCATCGCCTACGGCGACATTATCTTCGGCGATGCCAACGAGTGGCAGCTGGCCTCCGGACTGCCGCGCCTGCCCTTCGAGGCTGTCGACGCCCATTACGTGCTCGACGGCGAGGCATACACCCAGATGTTCCGCCACATCGCCGAGCGCTATCCACGCTGCCAGAAATTCATTCTCGGACTGCGCAACGAGCTGTCGGCCAACCACCATGTGCTCAGTGGTGTGCTCTACAACCGCCAGCAGCTGTTCACCACCCGCATCTACGACATCAACCCCGTCGTCGACCCCATGGGTGTGGGCGATGCCTATCTGGCCGCCTACCTGCATGCCCACCTTGAGCGCCATGACGACGACCAGCATAGCCTCGACTTCTCGCTGGCTGCCTCGACGCTGAAGTGTACCATCAGCGGCGACTTCAACCTCTCGACCGAGGACGAGGTGCTCGCGTTGCTCGATTCTTCGACTATTGACAATTAACAAGTGGTACGCAGAGACGCCACCTCAGTGCCGCTGCGTCTCTGCGTACTAACGACGAGCGTCTTGATTTATGTTAATTAATTGACGCTCAATGTTATAATTTGCACAAAAGCTTGGTGGAACGGCAAAAAGGCCGTACCTTTGTGCGCGCTAACAATAGCGTGGCGAACGAATGTCTCGTGGTGAGACGGTCATGCTTAAAACAAAATGTTATGAGAAAATATGCAAAGAAAGCATGCCTGATGAGCATGTTCATGATGTTAGTCCTGACCCATGCTTCGGCAGGGACTAAGGGAAAGCAAAGCTCAGCATTTGACTGGAATCCCGTCATCAACGCGATTATCGCGGTAGAGAGCGGAGGCAATGCGAAGGCAGTGGACAAAAGCGGCAAGTCGTGCGGCATTATGCAGATTACGCCCGTATGTGTGAAGGAGTGCAACCGCATTCTGAAGATGAAGGGTAGCAGCAGGCGTTACGACATGGACGACAGGTTCAGCGTCAGCAAGTCGAAGGAGATGTTTCTCCTGCTCCAGTCATTCTACAACCCGCGCAACAATGTGGAGCATGCCATCCGTTCGTGGAACGGCGGCCAGAAGTTCTCCCGACGGGCTACTCAAAGGTATTTTGAGCGCGTAATGAGCAAAATGAAGTAGAAGCGTCTAATTTCATTCTAATAGAAAAGGAGGGTGTCCGCAACACCCTCCTTTTTTTGTTGACAACTCATCAACTTATAAACTCATCAACTTACAAACTTATAAACTCATCAACTTATCAACTTATAAACTCATCAACTTATAAAGGAACAGTCTGATAATCCAGTTGCATTGTTGCGCAGCCGCTCCCCTCCCTTCAAGGGGAGGGGTGCCCGAAGGGCGGGGTGGGGTCTGTAATCAGCTATCGGCTAACAAGATACA
>Ga0310691_10003448_pt1 | contig 18993 bp, 9 predicted proteins | sample 176DNAGHGlowgp2_FD_203887 | JGI IMG/M metagenome (GOLD analysis project Ga0310691, IMG submission 203887) | Sheep rumen microbial communities from Palmerston North, Manawatu-Wanganui, New Zealand - 1766 DNA GHGlow gp2 (v2) (version 2) | ecosystem: Host-associated > Mammals > Digestive system >...
AGGATTGCGCCCCTGCGCCCAACAAAAGACTTGGCAGGACAAAAAGATGCAGAATTCAGCACAATAATACAAAGCACAACACCGAGAAGCCAACAGGCGAGAGCGGAACCGGGATAGAACAGCGCGCCAAGACGTTGCTTTGCTGTAACGCCAGCGGGGGCTCCCCGCCAACTAAAACAATCTTGCCGCAATATCATACAAACCATGCTCAAACATTGAGGGAGAAGAAAGAGCAGATTCTGCAAATGCTCCGGAAACAATATAAAGTTAATATATATATTATATATTTTTTATATATTATTATATGTATTTATACTTTCCTTTGTGCATTTGGCTCCTTCTTCTTCTTCACATTGGTGTGTCCTGATGCACAAACGCATCAGCAGATGATACTGACAGAAAAAAGGGGATTCATGATGAAACAGAAACTTTGCAGCGCGGCGGTCAGCCTTGCCGTGCTGGCGCAATTGACAGCGGGTGCTTTCGGCGCAGTGCCGGCGAAGGCAGCGGTTCAGAGCAGCCGCCTCAGCTTTGACCAATTCGCTGCAAATGCGAGAAAAATCATATCCGAAGACGCCGGACGCGACCTGTTTCGCGAGATTATTTACGATCCGGAAGCGGGCACGCTCTCGCAGGACGGCGGAGCTGCATCTGCCTTTGCCGGGGCGCTCTCTGTCCGGAACGGGAAACTGATGCTCGATACCGGAAGCAACGCAAAGGGCAGCATTGCCGCGGCGTCCGATACCCGCTTTCTCGCATTCGATGAAGGCGCCGAGGCATACGGCTACCGCTCCGTCACGCAGGCGGACGGCACGGCTCGCATCACCAACGATTTCCAGACCGCCCGCCTGATTGTCAAGGCGGCGGGGCAGATCGACGCGCACGGCGCAGAGCAGGTCACCGAGGGCTGGAATGATCTGCATATTTTGCAGTATTCCGACAGCGCCGCTGCATATGCCGCTTATCAGTGCTATCAGGATGACCCGCAGGTTCACTATGTGCAGCCCTCGCGCCGTATTGTGCTCGATACCGAATCCGCCGATACGGAAAATGACGAAAATCCGGCTGTTTCGCATTATACATGGGGCGCCGGAATGATCGGCACGGATGACTTTATCGCCGAATATCTCAATGCCGAGCTGCTGCCGGAGGTGACCGTTGCGGTGCTCGATACCGGCATCAATCCGGTGCCGTCGCTGTTCAGCGGGAGAATCATAGAGGGCGGCATCAATGTCTCCGATTCCGGCGACGATACCGTCAATGACGACCTTTATCACGGCACACATGTCTCCGGCACGATCTGCGAGCTGACCCCGAAAAACGTCAAAATTCTGCCGGTCAAGGTGTTCGATTCTGACGGCACCGCTGCCGACGAGCAGATTTATCTCGGCATCATGTTCGCGCTGGAAAAGGGCGCCGATGTGCTCAACATGAGCTTCGGCGGACTGGGCGTCAGCCCGCTGGAGATCGAAGCGATGTCCATTGCCGACGAGTACGGCGCGATCTGCTGCGCCGCTGCGGGCAATAACGGCGACGATGCTGCATATTACTATCCGGGCGGCATTGAAAGCTGCATCACCGTCGGCGCGATTGACAGCGAAATGAACCGCCCCGCGTTCTCGAATTTCGGCGCTATGATTGATGTTACGGCGCCGGGTGTCGGGATCCGCAGCTTTGTCCTCGGCGATACCGAGAAAATCGAGGCGAAAAACGGTACCAGTATGGCGACGCCGCACGTTGCGGCCTGCTGTGCGCTGCTGCGGAGCTATGACAAAACGATGACGCCGCACCGTGCGCAGGCTTTGCTTCAGCGGAATGCTGCGGACATCGGCAAACCGGGTTTCGATGACGATTTCGGCTGGGGCGTTGTCTGCATGAAGAATTTTCAGTGGGATGACGGCATCTGCTATGCACCGGAATTCTCGAAAAAATCCGGCAATTTCGGCAGCGCGCAGACGGTCTCGCTCAGCACCGAGACCGAGAATGCACAGATCTATTATACAACGGACGGCACTGCGCCGACGAAAGCCTCCGGTACGCTCTATACCGCGCCGGTTACCGTAACGGAAACTGCGTGGATTCGTGCAATTACCGTGCGGGAAGGCTTTGCGGACAGCGCCGAATCCGAGGCGGTTTATGCGATCGGCGGACTGGATACCGCGAATGCGTGGGAGATCCGGGAGGGCGTGCTGTACCGGTACCGCGGCATCCGTTCATCGGTGCAGGTTCCGGAGGGCATGACGGTCAACGCCGTTGCGGAGGGTGCCTTTGCGGACAATCATTTTGTGCAGAAGATTACGCTGCCGGATACGGTTTCGGAGATCGGCAGCCGCGCCTTTGCAAACTGTACGGCGCTCGAAACCGTGACGGCGCGCGGTGCCGTGAACATCGGAGCGGGTGCGTTTGCGGATTCCCCGCAGCTTCGCTCTGTGCAGATCAGCGATCAGCCGGAATCCGTCGGGGAGCAGGCTTTTTCCGGATGCGCCGCCCTGACTGCCGCATCTCTGCCGGGGATTACGGAGATTCCGGCGGGCTGCTTCTCGGGATGCGCTAGCCTGCGCACGGTCTCGGTGTCGGATGCGGTCTCGTTCTGCGATTCCGCATTTGCCGGATGTGCTTCGCTCAGCGAGATAAACTGCCGCTGGGACCGCGTAACGGCAATATCCGATGCTGCCTTTTCCGGATGCGCCGCATGGACGGGAAACCTGCGGCTTTCATCGCTGAAAACGCTCGGAAATGCTGCATTTTCCGGCTGTGCCGCACTGATGCGCGTCTCGCTGCCGGAGACGGTCACAGCGCTTCCGCCGTCTGCATTGGCAGGCTGCCGCGGATTGCGGCTTTTGCAGCTTCCCGGCGTCACAGGGCTCGGCAGCAATGCACTTGCGCTCGGCAGCGCCCGCAGCGATCTGGTCGCCGAGCTGCCGTATGACCGCATCACAGAGGTCGGGGAATTTGCCTTTTCCGGCTTCCCGATCGGCACGGGCTTTGTACCGACCGCCTTTTCTGCATTGCAGTCGCTGAAGCCGGAGAGCTTTGCCGGCGCAGCGGCGGATGCACTTGTGTTCCCGCTGATTGCGTCGGTTCCGGCGGGGGCATTTCTCAATGCCGCTGTCACGCTCGCATCCTTCCCGGCGGCGGAATCGCTCGCCGCGCAGAGCGTCACCGGATGCCGTGCGGTTGTGCTGGAAAATGCCGCGTGTGAGGTCAGTCCGCAGGCTTTCAGCGATAATGCATGGCTCGCGGCGCCTGCGCCGATTTCCGGCGCCGCAGAGAATCCGACGCTCAATTTCTGTGCCGAACCGCTGGTGCTCGGTGTGAATTCGCTGGAGCTGAATGCGGTGCAGCATACAGCCGCCCCGCTGAAAATCCTTGCAGGCGGTGTCGGCATGACCTGTCAGTGGTATGCCGTTTCCGGCGGGTCCGCTGCGGCAATCGGCGGCGCGGATCAGTTGATCTATTACCCCGATACCGCCGAGATCGGAAATTATGTGTACCGCTGCATTCTGACCGATGCGGGCGGCAAGACCGAGCAGGTCGATTTCCGGCTGCATATTCTGCCGCAGGAGCAGACGCCCGATTCCCTGACCGCAGACAATACGCTTTATTCTGTCGGCGGAGAGCCGCAGCAATATCGCCTGACTGTGCCGAAAACCGGTACATGGCAGATTCTCTCGGAGGGTGCCGTGCCCGTCGGCATGGCGCTGACGGATTCCGCAGGCAGTGCGCCTGTCACCGCAAAAACCGAAATCAGCGGCAGAACCGTGCTGCAAGCTGAACTGCGTGCCGGAGAGACCTATACGCTCACGGCAGTCCCGCGCTGGGCGGACATCCGCTCGCTGACGCTGACGCAGCAGACGCCCGCCGCAAAGGATATTGCCGATTGCAGCATTCAGGCGGAAGCCGCCGGCACACTGCCCTTCGGCACGCCGTATCGGCCGAAGCTGACTGTGACGGCGCCGGACGGCACCGTTCTGACCGCGCAGACCGACTATGCCGTTCAGGTGCAGGATCACAATCAGAAGCGCACGGTTTCCGTATTCGGCACCGGCGCGTACAGCGGCTATACCGAGATTCTGAACATTGTCCGGAATACAATTCCGGCAGATACGCCGGTTCCGGTGACGCTTTCTTCTGCGGATGACACCGCTGTCTTTGCGTTTATCCCGAAAACCGCCGGTACTTATTACTATTACGCAACAACTGCACCGGGCTATGCCGAGGAGCAGATTGCCTTTAACCGTCTCGGCAGATACCCGAACGGTTCCCGCTATGTCAGCATTATGACGTCCTGTACCGTCGCCGATACGCCGGAGGGTGACCGCACGATTTATGATTCCAACAGCTATTCTCCGGTAACCGGCAATTATTTTTACAGCAAGGTCGATCTGAACGCCGGTCAGACTTATTATTTCATCTGCTCGGCAATGTCTGCGGCGGAGTACAATCTCGTCATCACCAAAACGCCCTATGACCTGCGCAGCGCTTCAATTGAGGGTGCGTGGTACGGGTTTTATTCGGACGGCGAGCCTTATTCGCCGAAGCTGACCGTCACGCTCAACGGGCAGGTGCTCCGCAGCGGCATGGACTATCAGCGCATTGACATCAACAGCGATATTCCGGGCAAGGCGACCGTCCGGATCGTCGGCACGGGGTTGTATCTCGGTACGGCAGAGCAGCGGTATGAGATTCTGTTCACCGATTCCGTCGGATACGAGAATCACGCCGAGCTCGACTCGCCCCTCCGGATTACCTGTGCGGAAGAGCGCCTTGAAACCTTCTGGTTTGCGGTAGAGGATGCAGAGGAGGAGCCTGAGCATTACCGCATTGTCAATGAGCGCATTTCCGGCGGTAAAATTCTGTTCCGCGTGTATCGCTATGAGCCGAAAAACTACACATATACGCTGATGACATCTGACAACGGCACCGATTACAGCCTGACAAACGGGCAGTATTTCGTGATGTGCTTCCGGCAGTATCCGGATCAGGCGGCAGCGGCATGGTTTACCGTGCTGAAGCCTTATTCGCTCTACGATGCAGAGGTGATCCTCGGAAATGTGCCGTATACGGGCAGCCCTGCGCCGCCGGATATGACCGTCAGGATGCCGGACGGCACTGTGCTTGAGCCCGACCGCGATTATACGGTGCTCTATCCGAATGACAATATCATGTTCGGCACGACGCAGTTTGTGCTGCGTGCAACGAACCGTTCCTTCGGGATGCGGATGGAATCCTATGAGATTCAGGTTGTGCTGCCGGAGGATGCGCCGGAGCTGGAAGTCGGCGAACACAGCGTCTTCCTCGACTATGAAAACCGCCTCGCGGTCTACCGCATTTCCGCAGAGCAGGATACCGAATACTCCCTGACCTGTGACGATGTGCCGGATATCGTGCTGCGCGTCTTTTCGCCGGATGCCGAGTTGCTCGCACAGGATTACGGCAACAGCACCAAATCGCTTTCGTTTACGGTTCCTGCCGGCGAGACCCGCTATGTCATGGTCAAATTCAACGGCGTCGCCCGCATGGGTACGATTCATTTCCTGCTCGATACCGAGCTGCGTCTGCTCAATGAATGCGAAGCGATTGTCGAACCGCATTATTATACCGGAGAGCCGGTTCCGCCGCAGGTGACGATCAAAGACGGCGATACCGTGCTCCGGGAGGGCGTGGATTACAAGCTGCGCTATACCGCCGACGATGTGAACATCGGCAAGGCAACCGCAAACTACATCGGCATCGGCAGGTATTTCGGCACGCTGGATGTAACGTATCCGATCATTGCGGAAAATCTGTTTGAGATTGAGAATATGGAGAGCTTTGCGGTGCAGCTCAGCCGGGTTTATGAGCCGGAGGAGACCACGGACTGCGATTATCTCATTTACCGCTACACCGCCGGCACCGGCATGGATATGCAGGCGGATATCTTCAACTGTATGTGCCGCCTGACGATGCAGCGCTATGATTCCGAGGGGCATTACCTTGACAGCTGCGACATCCGGACAAAGGCGGATACGCAGTTCCGCATGGAGCGCGGCGAGACCTGCTATTTCCTGTTCTCCGCAACCGATGTCTCCGGCTGGAATCAGACCTTCAAATTCCTGCTGAACGATCTGGCAATCAATGATGACACGCTGAAGGAGGACCCCGAAAACGGCGTAACCTACCGCATCAAGCCGGAGGAATCCTATGCTGAGCTCTATTCGCTGGAGCCCGATGCGGGGCAGATCAGACTGCTTCCGTTTGTCCCCGGAACCGAGATGCCGGTCTATACGCCCGAGGGTCTGTTCCGCAGTCTGCCGGAGGATACCGTCGTATACGGCTACCCGGGATGCGATGCGGCAAAGTACGCAGATGCGTACCGTTTCACATACATTGAACTGACGGAGGAGTGCGCCGTTCCGGGCGACTTAAACGGTGACGGCAGGTGCTCCGAGGCGGATCTTGTCCTGCTGGTGCGGATTGTCGGCGAGACGGAAGCGATCAGCCTGGGCGATGCGCAGCTTGCCAATGCCGATCTGAACGGCGACGGCAGCATAGATTTCGGCGACCTTCCGCTGCTTGCCTCGCTGATTGCAGGCTGAGTTTTTCAGGCGGCTTTCAGGCGTTTATCGTGACATTTTCACAAAAAAACCACATTCGGACTGTATACTGTAACCATAGAAAAAGCAAGAGAATAGGGAATTCCAGTGGAAAATGGCGGTGCGATACAGAAAGGATGATTTCATTGTTAATCCGGAAAAGACAGGCAGCAATCCTGTCCGCACTCGTTTGTTTTCTGACAGCGACCGGCTGCGCCGAGAGCAGCAAAAATACTGACAGCAGCACCGGTTCTGCCGCGGAGAGCTCTGCGCTTTCGGCAGAGGACAGCGGCACAGATTCCGCAGAGCCGTCCGGTTCGGTATCCGGCGAAACGCTCTCTGCCGCGAATACCGGTACGGTCGTTTCCTCGGTCGAGCTGAGCAAAGCCGACCTCAATACCGCATGGGATGACGGCGCTGTGACGATTCATTTTGACGGCAGCAATGTGACGCCCTCCTCGGCCGACGGCATGACCGTCGCGGACGGTGTGATTACCGTCACAAAGGGCGGCACATATGTCCTCTCCGGCAATCTCGATGACGGGCGGCTGGTCATCAACCTGACCGACAGCTCCGAGAAGGTTCACCTGATTCTGAACGGCGTGACCATGCACAGCAGCAAGAGTGCGCCGATTACCGTTTTGCAGGCGGATAAAACCGTCATCACCGTTGCGGAAGGGACGCAAAATACCCTTTCCGATGCGGCGGAATACACCGAATTTGACATTACGGAGGAGGACGGCTCGACCTTCCCCGGTGCGTGCATCGCATCGAAGGATGACCTGACAATCAACGGCAGCGGCAGCCTGACCGTCAACGGAAACTGCAACAACGGCATTCACTGCAAGGACGATCTGCGCATTGTCGGCGGCAATATTACCGTAACCGCGGTCAATCACGGAATCCGCGGCAATGACTCGGTTCTGCTGCACGACGGCAGACTGACGGTCACATCCGGCGGCGACGGCATCAAATCCTCGACCGCTGACAAGGACGGCAAGGGCTTTGTTCTCATCGAAGGCGGCTCTGCGGTCATCAAAGCGGAGCAGGACGGCATTGACGCCGCAGCCTCGCTGACCGTAACCGGCGGCACGCTTGATATCACATCCGGCGGCGGACATCAGAATGCCGGTACGCATACCGATCACGATATGCAGGGCGGAATGCACGGCGGCGGTTTCGGCGGAAACGGCGGCTGGGGCGGTCAGATGCCCGGAAATATGCCGGAGGGCGGCTTCGGCGGTCAGATGCCCGGAAATATGCCGGAGGGCGGCTTCGGCGGTCAGATGCCCGGAAATATGCCGGAGGGCGGCTTCGGCGGCAAACGCGGCGGTATGCGCGGGAATGCCGGCGGGAATACAGAAACATCCGGCTCCGGCAGCAGCTTTATGCCGATGGCAAACTACACCGATCCTGTAAACGGCACTGCGGCATCCGCAGAAGAGAGCACGAGCACCAAGGGCATGAAGGCAGAGACCGTTCTGACCGTTACGGGCGGCACAATCCGCATAGATTCGGCGGATGATGCGCTTCACGCAAACAGTGAGGTGCGGATCTCCGGCAGCGCAGCAATCGAAATTGCGGCAGGCGATGACGGTATCCACGGCGACAGCGCGGTGACAATCGACGGCGATGCTTCCGTGAATATCACCGCATCCTATGAGGGCATTGAGGCGTATGCGCTGACAGTCAACGGCGGCGAAATCCATGTGGTGTCCTCCGATGACGGGTTCAATGCCTCGGGCGGCACTTCCGACAATACCGGCGGCGGCTTCGGTATGCGGAACGGCTCTGGCGAGCTGTATCTCAACGGCGGCTATGTCTATGTCGATGCCGGCGGTGACGGGCTCGATTCCAACGGCAACATTACCATGACCGGCGGCACCGTGATTGTCTGCGGGCCGACGAATAACGGCAACGGTCCGCTCGACAGCGGCGACAACCGGAATACGATTACTGTGACCGGCGGCACGCTGATGGCAGTCGGCTCAACCGGCATGATGGAAGCGCCGGAAGCAAACTATATCGGCTCGGCACAGCTCAATGCAGCCGCAGGCACGCTGATTGTGGTCACGGACAATGACGGCACTGTGCTCGGCACGCTGAAAACGCCGAAAAATGCACAGGGTATTGTGTTCAGTGCAAACGGCATGAACAGCGGCTATTCTGTCTATACCGGCGGTGAATACGGCGGCACGCTGAATGCGGACGGCTGGGGTACAGGCGGCAGTTATTCCGGCGGCACACTCGTGACCTCCGGCAGCGGCGGTGTATCCGGCGGCGGCATGATGGGCGGCGGCAGAGGCGGCAGGGGCGGCTTCTGAGCCGGAAAATACTGAAATAAGAGCGGCATCCGGGGGTTCGGGTGCCGCTTCGGCTGCCGGAACAAAGTAAGCCTGCTATACCGAAAACGAAAGGCGGTGATCTCATGATACTCAATACCGGAATGCGAACCGATATCCCCGCATTTTATTCTGAATGGGTGATGAACCGGATCCGTGCGGGTTATGTACTGGTGCGGAATCCATACAATCCTGCACAGATCACGCGGTACGAAATCTCGCCGGATGTGGTGGACTGCATCGCATTCTGCACAAAGAATCCCGCGCCGATGCTCGCGCATCTTCCGGAACTGCGCGGTTATCACCAGTACTGGTTTGTCACAATAACCCCATACGGCAGGGAGATTGAGCCGAATGTTCCGCCGAAGGAGACGGTTATGCAGGATCTGATCCGGCTTTCTGCGGCGGTCGGCATACACTGTGTCGGCTGGCGCTATGCCCCGATTCTGATTGACGGCACTTATACCGTCGAGCGGCATATCCGGGACTTCTCGGCAATGTGCGGGACGCTTGCAGGAGCGCTTCAGGTCTGCGTCATCAGCTTTCTTGATCTGTATGAGAAGGTGCGGCGCAATTTCCCCGAAGCACGCGCCGTCAGCCAGCAGGAGCGCCGCCGTATCGGCAAAGCCTTCGCAGAAATCGGCAGGCAGCACGGGATTACGGTCAAGGCCTGCGCGGAGGGGGAGGAGCTTGCGGCTTACGGCATCGACTGCGGCGGCTGCATGACAAAGGAGACCTTTGAGACGGCTATCGGCAGCCGGCTGATGATACCGGGCAGAAAATCGCAGCGCCCCGTGTGCGGCTGTGTGCTCGGTACGGATATCGGCGCCTATGATACCTGCGGGCACCTCTGCCGATACTGCTACGCCAACTCCGACCGGGAAAATGTCCGGCGGAATATGCAGCAGCACGATCCGGAATCGCCGCTTCTGACCGGTACACTGCGCGGAGACGAAACAATCCGCCGCGCCGATCAGTCGTCGTGGATTGACGGGCAGCTCACACTCTTTCCGGACTGAACCGGCATAATTGCAAAACAATTGCCCCGCGTGACCGGAATTGCACGCGGGGCTGCTGTTTTTTTGTGTTATTCTTCGGATACCGTCTTAGTGGAATCCGGCTCTGCGGTCAGGGCAGCGGGCTGCTGCGGATGCAGCGGAATCACCGCATCGCACACTGTAAGCGATGCACAGTTTGCCGTATCAAGCGGCGTCTGCATCTGAAGCAGCATAGTCAGCGGATCGTCGCGCCCGGACGCATCCCGGCATCTGAAACCGATCGCCCCTGTATATTCCACATTCATCGCACCGTTCACCGTCTGCGCCGTACAGGGAAGCTGAACCGTCAAGCACTCAAGCTCGGCATGCGGCTCGTTCTCTGTCGTAAAGTTCAGCAGCGATTCGTAAAACTCCGCATTGTGCTCGCCGGAGGAAAGCATCACGTTCATCGGCGTGACGGCAGCGCGTGTAAACCCGAGCTCCGCAAACTCCGGTGCATTGGTTGTGTCGATTCCCTGCCAGACCGGCTGCTGAATGAAATCCAGCTCAATGCTCTTTTTCAGATTGGATGAATCATAGGTTTCGTTCTGTGTATCCTCCGAAAACCGGCTGTCAACCGTTGCAAAGAATTCTTTTCCACAGATTCCTAAGCCGGTCGGATCAGTCGTGTAATCATAGAAATGCCAGACCTCTCCGCCGTTTTCACCGTCATGTGTAATCGAGAGCACATCCGGTTTCAGTCCCTGTTCTTCCGATTCGGTCAGGCTGATATCGAATCTATTACTGTTAAAAGCGGTAAGCGCGGTTTCACTTTCAACGTAACACAGCAAAGGCTCATAATTAAAATCTGTGCCGTAATAGGTCTGCCCCTTCAGCGGAATCACATCGTAGAAGAACCACACCTTAAACGCATCGCCCGCCGCTGCGCGCAGATTGATTTTGTAATCGGAGAATTCCCAATGATAATCAAGATCCGTTCCGTAGCCGGTAAAATCGAAGCTGCACGGCTCGCCGGTTTCTTTCGTATAATACGCCTGCATACACTGCACATAATCCGGCACGCTGCACTTTATCTCCTCAATCTCGCTCGCGGCAGAATGCGCAGGCGCGGTGTTTCTCCTGTGCATCACCGCACCGATGATGCCGATATTTGCGGCAGCAACTGCCGCTGCGATTGCCGTCCCGCCGATCGCCCTGCCGCTGATATGCCGGCGGATTCTGCGGCGCTGCGGCGCATCCGTTTCAACCGCAGAGCCCGCGGCAATCTGCTCCGCCTGTTTCATGATCCGTGCCTTCAGCATCGGGTCGGGCTTCACTCTCTCTGTAACCTTGCAGTATTCCTGAATTTTCATCCCGGTTCAACTCCTTTCCCGAGTTTTGTCTTCAGCATCTTTCTCGCACGGTAAAGCTGTGTCTGAACCGCAGTTTCGCTGCGTCCGGTCATCTCCGCGATCTCCGCGACGGAATAACCCTCGAAATAGTACAGGTGAATCACCGCCCTGTACTTTGCAGGGAGCTCCATGACCGCGGCATAGACCGTGTGCTCCTCCGGTGACGCATAGACCGGAATCGCATCCTCCAGCGGAACGGTAAACCGATATCGGAACGACCGCAGCAGATCCTTTGCGCGGTTGATTGTGACCCGCATCATCCATGCCGTTTCATGCCGTTCATCGGAGAAAGCGGGATCCGCCTCAAACCGCCTGAGAAAGACATCGGAGGTGATATCCTCAGCATCTGCGCGGTTTTTGCAGTATGCAAATGCCAGCCGAAACACGGACAGATGATATTTTTCGTAGATCTGCTCCATTTTCTGCCTTGTCATCTGGGGATCACCTTCCTTTCTGTCAGAATGTGTTTGATTGCAGAGAGCCGCGGTCTCTCTCGTAAAGAACGGTCATCCCGCTCTCTGATATGAAAACGATTGAGCCGGGGAGAATATCACAGGCAGCCGGAATTTTAATATTAAAAATGCTCCCCAAAGCAGGGGAGCATTCAGTCTGTAGAAAAAGGTATCGCTTCGCGATGATTGAAATTGGGCTCCGCCCAAACCCGCCAAAGGGACATTGTCCCTTTGGAATCCCATTATAAACAAAATGAAAGAAAATGCGTGATGATTCCTTTTCTTCTATAAAATGGGATTCTTAAGGGATAGTATCCCTTAAGCGGGGGTATGGGGGCAGCGCCCCCATTTTGAATCCGTCGGAGACACTTTAATCGACAGGCTGATGCTCCCCAAAGCAGGGGAGCATTTGTTTTACCTGAAATTGCCGCTTCTTTCTTTAATGATATTCAGCGATACCAGCAGACGCTCTGCCATAGAGAACAGGTAACGCAGCAGGCGCATAAAGGTATCTGCCATAATGCCGAAATTGACCGTCAGAAGCCAGCCTTTTTCCGACAGGGTCGTCATGTCAAATACGCGGTTGAGCACACGGAATGACAGCAGCAGCCCGAAAATACAGCACAGCCGGACAGTTGTCTTGAATGCAGAGGGCGGCTTGCTGATATGCCGCAGAAACAGGAATCCGACGATCGAAAGCAGCAGGGTCGATGCGGTTGTAATCTCTGCGTGCGGAACGCCGAAGATTCTGCCGAAGATGACCATTGCCATGACGACAATGAGGTCGGTCAGGGAGCCGGGCATGGCGCGCTGTATGACATTCTGCGCGAAATTGCCCTTAATCATGAAATGATCCGGCACCTGTGAGAGCAGGAACGCGGGCAATCCGATTGTAAATGTACTGATGAGCGTGATCTGCGAGGGCGTCAGCGGGTAGGTCAGACCGAAACAGAGCGTTGCGATTGAGAGCAGCACGGAAAAGAGATTCTTGACCAGAAACAGCGATCCGGAGCGCTCCAGATTGTTGACGCACTGCCGCCCCTCCATGACCACGTCGGTCATATGCGCAAAGTCGGAATCCAGCAGAACGAGCTGTGCGGTATGTACGGCGGCATCGCTTCCCGATGCCATTGCAACAGAGCAGTCCGCGTCTTTCAGCGCGAGAATGTCATTGACGCCGTCGCCGGTCATCGCAACGGTCTTGTCCTGCGATTGAAGCGCCTTGACGAATTTGCGCTTCTGATCGGGCGTCACGCGGCCGAATACCGTATAATTCTTCATCGCATCCGAGATCGCTTCGTCGGTTGTCAGGGTTGAGGCATCCACATATTTTTCAGCATTGGCAATGCCCGCCTTCTTTGCAACCTCAGAGACCGTAATCGGATTATCGCCGGAGATGACCTTAACCTCCACGCCCTCCTTCTCAAAGAACCGGAAGGTTGCGGGCGCCGATTTGCGGATCGGGTTTGTGATGAGTACGAGCGCGACCGGTTCACAGTCTTCCGTCAGCGCTTTACCGTCGGGCTTGCCGCTGTACCGGGCAAGTGCCAGCACACGGTAGCCCTTGCGGCTGTCGAATTCAATCTCCTCGCGGTACTGCTCATATTTTTCACGCAGGATCCGCTCCGGTGCGCCGAGTACATATGCCGATTTCTCGAAGGTGACGCTCGAATACTTGAATTCAGAGGAAAAATCTGTATGAGAGACAATTTTCGCGCCGGTTGGAGTGGTAAAATACTGCTTGAGCGCTGCCATTGTGATATTGTCGGCGGTCTGCTCTGCGGCAAAGTCGCTCAGCAGCCCGTGCAGTGTATCCTTGTCCGTATCGCCGAGCGGCACGACATCCGCGACGCGCATGGTGTTTTCCGTGATGGTACCGGTCTTGTCAACGCAGAGCACATTGACGCGGGCAAGCGTTTCGATGCATTTCATGTCGTGGACGAGAACCTTCTGCCTTGCAAGGCGCATTGCACTGAGCGCAAGCGTAACGCTGCAAAGCAGGAACAGTCCCTCCGGAATCATGCCGATGACAGAAGCAACGGTTGTTTTTACGCTCTGTGCAAAGCCGAGATGCTGCACAAAATAGCTCTGCCGGAACATCAGCGCACCGAGCGGGATGATAATGATACCGGCGAACCGGACGAGCTTGTTCAGAGAACGGATCATTTCTGAAGATTCGCCGTGCTTTTTCGTTTTTGCCTGAAGCGTGAGCTTTGAGATGTACGATTCAGCGCCGACGCGGGTCAGCCTTGCGCAGCAGGAGCCCGAGACGACGAAGCTGCCGCTCATCAGCTCAGAGCCCTTCTCCTTAATGATCTCATCCGCCTCACCGGTCAGCAGCGATTCATTGACCGAGGCCTTGCCGGAGATGACCTCGGCATCCGCGGGGATCTGGTCGCCTGCCTTGAATATGACGATATCGTCCTTCACGAGCAGCTCGGAAGAGATTTTCTGCTCTGCGCCGTCCCGGATGACCTTTGCGGTCGGGGAATTCAGCACGTTCAGGTGATCGAGCAGGCGCTTGGAACGCAGCTCCTGCACAATACCGATCACCGTATTGCCGATAATCAGCGGGAGAAAGGAAAGATCCTTGTAGAGCCCTGCCAGAAGCAGCAGCGTTGCGAGAATCGCAAAGATCAGGTTGAAATAGGTGAACACATTGGTGAACACAATCTGTCCGACCGATTTGGACGGCGGCTCGACGGGCGTATTGGCAAGTCCGCTGCAGATCCGCTCCTCAGCCTCCTGTGTGCTCAGCCCGCGAATCTCCGGCACATCCGGTTTCTGCGTGTCGTTCATAGCCATGTCACTTCTCCTTCAGAATACAATTACTGCTCTCATTATACTCTGTTTTCTGCGATTTTGCAAGAGTAAACCGGCTTTTTTCGCAGGTTCTGACGATTTTTGTATCCGGGTGTCTGTTTTTGGCATGATCCGTAGAAAAAAGGGGGGAAGGAGCCGGACGGATGCATGATAAAATCTCCGGATATACCGCCTTTTTCATCCGCTCCCATTGCAAATTCCGGTTTTGTGTGCTATAATATTGATGCCCCAACTAACTCTTGTACTTATCCGCTTGTCTAAATGCCGATCTGCGGCGTCAGAAAACCTTGCCTTGCGTCAGCAAGGCGGCGGCTTTCTTCCTTGCATATCGACATTTATCCTGCGCATCTAATATTCAAGAGTTAAGGCAACACCGCACAGAGCTGGTGGTGCAGATGCGCAGTCAGATTTTTCGTCAGATTGTATAGAAATGACGCCGCTGGGCTGTCGCCCAGCAAGGAATTTCTGTGCAAGATGACGGAAAAGCTGCAAGCAGATGTGCCGCCAAGCCGTTAGGCGGGCTTTGTGCGGTGTTGCCTTAACATCAATAAGATTGCAGAGGCGCCGCTGCTGTGACACTTCTGTGACATTTTCCTGACAGAAAACCGGTGATTTTCTCTGCCGGATATGATACAATACAATCAGACCGAAGCACAGGGCAAGGTCAAATCCGAATCAGGAGGGAAAAACGATGAAACAGACTATGAAGAAACGCGCCGCTGTTCTTGCGGCAATCGCAGCACTGCTGCCCTGCGGCATTCATGCATCTGCTGAGGGCGAGGTGCGGCAGAGAGAAGCAGTATCGTTAAGCGAAAAGGCGGAAGCACCGATCTGCTATGATGCAATCGAAGCGGGAGAGGATGCGGCAATCTGCTGCGACAGTTTCTGCACAAGCGTGCTCTGCCCGTCTGCCGCGGAGCTCGTGCCGGAGGATCAGGGCGACCTGACCGATGCGGAATACGCAGAGCTGAAAGCGCTTTACGAGAAGATGGATGCAGTCGCTGAGGAGCACGCCGATGACGATGCGTTCTGGGATGAAGAGCACCCCGAGCTAGACGCAATCTGGGGCCGCATTGAGGAACTGGAAGAAAAGAGCGGCTGGTACGAGATCGGGATTGAAGACGGCGCCCTGAAGGATGCGCTCACCGACGAGGAGTATCAGGAGTATCTGCAAATCAATGCGCGCATTGACGCAATCTTCGAGCAGATCGAAACCGGCGTCACCGAGGACATGACCGAGGAGGAGTATGAAGCGGCATATGCGCCCTATGAGGACGAGCTGGACAGTCTGTTCAGCAGCCTCGACACATTCTATGAAAAAGCCGGAATGCTCTGCACCGTCGATCTCGACGATCTCGCGGAAACGGAGCCGGTAGAATTTGGAACAGAGGAGGCGCTCGGCAGCTTCATCTGTGCAAACGGTTTCGGCGCAGTCAAAAACAGCAAGTGAGAATCTGATTGTGCATTCACACACAGAGAACCTGCCCGCAATCCGGGCAGGTATTCTGCATATACGGAGGAACGCTCATGAGCAAGCTGATCTATGCGGCGGATGACGAGCCGGATATTCTCGACGTCATACGCGAATTCCTGCAAAATGCGGGATTTTCCGTGAAAACCTTTCCGACGGGCGATGCGCTTTACGATGCCTTTCTGAAGCAGCCCTGCGACCTCTGCATTCTCGATATCATGATGCCGGGAACGGACGGGCTGACCGTATGCAGGAATCTGCGCAGCATCTCCGATGTCCCGATTGTGATGCTGACGGCGCGGGAGAGTGAGACCGATCATATGCGGGGCTTTTTGCTCGGCGGCGACGATTATCTCATCAAGCCGTTTTCGCCCTCGCTGCTGGTTGTGCGCATCAAAGCGCTGCTGCGGCGCACCGAAATGCAGCGCCCCGCCGCAGAGATCCGCCGGTTCGGCGATCTGCAATATTCTGAATCCGCCCATACGCTGCACTGCGGACAGACCGAAATTGACCTCTCAATGACCGAATTCACGCTGCTGGGCTGCCTGCTGGAAAACCCCGGCACTGCCGTCTCGCGCAATGACCTGCTCGACCGCGTCTGGGGCATCGACAGTGAGGAGATCGAGACCCGCGTCACCGACGAGACCGTGCGCCGCATCCGGCAAAAACTGAAGACTGCCGGCAGCAGCGTCCGCATTACAGCGGTCTGGGGCTATGGATACAAGCTGGAGGCGGATCATGCGTAACGTCAGATTCCGGATCGCGGCGCTGGTCGGCGGATCGGTTCTGCTGACGCTCCTGCTCATTATGGGCGCATTCAATCTGATCGTCCGGCACAGGATGAAGCAGAATGCCGATTCTGCGCTGGATTCGTTCACCGCAGAGGATGAACAGTATTCATCGCAGCTTTATTCGCCTGAAATCATCTTCATTGAGGAGGATACACAGGATCATTTTCCGCCGCAGCTCTATACGGCAAAGGAGCGTGCGCTGATTGCATGGTGCAAGACACATGATGCCGAATCCATGCAGATGGCGGAAATCGGCGGGAATACCTACTATCTGAAAAAGCTGCCGTCGGATTCCATGAAGGATACGATTACTTTCGGGACGGAGGAGGATGCATTTGACACATGGCTCTCCGATATTCCGGAGGAGGAAGACGGTGAATTCATAAAAGAGGCTTTCAGCCATGAGATCTCGGTGTTTCCGAATGAAACGCTGATTGCCTATGTCGATATCACGGGCGAGTTGAATATGATCCGTCAGATCAATCTGGTTTTTCTGATTGCCGCGTTTCTGATCGGGGCAGGCGGCAGCACAATGGGCTATCTGATCGGCAGGAGGCTCGAACAGAATGAGCTTGCGCAGAAGCGCTTTTTTGAGAATACCTCTCACGAGCTGAAAACCCCGCTGACCTCGATTCTCGGCTATGCGGAGGGCATTGAGACCGGCGTGATTACCGATTACCGGAAAACCGGAAGGGTCATTGCCGCACAGACCGAAAAGATCAGCAGCCTTGTAGAGGAAATCCTCTGTGCGGCGAAGCTCGAAAGCGGTGCCGTTACGCTCGAACGGGAGCCGGTCGGCATTCCGGAATTCATACAGGACTGCCTGATGCCGTTTGAGGGCAATGTCCGGACAAAGGCGCTTGCGGTTTCGCTGGCGCTTGAGCCGATGACCGTCTCTGCCGATCCGGATAAGCTCGGGCACGCGGTCTCCAATCTGCTGGTGAATGCGCTGAAATATGCAAAGACCGAAATCCGGATTTCCTGCGGCGGCGGGGTCATCCGGATCGAAAACGACACCGATCCGCTGCCGGACGAAGCACTGCGGCATCTCTTTGACCGCTTCTATACCGGTCCGAACGGGAATACCGGCATCGGGCTCTCCATTGCAAGGGAGATTGTCCGGCTTCACGGCTGGAATCTGACGGCAGAGCGCACGGAAACCGGCATCTGCTTCCTGATCCGGTGCGCCTGAGCGCCTTTTTACATTTGTGCAAAAATACCATTTGCAATTTTTCTTCCGATGTGATATAATAATGCCGAACGTGTTGCAAATTACTGCGTAAATCCAGTTATTTGCAGCACGTTCTTTTTTTATGAAGCAGATTCTGCCGGATAAATCAGATTTCAGACCCCGTTCTGACGTCATCCGCCGGACGCTGATTCTCGGGCTGACCAGCTTTCTTTCACAAATTTCACTGGTCGCGGCAATGGCGGCAATCCATAACATGATCCGCAAATACGGTGCAGCAGACCCGATTTTCGGACAGGAGCAGTACGCACAGATTCCGATGGCTGTTGTCGGTATTGTCATGAAGTTCTTTCAGATTGTCATTTCAATTGTCGTCGGCATGGCGGCGGGCTGTATTCGATGCCGGTATCGGATATCCTGACCTTTCTCGCGGCGCTGTTCCCGATCATCCGGACATACCGGGAAATCGGCGGAGAAGACCGCCGGAGTACCGTACCGCTGCAAATGCAGACGCAAAAATAAAAATACTGCCGGGAACAGCATCCCGGCAGTTCAGACTGTCGATAAAGTCATTTCAGCGAAATGAAGTGCCTGTCAAAGCAGAATAAATGATTGCATAATGGGGGAAGGAAAACTCTTGTTTTCCTTCCCCCAAGCCCCCATCTTTAGCGCTTTTGAACGCAAATAGGGGAATTCCGTGCTCTGCGGAGCACGGCAAGGGGCGCTGCCCCTTGACCCCGCAAGCCTTTGAAAAGGCTTGAGCGAAACTTTAATTGTATTTCTAACGTAAGCTTCTCGTTAAGCTGAACTGCCGGGAACAGCATCCCGGCAGTTTCAGTCTGTAGAAAAAGGTATCGCTTCGCGATGATTGAAATTGGGCTCCGCCCAAACCCGCCAAAGGGACATTGTCCCTTTGGAATCCCATTATAAACAAAATGAAAGAAAATGCGTGATTTTTCAT
>Ga0310691_10003449_pt1 | contig 18988 bp, 7 predicted proteins | sample 176DNAGHGlowgp2_FD_203887 | JGI IMG/M metagenome (GOLD analysis project Ga0310691, IMG submission 203887) | Sheep rumen microbial communities from Palmerston North, Manawatu-Wanganui, New Zealand - 1766 DNA GHGlow gp2 (v2) (version 2) | ecosystem: Host-associated > Mammals > Digestive system >...
GGCTGAGTGCCAAGGGCTGTCCAGCTGTCATCGGCAAACCAGTAGCCGAAGGCTTCAAACAGCGTGCCGTCGTCAACGGCCTTCCAGAGGTTTGAGCCTGCCTCGTAGTTCCAGTCCATGGTCGGCTTGTCTTCGCCGCCGCCTTCACCACCTTCAGAAACGATGGTACCGTCGTTGTTGGCATGATCCTTCAGCACAATGTTGCTGACGTTGATATTGGTAACGCCTGTAGCGTGACCGAAGTCAAAGACGATCTTCACGGGTGAGAGATCCTTACCCTCGACGTCGCTCTTCCAGAACACATATTCCTTACCGGCCTTGAGGCTGATGTTGTCGACATCGATGATAGCCTCGTTGTCGGCCTCGTTGGTGACCTTCACGGTGACTCCGTCGATATCAGCATCTGCCACGAAGATACAAGAGAAGTCGTAGTGGCTGGCTGCCGAGGTGACGACACCGGTGGTATGCAGGTGCATCTGAGCCTGCCAACGGTCGGAGGCTGCATCGGGAACGGTCACGGAATAGTCGTTGCCCTTGTCGGTATAGGTAGCCTGCATCTCTGCGGTACGGTCGGGCGACCAGTTGGGAGCGAAGTAGAAGGTAGCTTCGGGAGTGACGCCCTTCCAGAGATTGAAGTCGCTGTTGGCATCGAAGCCTTGTTCCTCTACCAGTCGCTCGTCAGCAGCGCTGGTCAGGATGAAGCGCCAGGCGATACTACGGTCGGGAGCATCGTAGACCAGCACCATCTTGGTGGCTGTCAGCGTCTCGATACGGAACTTGGGGTTCTCGTACTGGGCATCAGAGCTGATATAGGGGAAGGCGGTGTTGGGAGCCAGTTGGATATAGGTCTGCTTCGTCACCTTACCGTCGGCATCCTCCCAATCGTAGACCTCGAAGCTCCAGGTAGAGGTCTGGTTACCGATGACGGCATCAAAGTCGGCAGGCTCCGAGCCCCACTTCGTCGTACCTGTGTGGACATAGGTCTTGCCGTCGGCACCGGCATTGTAGCTATAGGTACCGCCCTTACGTGTTTCGGCTGTAAAGGTGATACGGTCATCGTAGACACCAAAGTCCTTCTTGTCGTTGGGCTGAGCCGACCACCACTCTGTACCGGCAGTTCCGGCAGGGCCGCAACCCATGTGGGCGACCTCCTTGTTGGCGATACGCCACTCCTTGCCCGTGATACGGCGGAAGTCGGCGCTGTAGTCGATCTTGGTCTCGTTGAAGGTGAAGGTCTTACTGACCATAGCCTGACTGAACCCGTTGCGGTTGCCGAGCATCAGGTCGATCATATATGTACCTGCCTCAGGGTTGTTGTAACCCACTTCCTGCAGGGTTGAATACTGAGTGCCATTGAGAATCCACACCGGGTAAGTGCCAGGCTGTGGCGTGTATGTGGCAATCATCTGGTTGGTCTCCTGATCCACGCTGATGTTGAAGTCAACACCGCTGACCGTCGGAAGTCCATTGATGTCTGCGCCGCTGAATTCATCGGGCGAGCAGGCTGTGAGAAGGTAAAAGGCAAAAGTGAATAGTGAACAATTTGCTACTGCCTTCCACCACTTCGATGTCTTATATATAGTCTTCATAATCCTTTAGTCTTTAATCTTTAAGCTTGAAGCTTTCAATCTTCAATATTTCAATTTTCAATTTTAATAGTTGTTCTGCTTCAGAGTGGGATCGGCATCAAGCTCGCTCTGCGACAGAGGAATGTGCTTCTTACTGGGAGTCCATGAGTTGGTGCGATAGCCGTAGCTGTCGGGCACGAGTTTCACGGTAGCCTTCTCGGTGGCACCACTGATGCCCTCAGCACGTACCAGGTCGAAGTAGCGCTTGCCCTCGCCGCAGAATTCCAGATGACGCTCATTCAATACATCGTCGATCGATACGCTGGCCAGGTTGTCGAGTCCGGCACGGGCGCGAACCTCATTTACATAGCCTGCAGCCTCGGCAGCACTGCCACCGGTCTGAAGAATCAGCTCGGCTGCGTTCAGCAGGGTCTCGGCATAGCGGTAGATGCGCTTGTTGTTGTTGTAGTTCAGGTTCTTCGACGTAGGACAGTCCTGATTGTTGGCGCTCTGCGGACGATACTTGCCGTGCCAGATGTGAGTATCTTGATAGCGCTCTGTATAGGTATAGCCACGTACATCCCAGCAAGTCACGTCGCGACGCTTGTCGTTCTCGGAATACATATTGTAGGCCTCCAGTCGCATGGGCAGGAATCCCCAACCGTCGTTACCGCTGTCCCAGCCTTCGCCACCAGCCCAACCGTTAGGTGAGCAGAGAGTGGGGAACACCGTACCGCCAGCGTGCAGCGGTGTACCCCAGTCGCGCTGGGCGTTGTCATCGTCATAAGTAATCTCAAAGATACTCTCTGAGCACATCTCACCGCTCTCGTCGAAGAGATCCTTGAAGTCGGGATTCAGTGAGTACTTAGAGTCGCCGATAATCTGCTTCATGTAGTTCAGGGCAGTGGGATAGCGGGCAGAGTCGTTCTGATACATCACCATCTCGGCATAGAGCATGTAAGCCATGGCCTGGCTCACCCTGCCCTCGTTGCTGCCCTCCCAACGCATCGGCAGGATGCCAGAAGCGATGATCTCCTCCAGCTCAGGCAGCAGGTTATTGTAGATCTCATCGGCTGTCATCTGCGGGGCAGTATAAGGCTCTGTCAGGTTCTCCAGATAGAAGGGCACGTTGCCGTAGTAATGCCATAATATATTATAATAGTACACGCGAAGCAGACGGGCCTGCATCTCATACGACTTGCGGTTGTTCTCTACGCCGCCGCCCCATGAGCAGTACTTGATAACATCGTTACAACGCTTGATACCGCTGTAGAAGTCGCCCCAAAGGGTTCCCAGTGTGTTGTTGCCGTCGCCCTCAAAGTTGAAGAGCTTGTGCCAGTGCTGGTTGTCGCTGATGCTTGCACCGCCCACCCAGAAGTCGTCGCCCATGATCTCGGCGTCGCAGGTCAGGTCGTTATACGCGCTGCCGTTCCAGTCGGGCCAGTGTAATGGAGCATAGGCCGAGGTGCAAGCCTCGCTGAGGTGCTCGTCAGTCATATAATACTCTTCCAGAGGCTCACCGCTAGGATTCTGTACCTCCAGGAAGTCGTCGCTACAAGCAGCCAGCGATACGGCTACTACTCCAGCGCACAAAACTTTATATATCTTGGTATTCATAATCTTTAATCTTTAAACTTTAAGCTTTAAGCTTTCAATCTTCAATTTTTCAATCTTACAGAGAGAGGTTACAACCAACGGTAAAGATGCGTGCCTGAGGATAGACTCCGTAGTCTACACCCATGGAAGTGCTGCTTGTACCGATTTCAGGATCGAATCCCCAATACTTGGTCCAGGTGAAGAGGTTCTCTGCTCGAACATAAACGCGGAAGCGCTCTATGTTCACCTTCTTAGTGATGTTGCGGGGCAGCGTATAGCCCAGTGAGATGTTCTTCAGACGCAGGTAGCTGCCGTCTTGTACATAGATGTCACTGCAGACCCAGTTCTTGGAATCGCCCAGTTTCAGCAGAGGTAGTGAGTTAGATGTTCCCTCACCAGTCCAGCGCTGCAGCACCCACGTCGGATAGTTACCCGATGCGATATCCTGACGCCATGTAGCATCGAATACATCGGCACCATAGACACCCTGGAAGAACACGTTCAGGTCGAATCCCTTCCAGTCGGCATTCAGGTTCAGACCATAGCTCCAGTCGGGAGTCGGCTTACCGATCTTCGTACGGTCATCGCTGGTAATCTTGCTGTCGCCGTTCATATCCACGAAGATCAGGTCACCGGGGTTAGAGCTTGTGCCGTACTTGGCATTGTATGCGTCGGCCTCAGCCTTGTTCTGCAACACGCCGGCGGTCTTGTAACCATAGAAGAAGGGGAAGGGCTGACCGTTCTCGGCGCGCGTGCCACCATCGCTGAACTGAGAGATGCCATAGTTCAGGAAGCCGGTGTCGTTACCCAGGTTCTTCAGCTTGTTGCTCAGATACGAAGCGTTGGCCTTTACTGCGAAGTGGGCATCGCCGACGCTCCACTTGTAGCCCAGTTCGAACTCCAGACCTTTATTCTCCATGTCACCCACGTTGCCGATGGGCTTCGTCTCACCTACGTATGAGGGGATGGGCATGGTCATCAGCATGCCGTTGGTCTTCTTGATGTAGTAGTCGATGGTGAACGTGAGCTTGTTGTTCCAGAAGCCGAAGTCAAGGCCGATGTTGGTCTGCTCGCTCTCCTCCCACTTCAGGTTCTCGTTAGCCAGTCCGTTGGCCTTCGAGCCGTAGTCCATCACAGCCTGACGGCCGAAATAGTAGTTGCTGGTGCCACCGGTAGTGGTGAGCACGGTGTAACGGAAGTCACCGATATTCTCATTACCGTTCTTACCCCAGCTTACACGCAGCTTCATATTGTTCAGCCAGCTGCGGGTGTCTTTCATGAACGCCTCGTTCATGATGTTCCAACCCAGTGAGAACGACGGGAACACACCATACTTGTTATTGGAACCGAAACGGCTCGAACCATCGCGACGGATAGTGCCCTGGAACATGTAACGCTCGTCGTAGTTGTAGCTCAGACGGGCGAAGAGCGATGCCAGATGGTGCTCAACATATGGGCCACCCCAACCGCCAACCAGGCTCTTTACGCCAGTGATGTTTCCTTTCTCGTCGGTGGTCGTCTCAATGTTACCACCAGTGGTATAGTTGATGTATGGCTTGTTGATGTTGATCAGGTTCCAGTGCGAAGCCCCGATATTGTCGCCCTTGTACTTCAGGGCGCTCTGTCCGAGCACCACGCCGATAGAGTGCTTGCCTATCTCCTTATCGTAGGTCAGGGTGTTCTCCACCTGCCACTGGGTGCTGTTTGCCTTCTCGGCCGATGCCTCGGTGTGGTCGCTGTTGTTGTTACCAGAGAAATAGAACTTCGATACCGTAGCACTCTCGCTTCCCCAGAAGCTCTGCTCGGCACTCCAAGTGAAGTGATACTTCAGGTTGTCCCACAGCTGCAGATCGATTGAGAACTTAGGCATGAACTTATGCGACCAGCCCTTGCCCGGACGCTGCTGCATCATGGCGATGGGGTTGTTCTGCTCCTGATAACTGCCGAGGAATCCGGGGATGGTATAGGGATTGCCGTCGGCATCGGTATAGAGGTCGTAGGCCGAATAGCGGTCAATCATCTTCTGGCCAATACGAGGTGCATCATAATTAGGCGTTCCGTCTGCATTCTGTTCGTATCCGCCATCCAGTGTGACGGGCAGCGTGGGAGCCAGGTAGAGGGCCGAACCCAGAGGTGAACCCCATGTGGAGTTGGCATCGATACCTGTGCTGTGGGTACGCATATAGGAGATGTTTGCGCTGATGTCAAGCTTGTTGAGGAACGAACGCTCCTTAGAGTCGTCGAACACGTTGTACTGGTTGTTAGAACGGATGGTCAGACGATCGTAGTTCGACTTACCGTAGTTACCGCCCACGATACCGTCTTGAGTGTAGTAGCCCAGCGAGAGGTAGTAGTTCACCTTCTCTGTAGCGCCGCTCACCGATACATCGTGCTGCACCACAGGAGCATTGTCGTTGAACAGCAGTTCCTGCCAGTCAGTGCCGAAACCGGTGATTTTCTGTCCGTTGGCATCTTTCAGGTTGTAAGGATCGGCGTACAGCGGCATCTGCCCACCATTCACATACTTCTCGTTCTGCAAGATGGCATAGTCGGTGGCACCAGTCACGTCGCGGTGCTTCCAAGCACTCTGCCAACCATAACTGAAGTTGTAGTTCACCTGAGCACGGCCCATCTTACCTTTCTTGGTGGTCACCAGAATCACACCATTGGCAGCACGGGCTCCGTAGATGGCTCCCGATGCAGCATCCTTCAGCACTTCGATACTCTCGATATCGTTGGGGTTGACACTCTCCAAACCGTATTGGTCGGCGGGCATGCCATCGATGATGTAAAGGGGGTTCGTGTCGTTGATAGTACCCGTACCACGAACACGGATCATCGACTGCGATCCGGGCTGACCTGAGGCCGATGTCACGTTTACACCTGCTGCCAAACCCTTCAGGGCATCGTCGGCACGAAGACGAGTCTTGCCTTCAAGATCGTCGGCCGTGACCTTGGCAATAGCTGCCGTCACCACACTCTTCTTCTGCACACCATAGCCGATCACGACCACGTCCTGCAGCGTCTGTGCGTCTTCTTTCAGAACGACAGTCATACCGTTCGTAGCACTCAGTTCCTGAGATACGAACCCGATATAACTGATAATAATAGGTGTACCTGCGGCAACCTTGATATTGAACTTACCATCGAAGTCCGTCACGGTGCCGTTTTGTGGGTTACCTTTCTCGACAACGGAAGCTCCGATGACGGGCTCTCCGAAATCGTCTGTCACAGTTCCCAGAATGCCCTGGGCGTTCGAAGCCATTGACACCATCAGTGCCAACAACAACAATAGATACCTGCTTTTTTTCATACTTTGTTAGTTAATTGTTAATATGTAATGTAAATATAATGTCGGCTGATTGTTTCGACGGTGCAAAATTACGCAAAATGGCAATACCTTTTTGAAGGTGAATTGAAAAAGTGGACGTTTTCGTCACCTCAGAAAAGCTATATAATTAATAATTAACGACTTACGTGTATCCATATCACCAAAAAGAGTGGAAGAAATATAGAGGTGTAAATTCTACAATTAACCTATTTTTTTATCGTTTACAGTTCTTTTGTTTATTGTTTATAGATGATTACATTTGAGGCAGATTGCATAAAGCTTAATGCATAATGCTTAAAGTTTAACAGATGATTACAACGCTATCAAGAGCATTCGCAGAATGGCTTGCAAGGTAATCAGCTGTAAACTGTAAACCGTAAACTGTAAACTGTAAACGATAAACTGAAAACCGTAAGCTCTATATTATAAGCTCTTCACCCGATTTTCGAACTGTTCGCGATTACCAAGGGCTCCATTTTTAATGCGGGCACGGTAATTGTAGATTGTATTCACGGAGTAGTGCAGGAACTCGGCAATTTTCGACGAGTCCTCGAATCCCAAGCGAATAAGGGCAAAGATCCGGATATCGGTAGTCAGTCTGTTTTCTTCCTTGGGATGAATTTGCATCTCTGGCTGCAACAGGGCATTGAAATCATCAACAAAGTTGGGGAAAAGATGCAGGAACACTGTGTCGAAGTTCTCATAGAGTTCCTCCAGTTCCTTCTCCTTCAGCTCTGTCGATTTCGACATCTGGTACAACTCGTCGAGCTCCTTGTTCTTCATTTTCTTGTTCACCATCTTCCGATAGTTGTCAAGTTTATCGATATACTGCGCACAGAGACTCATGAAGCGCCCGATGTATTCTTCTTTCACGCGATTACTCTCGGAGAGCAGATTGTTTACAGTTGACAATTTACGGTTTACAGCGGCGAGCTCGTCTTTCTGGGTGGCAAGCAGACTGTTGGCTGATGCCAGTCCGTCGTTAGAAATCTTCAGGTCGTTACGGGCAGCGTGGAGCTGGATGTTGCGACGATGCACAAAAAAGAGTGCACCCAATAGCAACAGGGCCAAGATGCTGATGACAGCCAGTGTCCCCCATAGCTGTGAGGTGGTGCGCTCGCTCTGCGATTTGTATTCATTGGCAATATGCGTGAGCAACGGTGCTATCTGCCAATTGCGCTGTCGGGAGCCATAGCGGTTGGCACAGTCACTGGTATAGCTGATGTAGCGCGAAGCACGGTCAACATCACCACTGAGCATCAGTTCGTTGGCCAGTTCCCACATCGACCCTTGGTCCATCGCAGCATTGCGGATATCAGCCAGCACCGACTCTGTCAGCCAGTACATCATCTGGACGGTGTCACCCTGCAGTTTAAATTCGATATAGCGGTAGAGAGCCACTAAGGCATAGGGATGACTGCCCGGCTCCACGGTCTTCATCCATTCGTCGTTGATGGCCATTGCCTCTTTCAGTTCGCCAGATCCTTGGGCAGCCTGTTCCCTACGGAGAAGACACGACTCGCTGGTGGCCGGCAGATGATCGAACATCAGTTGCTTGTAGTATTGCTCCTTCTGCTGATAGAGTTGGCGCATATCGTCGAGACGAGTATAGTAGCCCAGTTCTCCATATACATTATTATAGGCCTCATAATAGGTGCCGAGCACCATCTTGTCGAGACCGTCTCCTAAATGGATGGAGTCGAGAATATTCAGTGCCTCATCGTAGAGCCCGATATTTGAACAGCGGATAGCCAATTGAGAACTGCAGCGTACAGAAGCGGCATGATCGCCCTGTTGTTCAGCCAGCTCGATGCACTGACGGAGGAAATAGATGGCCGAATCGCTCACGAAGGGGCGGTAGAGTTCGTAAAGCCGGTAGCCCTCTTCGTATTTCTGCCGTCCTGTCGACTGCTTGTAGGCATGGCGCGCTGCCGTAATCCTTGCCTCGCGCTGAGCTACATAAACAGGAAATTCGGTGATGGCCTGGTCGATGAGTCGCAGGCGTGATTCCAAATCCGTACTCTGAGCACGGACTACAACTGAAAACAGGATCAGAATAGCAGATATAAGCAGTCTCATTAGTTTGTTACATCGTTTGCACAGCGCAAAGATACAAAAATATTATGAAATACGGTGGTTATTCGCGTTTTTTTTCTATCTTTGCGGCATAAAACATAAATATTCACGGAAAATGAGGAGATTATTATTCGTAATTTTATTGGCAATGGCTACAGTGACAACCCAAGCACAGGATTTCGACTTCAAGGAGATAGAGTGGAGTCCTGAGGCAACAACGTTCCAACTCTTTGCTCCTCCGACAGCCAAACGGGTAGTTGTGCGCATCTATAGAGAAGGCATCGGCGGCAAACCCGAGAAGACTGTCAAGATGGTGCCCACGGAGCGTCCCGATGTATGGAGAGCCATAGTGAAGGGCGACCTGATGGGCAAATATTATACCTTTGACATGGGGCAAGGGGAATGTCCAGGTGTGTTCGCCAAGGCTGTGGGAGTGAACGGACAACGAGGAGCCATCATAAGCCAGGAGCAGACCAATCCTGAAGGTTGGGAAAACGACAGAAGGATAGACCCTCAGGGGAAGGATGGGCTCGTGGTCTACGAGATGCATCATCGCGACTTCTCCATTGCACGGTCAGATGCAAAGAATCCCGGTAAGTTCCTCGCTCTGACAGAACCCTGGGCCATCAGCCACCTGAAGGAACTGGGCGTGAAGGCCGTCCATATCCTGCCCAGCTACGACTATGGCTCTGTGGACGAGACGCGCATCGACCCCGACCTGTATTACGAATATGCCTACAAGAGTCTGCCTAAGGGCGTCATTCCTGCACGGCCAGACTTCTCGCCTCAGTACAATTGGGGCTACGACCCGGTGAACTACAATGTGCCGGAGGGCGGCTATTCCACCAATCCCTACGATCCCTCGTGCCGTATCCGTGAGTTCAAGCAGATGGTGCAGGCTCTCCACAAGGCGGGCATCGCGGTGATTCTCGACGTGGTGTACAACCACACCTACGACATTGAGCACTCTAATTTCCAACGCACGTATCCGGATTATTACTATCGGAAAACAAATAACTTAGAGTTGAGAACTGAGAGGCTTGATCACTCTCAGGACGAGAATACTCCGCAGCAGGGTAATCATACCTCTCAGTTCTCACCTCTCACTTCTCAGTTCTCCAACGGCTCTGGCTGCGGCAACGAGACTGCCTCAGAACAGCCAATGATGAGGAGATTCATGATTGAGTCGGTGAAATACTGGATCAACGAGTACCATATCGACGGCTTCCGCTTTGATCTGATGGGCTGTCACGATATAGTGACGATGAACGAGATCCGCAAGGCCGTTGATGCCATCGACCCCAACATATTCATCTATGGCGAGGGTTGGAGTGCGGGAGCTTGTGCCCTGCCCAACGAGCAGTTGGGAATGAAGGCCAACATTTCGAAGATGCCACGCATAGCAGCCTTCTCCGACGAAATCCGAGATGCCCTGCGCGGTCCCTTCGACGACGACACGAAAGGGGGGTTCCTGGCAGGCATGCCCAATTGTGAGGAGAGCCTGAAATTCGGCATTGCTGGTGCCATCAGCCACCCACAGGTAGACATGACGAAGGTGAACTACTCAAAAGAGCCCTGGGCTACAGAACCCACACAGATGATGTCATACGTGAGCTGCCACGACGACATGTGTCTGGTAGATCGCCTATTAGCCTCTGCCATCAACGATAATCACACCTCTCAGTTCTACGCTCTCAGTTCTCAGTCAAAAGACGAGTTGATACGCCTCGACCTGTTAGCCCAGACTGCCGTCTTCACCTCTCAAGGCGTGCCGTTCATACTCAGTGGCGAAGAGCTGCTACGCTCTAAGAAAGGCGTTCACAACAGCTTTGAATCGCCAGATAGCATCAACCAGCTCGACTGGAGCAACAAGGAAAAATATCCGCAGGTGTTCGACTATTACAAGCACCTCATCGCCCTGCGAAAGCACCATCCTGCCTTCCGTCTCGGCAGCGCCGACAAGGTACGCGAGCATCTAGAATTCCTCGAAGCACCGGAAAAGACCGTCGCCTTCCGTCTGAAGAACTATGCCGGAGGCGATAAGTGGCGCGACATCATCGTCATCCTCAATGCCAACGAGGAACCTGCCGAGGTCACGATTCCCGACGACTCATACACCATTGTGTGCTGCGACGGACAGATTGATGAAAACGGTCTCGGGAACCTTCAGGGTACAAAGGCCGTCGCCGACCCACAGTCGGCACTGATCCTGCACTCCAATGCCGTCGCCACCACCTCTGGACTGGTCAGCGGCATCAATCATGAGGGTACCATGGGCTTCCTCGGCATCCCTTATGCCAAGGTGGAGCGGTTCATGCCGCCACTACCCGTAGACAAGTGGGAAGGCATCCGCCATTGCGACCACTGGGGGCCGCAAGCGATGCAACAGACAAGAGGCCGACAGCTCAGTGAGGAGGAGATGTCGGAGAAGAACTCATGCGTTCTCAATGTCTGGACCACCTCTGTAAACAGCACCCCCAAACCTCAAAGCCCAAAACTCAAACCCGTGATGGTATGGCTCCACGGCGGAGGCTTCGACTCAGGCACCTCTGCCTGGGATCCTGGCATGCAACTGGCAAAGAAGGATGTGGTAGTGGTCAGTGTAAACCACCGGCTGAACATTCTCGGCTTCCTCGACCTCTCGGCTGTCAGTGAGAAATACAGTCAGTCGGGTAACGTCGGGATGCTCGATGTGGTACAGGCGCTTGAATGGGTCAGAGACAACATTGCCCGGTTTGGAGGCGATCCCGATAATGTTACCCTCTTTGGCGAGTCAGGTGGTGGAGGAAAGGTAGGCACGCTGATGTGCATGCCTGCCGCCAAAGGACTCTTCCATAAGGCCATCATCATGAGTGGAACGATCCTGAACGTCAATAACCATAAGATGACACAGTCTTTAGGAAAGGCCGTACTGAAGGAACTCGGTATCAGCGAAGCCGAAGTTGACCGGCTGAAGGACATCCCCTATCAGCAGCTTTATGATGCCGGACAACGGGCCATGGCTGCCAGCATCGGCACCCGCAAGCCCGGCACACCGATGATGTGGGGATTCGGCCCCACGCCCGACGGCAAGACACTCCTACAGCAGCCTTTCCAGCCAGGCTTCGCCAGCATTAGTGACGAGATTCCCCTGATGATCGGCACCACCTTCAACGAGCTGCAGCGACTGCGCTATGGCCAGGAAATGACACAAGAGCAGGCACGGGAGGAACTGACAAAGACATTCGGCGACGAGACTGACGCCTATATCCAGGCCTTCACCCAGACCTATCCCGACTACACCCCCCAAGACCTGCTGAGCATTGACTGGCTTTTCCGTCCCAAGACGATCATTACCGCCGATGCCGTTGCCGAGACAAGGAAGGCCCCTACCTATATGTATATGTTCACATGGCATTCGCCACTCAACAACGGCTCCATCCATGGTCACGAGTTGAAGTTCTGCTTCAACACCCTCCATCGGGCCGTCAACGACCTGCCCCACCCCACGGCAGAAGACTTGAAGCTGGCCGACACGATGAGCAGTGCATGGGCGCAGTTTGCCCACACCGGGAATCCCAACATCGAGGCTCTTCCTGCGTGGAAGCCTTATACGGCCAAGGGTGGCGACATGATGATATTCAATCACAATTGCCTAATACGCAACAATCCTGACCGTGCCCTTGAAGAAATTATCAACCGCCATTGCTTCAAGCAGCTCGAAGCCATAAAGGCTCGAAAGAGGAATGATTGAAAATTGAAAATTGAACTTTTGGAGCAGCGAGAGCCGAATGATGCTCGCATCAATTAGGCCGAGTCGTGACAAAAGTCAACGAAGTTAAGATTGAAAGCTTAAAGCTTAACGTTTAAAGATTAAAGTTTAAAGTTGAAGACGGCTGTCATTGGCGGAGGAGCTGCAGGATTCTTCCTCGCAGTCAACCTGAAGGAGATGTGCCCTGAGATGCAGGTGACCATCTTTGAACGGGGCAACCGGGTACTGACAAAGGTGGAAGTGTCAGGTGGCGGTCGCTGCAACTGCACAAACACCTTCCTGGAGGTGAGCGACCTCAAGACCGTCTATCCGCGAGGCCACCGGTTGATGAAACGGCTGATGAAGGGATTCTCTCAAGAGGATGCCTTCCGGTGGTTTGAGAATCATGGCGTGAGACTAACTGTTCAGGAGGACCAGTGTGTGTTTCCTGCCTCACAAGACTCTCACACCATCATCAACTGTCTGGCAGGCGAGGCACGACACCACGGGGTGGAGATACGGACAGAGACAAAAATCACATCACTCGACGAACTTGACGGTTACGACTTCATTGCCGTGACCACAGGCGGCTCGCCCCAGCAGCAAGGCCTCCAATGGCTTGCCGACGCAAGGCACGAGATAGAGCCACCCGTACCATCGCTGTTCACCCTACGTATCGCCGACGAAACTCTGCAGGCACTGATGGGGACGGTGGTTGAGAATGCCACAGCCTTCATCCCCGGCACAAAGATGCGGGCTGAGGGACCATTGCTCATCACCCACTGGGGCATGAGCGGACCCGCAATCCTGAAGTTGTCAAGCTACGGGGCACGCCATCTGGCTGAGCGCAACTATCTGTCGCCATTAGCCGTGAACTGGAGCAACAGTAGTGAAGCCGACGTGATGAGGGAACTGCAGCAGATGGCAGGGCGCCAGCCACAGAAACAGCTGCACACCGTTGCCCCTTGCGGACTGCCCTCAAGGCTCTGGACATACTTGCTAAGGAAATGTCTCGGACAGCGGGCCGACGGAAGGTGGGGGAACCTCAACACGAAGGAGCTGAACCGTCTGGCAAATCTGTTAAGCGGTGGCGACCTCTATCAAACAGCAGGGCGCGCACCCTTCAAGGACGAGTTCGTCACTTGTGGAGGTGTATCGCTGCAGGCCGTCAACCCTTCCACACTCGAGAGCAGACACGTTCCGCACCTATATTTTGCCGGCGAGGTGCTCGATATCGACGGCATCACCGGAGGCTTCAACTTCCAGGCTGCATGGACTACCGCCTTCACTGTTGCACGGAGTATCGCCCTGGCCATGCAACAGGCTTAAAGACGGGCAACGATAAGCGAACGGAACTGCTGAATGCCCTGGTGGTTGTTGTCGAGGGCCTCAGCTTCCGATAGATACCTGAGGGCTTTGTCTTTCTCGCCCATGCCGAAAAAGCCAAGAGCAAGCATGTATTTGCAGTGCACGAGGTTCTTCATGTCGAGCTCTGTCAGTCCATCCTCACGGTTTCCTTCCCAGATAAGCAGGTCGGGCAGCGAGACGGCAAAGTAGTCCATGACAACCTTGTCGAACACGTGCTGCTGGCCGTAGTTGATGAGCCGATAGAAACGCCCATGGGCCTCTGCCTCGCGGCCTAACTTACGGAGAGCCAGTCCCTGATAGAATATCTTGTCGGGTTTCGCATCATTGTAGTACATGGCGGCTGCCGGTTCCTGAGGACCCTTCGTGGCCTGCTCCCAGCACTCACGGGCCTTCGCCTGATCACCAAGGGCATCATAGGCAATGCCAAGAAGATAATAGAAGTCGTTCTCCTGAGCGCCGAAAAGCTTTCCCTCACCGAGATGAGGGGGACAGTCGAGGCACTGGCTTAGCAGACTGACGGCTCGCTCCAGATCCTGACGGCCGCCAGCAGCGAGAGCCTGCTTGGCCATCTCCACACGGCATATCTGATACTGCGCCGACACCTTGCCTTCGCCTCCCTCCCAGGGATGGAACTTGTGGGCATCAAGCTTGGCCATGGCCTCCTCGTAGCGGCCTAATTGATTGAGCAGGGTGATCTCCTCGAGCACGAGGTCGTCGCGCTGCTGGATGAGCTGGGGATACTGCCGTAGGAAGTCGAGACGCTCCTGATGGGGCTTGTGCAGATGTTTGTAGAGCTGGTCGAGCTCCATAAGCATACGGGCATCGGTCTCGGCGAGATGGAAGGCGCGCTCCATCATCTCGAGTGGAGATTGAAAATTGAAAATTGAAGATGGAAGAGGGTGATTGAACTGAGCCAACGCCAGATTGCGCCATACGGCAGGGAACTCAGGATCGATCTTGGCCGAACGCTCCCAGCAGGAGACAGCCACGTCATATTGGCGTTTGTCATAGTAGAGACACCCCAGGTAATAGGCTGCACGGGCATCTGGCACTGCCAGCGTGAGTACGGTCTGGAGCGCAAGGGCATCTTCCAGACGATTGGGGAAACAGTAGGCAGGATCGGCCTCACGGGCGCGCTGGAGATAGTCTGAGGGGGCGGCCCCATGGCATCCGTAAACAGCCAGATAATAATAGGTGAGCGGCGACTCCTCTACGTGATGGCTGATAGCCGTCTGGAGTACCAGCGCCACCTCGTCGCTCAGTGTGGCCTGGGCATAGTCGAGGGCCGTCTCATGGTAATTATAGATATGGCCGTGCATCAGTTCCACCATACGCTCCAAAGGCTCGTCGCTATCGGTAAGCAGATGCTCCTCCACCATACAGACGTAGTTGAAGGGGTCTATCCTGTAACTCTCCTGAATCCATGCCAATGCCTCCTCTTTCCGTCCCATCTTACGCAACACGACAGCCTTCATGGCTCGGGCCTTGTGGTTATGGCTGTTGTTGATGAGGGCGCGCTCCAACTCCTCAAGCGCATCTTCCCAACGTTCATCGGAGATGCTGATACAGGCCGCCTCAAAATAGCCGGCATCAGCCCAGGCCTTGTTCCAGGTGGATTTCCAGAAGCAGTTGTATGCCTCCTTGAAATGGCCCAGGTACTTATGGGTGACACCCAGATAGAACAAAGCCTCGCCGTCGTAGGGATTAGGATTGCGCTTCATCTGGATCCTGACAGCAGTCTTCAGATACTCCAGAGCTTTCTCGAATCGGGCACGGCGCAGATACCACAGTCCCGTCTGCATATTACACCGATAGTCCAAGGGGTCGCGGCGCAGGGCTTCCTCGTAATAGTCGAGGGCCGACCATGTGGCATGCCGGTATTGTTCCAGATGGAGACCCGTGAGGTAGAGCTGGTCGTTGGTCTTGGTGTCCTGTGGTGAGAGGGGTGCCTCGGCAGCATCAGGAATGGGACGTATCTCGTCGTCTTCTGCCTGCCACGACAAAGACGGGCGATTGTGCTGATAGATGAAGAACCGCAGCTGTTCGAGTTTGGTCCCCTTCACGTCGATGGTCTTGCTAAAGACGGTTTCCGGCGACAGGGTCAGCGATTCGCTGTAGAACTCTTCTTCATCCATGCTCCGCAGTTCGATCTTCACATGCTGTTCCGAAGTGGCGAGCAATTTGATGCACACGCCTTTCTCCACCTCTTCGATATTGAAGATAAAGTCCTTTGATGCTTGTTTTACAATGCCTATCTCACGATAGGGCATGAAATACTGCACGAACTGCTTCTCCTCGTAAGGCATCAGCCACGTGAAGTCGGGCTGGTTCTCGGTATAGACACCCGCCATCAGCTCGATATAGGGGCGGAAACCCTTTTTCAACTGAGAACTGAGAGTTGAGAACTGAGAGGTATGATTAGTTTCAGCGCCTCGAAGGTTATCACACTTCTCAGTTCTCAGTTCTAAGTTCTCAGTTCTCAGTTCTAAGTTCTCAGTTCTCACTTCGTCCGTCAGATTACGGTCCCAGGCACGTCCGAAGTCTCCGTTGCCCCATGTCCACTGCTTCTTGCCTGGCGACACATGGTGGGAGGCCACATGCAGCATACCTCCCTTCGTATCGTTCTCGTAGCCGCCTTCGAAGTCGTACTTCGAGTTGACGGCCATATAGCTGGTAGGCACGGGGATGTTCCGATAGTTCGAGATGTCTACACCTGCGGAGTAGTCCATTTTATAATAGGTACCCGTAGCGATAGGGAAACTTGAAACAGCGCGCTTGCCGTGGTCGAATACGGCATTCACATCAGGCGGGAACACGCTCTGATAGGCATCGTTCACCTCTACGGCGGGATTGGCCCACCAGAGGAAGGTCTGTGGCAGACTGGTGCGATTGGATACTCGTCCCTGAATCTCCAGATAGGCACAGCCGGGGCGCAATGTGAAGCCTGCCATACCCTTCTGATGGAACATGCGCTCCATCTCGTTCACCCACACCGTTACCGAACCGTCCTCATGATCCTCGATGGTACAGTCGACGGGCATGAAAGTTGAGGGACGGTGATGCTGGGGCCAGTTGAACTCGATACCGCCTGAAATCCAGGGGCCGCAGAGACCCACGAGGGCAGGTTTGACGACGTGATTGTAATACACGAAGTGGCGCTGTTTGATCTTGTCGTAGGCCATCTGGACACGTCCACCCAGTTCTGGCAGGATCATCACCATGATATACTCGTTCTCGATAAACACGGCCTTGTAGTCCTTGTCCACTTTCTCGTCGCTGATCGACTCAATGACGGGATATGGATAAACCACTCCACTCGAACCCTGATAGACGCGCTTCTCCAGAAACATCGGGTTCTTCTCTGGTGCCCCTACCTCATAGGTGGGAATCGTAACTATTTCTCTCCAAGCTTTTACCATATTTTTTTTGTTTACAGTTTACGGTTTACAGTTTACAGATGATTACATTGGAGGCAGATTAAAGCTTAATGCTCAAAGCTCAAGCTGGTCCTGTCAGCTCTTGTTCCAGCTGCTCGAGACTCTTGCCTTTTGTCTCAGGACAGCGGTTCCAAAGGAACACGAAGGCGCAGGCACAGATGGCACTATAGATCCAGAAGGTGCCACTGCTGCCCAAAGCCGCATTCATCGAGGGGAAGGAGAATGTCAGCGTGCAGCAGCCCACCCAGAGGGCAAACGTACACGTGGCCATCGCAATGCCTCGCACACGGTGGGGGAATATCTCTGCAAGAAGTGTCCACGTGACTGGTCCGAGGGTCATAGCATAGACAGAGATGGCTGCCACCACCAGACAAACCATCAGCAGCCCCTTCACCTCCATGAAGTAGCAGGTGCCCAGCGTCAGGTAGATCAGTCCCAGTCCGCCAGCACCTATCAGTATCAGCGTGCGACGGCCCCATTTCTCAATCGTATAGAGGGCCACGAAGGTGAAGATGACATTGGCAATGCCCGTAATGACAATATTGATGAACATGCCGTCGACATCAAAGCCGGCACCCACGAAGATCTCCTGGGCATAGTTGAAGATGACATTCGTGCCACACCACTGTTGGAACACGGCAATCACCAGTCCCAGCAGCAGCACCTTGGAGTACTTCTTGGAAGTGAGAATTGAGAGTTGAGAACTGAGAGGTGTGATTACTTTTGTCGGCAGAATCTGGGCTTGCGAGGTATTCATACCTCTCACTTCTAACCTCTCATTTCTCAGTTTGATAAACACCGGACTCTCAGGGATGAAGAAGCTCATCAGCAGAAACAGCGCAGCGGGCACCGTCTCAGCCCAGAACATCCACCGCCAGCCCCAGGCTATGTTCCATGCCTGACTCTCAGCCACCGATGTCTCTCTGGCCAGCAGCATGTTCACCACCTGGGCCGCCAGGATTCCCAGCACGATGGTCATCTGGTTCAGACTCACCATCCTGCCTCGGATGTCCGCAGGACTGACCTCCGCAATATACATCGGCGACAATGCCGACGCCACACCGATGCCCACACCGCCGATGAAACGGGCGACATTAAATAAGGTGAAGTCGTTGAAGATACCCGTGGCCACCGCCGATACCGTGAAGAGCACGGCAGCCGTCACCAGCAACGGCTTGCGCCCGAACTTGTCGGCAGCGGCACCAGCCACCATCGCTCCCACCAGACAGCCCACCAAGGCCGTCGACATAGCCACCCCCTGCATCACTGGCGAGCCGCCGATGCCGAAATACAGTTCATAGAACGGCTTGGCACCGCCGATGACCACCCAGTCGTAGCCGAAGAGCAATCCACCCATCGCCGAGACGGCACAGATGAAATAAAGGAATCCCTTGCTGAATGTTTGCATAACTTATCTTGTCTTTAGTCATTCATCTTGTTTGCAGGTGCAAAGGTACATACTTTTTTTCCAATTATATACAATTAACATTTTATTTTGCTCACATTTCGAGAAATTTGCTTAACTTTGCACCCACATCAATTAAGCATTACTTTCAAACAAATACACTATTATGCAAAACGTACCTGTAATTAAGATTGGTATCGTGGCCGTTAGCCGCGATTGTTTCCCCGAGTCATTGGCAGTTAACCGTCGTAAGGCCGTTATCGCCGAGTATGAAAAGAAGTTTGGCAAGGAAGGCATCTACGAGTGCCCCATCTGCATCGTTGAGAGCGAGATCCACGCCCAGCAGGCTCTGGCTGATGTCCAGAAGGCTGGCTGTAACGCCCTCTGCGTTTACCTCGGCAACTTCGGTCCTGAGATCTCTGAAACCATGATTGCTGACTGGTTCCAGGGCCCCACCATGTTCTGCGCTGCTGCTGA
>Ga0310691_10003450_pt1 | contig 18977 bp, 15 predicted proteins | sample 176DNAGHGlowgp2_FD_203887 | JGI IMG/M metagenome (GOLD analysis project Ga0310691, IMG submission 203887) | Sheep rumen microbial communities from Palmerston North, Manawatu-Wanganui, New Zealand - 1766 DNA GHGlow gp2 (v2) (version 2) | ecosystem: Host-associated > Mammals > Digestive system >...
TCAAATGGTGGAAAGGGTATTATCAAGGAATCATAACATACCTTACAAATAACTACAATTTAATTAATGATAGCAATATAATTGAAGATAATACACCACATGTCTTCATCATTGATGAGATCAATCGAGGCGAAATCTCCAAGATATTCGGTGAATTGTTCTTCTCTATTGACCCTGGCTATCGAGGTGAGAAAGGCAAGGTGAACACCCAATACCAAAATATGATAGAAGATGACGATGTGTTCAAGGATGGTTTCTATGTCCCTGAAAACGTCTATATTATTGGCACGATGAACGATATTGACCGTAGCGTAGAGAGTATGGACTTCGCCATGCGTCGTCGTTTTGCCTGGCAGGAAGTAACGGCAGAAGAAAGCTATGCCAACATGATTGAGAATGATGCCGAGTTTACAGGAATCAAGGATGAAATCAAAGCCAGGATGTTCAACCTCAATAATGCGATTGCCAATACAGAGGGCTTGAACGAATCATATCAGATAGGGGCTGCCTATTTCAGGAAGTATCTGGATTATCAAGACGAAGAAAAACCGTTTGAATGTCTTTGGAACAATCACCTAAAGGGACTACTATTTGAATATCTGCGCGGCAACCGCAAAGCAAAGGAACTATTGGAAAAGTTACACGAGGCATATAATAAGACGAGCATTGATGAGCAATCAGCCCATACAAACGAAGGATAACTCTGAATGGTGTTTGCGGGAGGATGAACTCTGTCATCTTGAAACACTGAAAAAGCTGGCAGAGCCAACCATCGCGAAACTGAGCCTTGAAGACCATCCCAACCTATTGATATTCCCACAAAGCCTTGATGTCTATGGGGATAAGATAGGTGATGCCCACATCTTTGAGGTGAAGGACAACAAGGTCGTAACGGGCAACATTATGGGCTTCATTGGCTGTGGCAATACCAAGGTGAGTATCAGCTCCCGCTTTGCCAACGACAATAACGATTATTTTCTGCATTATCTGCTGCGGAAGGTGTTTGCTGTCAATCTGTTTGATTTGGAGTTCAATTCCGATGAAGAAAGCATCTTCGACTTCCTCATCTACTTGTTCCCGGCATTTCTGAAACGTGCCATGCAGCAGGGCATCTATAAGGAATACCAGACACGGAAATACAATGATGCTAACGTGAAAGGTCGTATAGACGTTTCGCGGCATATCCGACAGAACATTCCGTTTGCTGGTAACATCGCCTATACGACTCGCGAGTATGCCCAAGACAATCACCTTACCCAACTGATTCGGCACACCATAGAATATATAGCCCAGCACAAATTTGCAGGGAATATCCTTAGTAACGATGAAGATACTACGGAAGCCGTTAGTGCGATATGTTCCGCAACGCCTACTTATCAGCGCAATGAACGGCAGAAAGTGATGAATCAGAATCTTCGTCCTATAAGTCATCCTTATTATGGTGAGTATCGTCCACTACAGCAACTGTGCCTCCAGATACTTCGCCAAGAGGAAATGAAATATGGACGCGATGATGACGAGATATATGGAGTGTTGTTTGATGGTGCATGGTTGTGGGAAGAGTACCTGAACACATTCCTTTCAGACATTGGCTTTGAGCATCCAAGAAGCAAAGAAGGCATTGGCCATAAGAGTTTGTTTGCAGATGGCTCTGGCTGGTGTTATCCAGATTTCGTAAGTCCGCATATAGTGCTTGATGCAAAATACAAATGGTACGATGACTGGAGCAAAGTACAGACGAAAGACTTATATCAAGTCATCTCGTACATGCATGTTCTGGATTTGGGAAAAGGTGGCTTTGTTGTGCCTGTAGATTGGAACACCATGCGATTCCCAACCAAAACGCTTAAAGGAATGGGTGGTAAAATGTCTATCTACGGTATGAACATTTGTTCCGATACGGATTCCTTCGCTAAGTATGTGGAATACATGAAATCCAGTGAAGAAAACATAACAAGAATAATCAAAGACCATGTCAAAGTTACTGAATGACAAAGAAGCCTCATTGATAAAGTCTTGCCTTTGTTATGACGGAACAGACGAAAGCATAGAAAACGAGTTATGGGCCAGTAATGAAGAGCATTGGACACATGCGTGTATCCCAAACTAACGACCAGGCATTTCAGTGGGATGTGAAGGTATTCATAATGGTATTAGCGAAGAATGAAGTATTGGGTAGGTACGTACGACAAGAACGATTTTTATGAAGTGGTTTGAAAAAGTTAGAGGTTGAGGATGAAACGGTATAGCTAAACGTTGCACAGATGGTTTCACTCTTTATGAGGAATTATAAGGGAGCAGGGGGTGGTCTAATTGAATGAAAAACTATGTTATTTACAATTACGGCAAGAGGTCTCCTTGATTGCGCATTAACCTTTTTGGTTTGCATTTCATTTTCCCGAGGAGACTATATAAAAACCATGAGGGGGCAATCTGTTTTTCCCGAGCGGACTCTAAGCCCGCTCGGGCTTTTTACATTGTCCGCTCGGGCTTTTTGCATAGTCCGCTCGGGCTTTTTGATGATATGAAATATCAAATCGTAATCAAAGCTATAAAAAAGTAGTAGCAAAGTACCATAATCATGCCATCCGACGCAAGGAAGATCCAGTTGGTACATTTCTCCTCCAAAACATTTGGAGATTTGGAATAAATACATTACTTTTGCGGCATAAACGAAAGAATAAGAAGTTCAACATATACAAAAGAGTTTGAAGAAAAGTATGGTCCTGTTTGGCCGTTGACTGAAATGCTATGAAACCTGCAAGAATTTTCCAGCAATATATTTGGATTGTGAATACGCTGCGGCAATACAAGAAGTTGTCGCTTGAGCAGCTTAACGAACTGTGGGTGAAGGATGAGGTGATAGGAGGCGAGCCTCTGAACCGCAAGTCGTTCTCGCGCCATAAGGACGCTATTCTCAACATGTTTGGCATTATCATTGAATGTGACCTGGAGCATGGCTACAAGTATTTTATCAGCAATCCAGAGGTAATCAATGATGACACGATAGAAGGTTGGATGCTTTCTACGCTTACTGTGAATACGGTTCTTTCTGACAGTGTTTCTCTCAGGAATCGTATTCTTTTGGAGAACGTGCCGGCTGGTGAAGAATACCTGCAGACCATCATACTGGCCCTTAAAACAAACAGACGACTCGTCATTACTTACCAGCGATTTGGCTATGAGAGTTATGAGAAAACGGTATCGCCATACGCCCTGAAGTTGTTCCGCCAGCGTTGGTATATCCTGACCTACACAGGCAGACACATGGCTACTTACGCACTTGACAGGATGCTGTCTGTGGAAATCTCTGACGAGACATTTGAAATGCCGGAAGACTTTTCGCCTGAGGATTATTTCGCTGAATACTATGGCATTACAACGGACGACACACCTATGGCTCATGTGGTGATTCGGGCATATGGCAATATACCGAACTATCTGCGGACACTGCCCTTGCATGCTTCGCAGAAAGAGATTGGGCATACTGATGAACATACGGATTTCTCATACGACATCCGTCCTTCAGTCGATTTCGTACTTGAGCTGATGTCATACGCTGACGGCTTAGAAGTGCTTGAACCAATGGAGTTGCGTCAGAAAATATGTAACAGTTTGCAGGCATCGCTTGAAAGGTATTCGAATGGAATTTAGGGGCAAGGAAGAAAATAATCCGTTAAACATTTGGCAGATTACACAAAAAGCAGTACCTTTGCAGCCGCTTTGCGCATATACGGGCGCGAGCATCATTAATTCACATAAAGTCTAACTTTATTAATTACAAACAAAACATTTTTAAATTATGTCAGAATTAACAAAGAACGTCCAGCCATTACAGGACTTCGACTGGGAACAGTACGAGAATGGCACGACCGCTAACGTCAGCAAAGAAGAGCTTGACAAGGCGTACGACGAAACCCTTAACAAGGTCAGCGAGCATCAGGTTGTTGACGGTAAGGTGATCAGCGTCGACAAGAAAGAGGTAGTCGTCAACATCGGCTACAAGAGCGACGGTATCATCCCCGCTTCTGAATTCCGCTACAACCCCGATCTGAAAGCCGGCGACACCGTAGAGGTTTATGTAGAGAACGCTGAGGACAAGAAGGGTCAGCTCATTCTCTCTCACAAGAAGGCTCGCCTGTCGAAGTCTTGGGACCGCGTCAATGCAGCCCTTGAGAACCAGGAGGTCATCAACGGTTACATCAAGTGCCGCACCAAGGGTGGTATGATTGTCGACGTTTTCGGCATCGAGGCCTTCCTTCCCGGTTCACAGATCGACGTTCACCCCATACGCGACTACGACCAGTTCGTAGACAAGACCATGGAGTTCAAGATTGTGAAGATCAATCAGGAGTTCCGCAACGTCGTCGTGTCGCACAAGGCCCTCATCGAGGCTGAGCTCGAAGCACAGAAGCAGGAGATTATGTCGAAGCTCGAGAAGGGTCAGATTCTGGAGGGTACCGTTAAGAACATTACCAGCTACGGTGTATTCGTAGACCTGGGTGGTGTTGACGGACTGATCCACATCACAGACCTCAGCTGGGGCCGCGTAGACGATCCCCACAAGGTGGTCGAGTTGGACCAGAAGATCAATGTCGTCATCCTGGACTTCGACGAGGAGAAGAAGCGCATTGCCTTAGGCCTGAAGCAGCTGACCCCGCATCCTTGGGATGCTCTGGACCCGAACCTCAAGGTTGGTGACCACGTGAAGGGTAAGGTTGTCGTTATTGCCGACTACGGTGCATTCGTTGAGATTCAGCCCGGCGTTGAGGGTCTGATTCACGTCAGCGAGATGTCGTGGAGCCAGCACCTGCGCTCTGCTCAGGAGTTCCTGAAAGTTGGCGACGAGGTGGAGGCTGTTATCATCACGCTCGACCGCGACGAGCGCAAGATGTCTCTCGGCATCAAACAGCTGAAGGAAGATCCCTGGGAGGCTATCGAGGTTAAGTATCCCGTTGGCAGCAAGCACACCGCCAAGGTCCGTAACTTCACCAACTTCGGTGTATTTGTTGAGCTGGAGGAGGGTGTTGACGGTCTGATTCACATCAGCGACCTCTCTTGGACCAAGAAGGTGAAGCACCCCTCTGAGTTCACTCAGGTTGGCGCCCAGATTGACGTCGTCGTTCTGGACATCGACAAGGAGAACCGCCGTCTCTCTCTCGGCCACAAGCAGCTCGAGGACAATCCTTGGGATGTATTCGAGGCCAAGTACACCGTTGGTTCTATCCACGAGGGTAAGATTGTTGAACTGATGGAGAAGGGCGCCGTTGTACAGCTTGACGAGAACGTCGAGGGCTTCGCTACTCCGAAGCACCTGGTGAAGGAAGACGGTTCTCAGGCCGCTCAGGGTGAGACTCTGCCGTTCAAGGTGATTGAGTTCAACAAGGACAGCAAGCGCATCATCCTCAGCCACAGCCGCACCTTCGAGGATCCGAAGCGTGAGGAGAAGGCTGCCGCCAAGAAGGCCCGTGCTCCTAAGAAGGACGATACGCCGAAGATTGAGAACGTTGCTGCCAGCACCACGCTGGGCGACATCGACGTTCTGGCTGAACTGAAGGCTAAGATGGAGAAGGGCGAGTAATTCGTCTTCATCCCTATATTAATTAAGGTATGTGCGCGAGGCTTGTTCTCGCGCACATATTTTTTATACAAAAAGCGCACTTAGACTTGATTTATATCAATTAAATGGCAAAACGTAAGCGTTTACGTGAATTTTCTTTCAAAATGTTTTGTTTTTATTGGATTTTGATGTAATTTTGCAACCAAATTAAGAAATTAACCATTTTCAATAATTATAAACAACAAAAAAAGGAAAAAAGATTATGAATGCAGCTAAAGTTGTCGAGGATCTGAAACAAAGATTTCCCAATGAGCCGGAGTACATCCAGGCAGTAAGCCAAGTTCTTCCCACCATCGAAGAAGAGTACAACAAGCATCCCGAGTTTGAAAAGGCCAACCTCATTGAGCGCCTTTGCATCCCCGATCGTGTTTGTGAGTTCCGTATCACATGGGTTGACGACCAGGGTAAGGTTCAGACCAACATGGGATATCGTATCCAGCACAACAACGCCATTGGCCCGTACAAAGGCGGTCTCCGTTATCACAAGAGCGTGAACCTGGGTATCCTGAAGTTCCTCGCCTTCGAGCAGACTTTCAAGAACTCTCTGACCACTCTGCCGATGGGTGGTGCCAAGGGTGGTTCTGACTTCTCTCCCCGTGGCAAGAGCGACGCTGAGGTGATGCGTTTCTGCCAGGCATTCATGAACGAGCTCTATCGTGTCATTGGTCCCGACGAGGATGTTCCCGCAGGTGACATCGGTGTTGGTGGCCGTGAGGTAGGCTATCTGTTCGGACAGTATAAGAAGCTCACCCATCAGTTCCAGGGCGTGCTGACCGGTAAGGGTCTCTCCTTCGGTGGTTCGCTGATTCGTCCTGAGGCTACTGGTTATGGCTGCGTTTACTTCCTTGTTTCTATGCTGGCTACCCGTGGCATTGAGCTGAAGGGCAAGAAGGTGCTGATCTCTGGTTCTGGTAACGTGGCTCAGTATGCTACAGAGAAGTGCATCCAGCTCGGTGCTATCCCCTTGACCCTCTCTGATTCAGACGGTTACATCTACGATCCAGACGGTATCGACGAGGCTAAGCTCGCTTACGTGAAGGAGCTGAAGAACGTAGAGCGCGGACGTATCAAGGAGTATGCTGAGGAATATCCTAACGCAGTATATCATGCAGGTGAGCGCCCCTGGCACGAGAAGGCCGATATCGCTCTGCCTTGCGCTACTCAGAACGAGATTAACGGCGAGCAGGCTCAGGCTCTGATTGACAATGGCGTCATCGCTGTTGCTGAGGGTGCTAACATGCCTTCACTGCCCGAGGCTATCAAGATCTTCCAGGATGCCAAGATTCTCTATGCTCCCGGCAAGGCTTCTAACGCTGGTGGTGTGTCAGTTTCTGGTCTTGAGATGTCGCAGAACTCTGAGCGTCTGAGCTGGACTGCCAAGGAGGTTGACGACTATCTGAAGCGCATCATGAACGACATTCACGAGAACTGCGTGAAGTACGGTACTCAGCCTGATGGTTACATCAACTACGTGAAGGGTGCTAACGTCGCCGGCTTCATGAAGGTTGCCAATGCCATGATGGCTCAGGGCATCGTGTAAGCTCGACAAAATACAACACAATTCATAGCTAAACCAAGGGATGGTGCGGTTTTTCTTCGAAGAATTGCACCATTCTTATTTTTTTTTGTAATTTTGCAGGCTGGTAACAACAAATACGATACAATGATGAAAAAGACAATCTTGACGGTCATATTGACAGTAATAGTCTTAGGGTCTACAGCACAAACGTACGAGCAGGTAGCAGGAGCCAAAGCAGACAGCTGCCAGACGGACAGCATCCAGTTCCCGGAATTCCCGGGTGGCATGGAAGGATTGATGAAATACCTCGAAAAGACATTAATTTATCCTGAACTGGCCGAGAAATACGGTGTGGAAGGTCGCGTAGTGATGGAGATAATTGTGGAGACAGATGGCTCGCTGAGCAATATATCTGCAAAACAGTGTCAAGTGAAGGCCATCCACTCGCAGAAATTCGGGAGCCTTACCGACACCGATAAAGAGAGGCTGAAAGAAATGTTTGCCAAACTGTTTGCCAAAGAAGGCTACCGGGTCTGCCGAAAGATGCCTAAATGGAGACCAGGCATCAAGAACGGAGAAACCGTAAGGGTGAGGTATTCCGTACCTCTTACGTTCAGATTGAGATAGAAACAGATAAGCCTGAAACACTCGAAACAGGGTGGAAAAATGGAAAAAGATTTGGTAGTCCGCTTAGTTCTTCGTACCTTTGCACATTGTAATAATATAACGAACAGTAAATACGTAAATATTAAATAAAGTTATGCTTACACTGAAACTCATTACAGAGGAGACTGACCGCGTAGTTCGCGGACTGGAAAAGAAACACTTTAAAAACGCCAAGGAAGCCATAGACGAGGTGCTGGCCGTTGACAAAAAGCGCCGCGAAGCCCAGCAGCAACTGGACAAGAACCTGAGCGAGGCCAAGAAGATGGCAGCACAGATTGGCGCCATGATGAAGGAAGGCCGCAAGGAGGACGCCGAGAAGGTAAAGGCTGAGGTGTCAGAGATGAAGGAGAAGAACAAGCAGTTGGAAGAGCAGATGAACCAGTCGCAGGACGAGATGACACGCCTGCTCTGCCAGATACCTAATATCCCCTATGACGAGGTGCCCGAGGGTAAAGAGGCTCAAGACAACGTGGTGGTGAAGTCGAACCTGAAGGAGTGCGACGGCACCGACACCGTAGGTTCATGGGACATTAACCCGAAGTTAGGCATTGACAATCCCCTGCCTCACTGGGAACTGGCCAAGAAGTACAACCTCATTGACTTTGACCTGGGTGTGAAGATTACGGGTGCCGGTTTCCCTGTGTATATTGGCAAAGGCGCTCAGTTGCAGCGTGCACTCATCAACTTCTTCCTGGCCGAGGCTGCCAAGAGTGGCTATACGGAAATCATGCCGCCAACGGTGGTCAATGCCGCCTCCGGCTACGGTACTGGTCAGCTGCCCGACAAAGAGGGACAAATGTACCACTGCGAGGTGGATGACTTCTACCTCATCCCCACCGCCGAGGTTCCCGTCACCAACATCTACCGCGACGTGATTCTGGACGAGAGCCAGCTGCCCGTCAAGAACTGTGCCTACACGGAGTGTTTCCGTCGCGAGGCTGGCAGCTATGGTAAGGACGTGCGTGGCTTGAACCGCCTGCACGAGTTCTCGAAGATTGAGATTGTACGCATTGACAAGCCCGAGCACTCGAAGGAAAGCCATAAGGAGATGCTGGAGCACGTAGAAGGTCTGCTGAAGAAGCTGGAGCTTCCCTACCGCATTCTGCTGCTTTGCGGTGGCGACCAAAGCTTTACGAGTTCTATCTGCTACGACTTTGAAGTCTATTCTGAGGCCCAAGGTCGCTGGCTTGAGGTTTCTTCTGTATCAAACTTCGACACCTACCAGGCTAACCGCCTGAAGTGCCGCTATCGTCGAGCCGACAACAAGAAGACGGAGCTCTGCCACACGCTGAACGGCTCGGCTCTCGCCCTGCCTCGCATCGTGGCAGCCTTGTTAGAGAATAACCAGACAGAGAACGGCATCAAGATTCCTGCTGCATTGGTTCCCTATACTGGCTTCGAAGTCATCGACTAAGCGCCAACCACTACAAGTATCGCATGTTCCCCATGCGATACTTGAATTTATTGACACAAAAAAAGTGTAATTCTTTAGAAGAATCCCAGTTTTTTTACTATCTTTGCACGCAAATAGACAAAAGTGACGAATATCTTTTACTAAAAACTAAGAATATGGACAAGAATCAAAAGTATGTCATCACGATTAACCGTGAGTTAGGTAGCGGCGGTCGTACAATCGGCAGGAAGTTGGCTGAGAAACTGAACGTTCCCTTCTATGACAAGGCGCTCATTAATGAATTGAAGAAGAAGTTCAACCTGGACACAGAAGAAATCGAGAAACTGAAAGGCAACAAAAACAACTGGTGGCGCGAGTTCATCAATGCTGCCATGTTTATGGGCCATGGTATGAACGAAATGTGGTATTACCAGCGCATGACAGGCCAGAGCGCATATCTGCTAACCAGCAACGATATGTTTAAGGTTGAAAAGGAAATCCTGACCAACGTAGCAGCAGAGGAATCCTGCATCATTGCCGGACGTTCTGGTTTCAGCATCTTTGCTGACCACCCCAACCACCTGAGCATTTTCATCCAGGCACCACTTGAGCACCGCATCCAGCGCATCATGGGCAAACAGAACCTGACCCATGAGGAAGCTGAGAAGATCATCAAGAAGGTTGACGAAATGCGCGAGACGTATGTGAAGAAATATACAGGAACATCTCGTTATGATACGCGCAACTATGACATTGTCTTCAACATGGAAGGCAAGACCGAAGATGAGATAGTTGAATTGATACTTCAATATATCGGCTGGGACAAGTAAAGAACGCTAAGACCATCATTTTCAGATATGCCAAATAAACTTTGATTTATTTGGCATTTTGCTTACTTATTTGTACCTTTGCACGCAAAATTGAAACTAAGCTAAAGGAATATGAATAAAATCGTAAGAAAAGAGCAATTCTCCGAGAAAGTTTTCCTTTTCGAGATTGAGGCTCCACTGATTGCGAAGAGCCGCAAGGCCGGTAACTTCGTGATTGTACGTGTTGACAAGAAAGGTGAGCGCATGCCACTGACCATTGCTGGTGCCGACATCGACAAAGGCACCATCACGTTAGTCGTCCAGATGGTAGGTCTCTCGTCGAAGAAGCTCTGTGCGCTGAACGAGGGCGATGTCGTCGCCGATGTGGTAGGTCCTCTGGGCAATCCCACACGCATCGAGAAATACGGCACAGTGGTATGTGCCGGTGGTGGACTCGGTGTGGCTCCTATGCTGCCGATTATCCAGGCACTGAAGGCCGCAGGCAACCGGGTGCTGTCAGTCATGGCTGGTCGCTCGAAAGACCTGATTATCCTTGAAGACAAGGTTCGCGAAAGCTCTGACGAGGTCATCATCATGACGGACGATGGCAGCTATGGCGAAAAGGGCGTGGTAACCGTCGGTATGGAGAAGTTCTTTGAACAGGAGCACGTTGACAAGGTCTTTGCCATTGGTCCTCCCATCATGATGAAGTTCTCGAACCTCACCGCTCAGAAGCACAACATTCCCTGCGAAGTTTCGCTGAACACGATTATGGTCGACGGAACGGGTATGTGTGGTGCTTGCCGTCTGACAATCGGCGGTAAGACGAAGTTTGTCTGCATCGACGGTCCTGAGTTCGATGGCGCATTAGTCGACTGGGATGAGATGTTCAAGCGCATGGGTACTTTCAAGCGCGAGGAACAGGAGGAGCTGGCTCACTACGAGGAGCACCTGGACTCAAGTTCAGTAGGTTGCGACTCAGTCGCAACAGACAAGACCGCCGACGTGACAATGGACAATGACCCCACTAATGACACCATCGAGGTGCTAACCGACCGCGATGCCGAGTGGCGTAAAGCGCTGCGTGCTTCGATGAAACCCAAGGAACGCACCGCTATCGAGCGTGTTGTCATGCCTGAACTTGACCCGGTCTATCGTGCCACCACCCGCACAGAAGAGGTGAATATCGGTCTCACGAAGGAGATGGCCATGACCGAGGCCAAGCGTTGCCTTGACTGTGCCAAGCCGACGTGCGTAGAGGGCTGTCCTGTGAATATCAATATCCCGTCGTTCATCAAGAACATCGAGCGCGGTCAGTTCCTGGCTGCCGCCAAAGTGCTGAAGAACACCTCTGCCCTACCCGCTGTCTGTGGACGTGTCTGCCCACAAGAGAAGCAGTGCGAGAGCAAATGTATCCACCTGAAGATGAACGAGCCCGCTGTGGCTATTGGCTATCTGGAGCGTTTCGCTGCTGACTTCGAGCGCGAGAGCGGCAACATCAGCCTGCCCGAGATTGCTCCCGCCAACGGCATCAAGATTGCCGTCGTCGGTTCAGGCCCTGCCGGACTGTCATTTGCTGGCGACATGGTAAAGAAGGGCTACGACGTCTATGTCTTCGAGGCTCTGCACGAAATTGGTGGCGTGCTGAAATATGGTATCCCCGAGTTCCGTCTGCCCAACAAGATTGTCGACGTGGAAATCGAAAACCTTGCCAAGATGGGCGTTCACTTCCAGACTGACGTCATCGTCGGAAAGACCATCAGCGTAGAACAACTTGAGAACCTGGGCTTTAAGGGCATCTTCGTGGGTTCAGGCGCTGGTCTGCCCAACTTCATGAATATCCCTGGAGAGAACAGCATCAACATCATGTCTTCAAACGAGTATCTGACGCGTGTAAACCTGATGGACGCTGCCAATCCTACAACCGATACCCCACTGAATCCTGCCAAGAGCGTGCTCGTGGTAGGTGGCGGCAACACTGCCATGGACTCTTGCCGTACGGCTAAGCGCCTAGGGGCTGAAGTCACACTGGTCTATCGCCGCTCAGAGGTTGAGATGCCTGCCCGTCTCGAAGAGGTGAAACACGCCAAGGAGGAGGGTATCAACTTCCTGACGCTGCACAACCCCATTGAGTATATCGCCGACGAACAGGGTGCTGTGAAGCAAGCCGTGCTGCAAGTCATGGAGCTTGGCGAGCCTGATGCATCTGGCCGTCGCAGTCCCGTACCCGTTGAGGGCAAGACAGTAACCCTCGATGTCGATCAGGTTATCGTAGCTGTAGGCGTATCGCCTAACCCGCTGGTTCCCAAGAGTATCGAAGGACTTGAACTGGGCCGCAAGAATACCATTGTCGTTTCTGAGGAGATGCAGTCTTCACGTAAGGAAATATTCGCTGGTGGTGACATCGTGCGTGGTGGCGCAACCGTTATCCTTGCTATGGGCGATGGTCGCCGTGCGGCACAGAACATGGACGAATACCTGCAGAAGAAGTAGTGTGCCTTGAGGTTTTGCCTCAAGGATAGGAATTATGAACGGACTTTATACAATCATACTGCTCATACTAAGCAACGTCTTTATGACGCTGGCTTGGTATGGGCATTTGAAATTACAGGAAAACGGCGTGTCAAACAATTGGCCGCTGATTGGTGTCATCGTCTTTTCATGGGGCATCGCTTTTCTTGAATACTGCTGTCAGGTGCCGGCCAACCGTCTGGGGTTTGTGGAGAACGGAGGTCCTTTCAACCTCATTCAGCTGAAGGTTATTCAGGAGTGCATCTCGCTGGCCGTTTTCTGCATCATTGCCAACATCATGTTTCAGGGCACACACCTGCACTGGAACCATATCCTGGCCTTCTTTCTCATCATCTGCGCCGTCTATCTGGTTTTCATGAAGTAAATGACGCTTGACGAACGACTCTGGAAACAGTTTAACAAAGCGCTGGGACAATATCAGCTGATTGACGAGGACGATAAAATCCTCGTCGGTTTGTCTGGTGGAAAGGACTCGCTGCTGCTGTTAGAGTTTCTTGCCCGTCGGCAGAAGATTCTGAAACCACATTTCAAGGTAGAAGCCCTCCACGTCCGCATGGAGAATGTTCACTACGAGACAGACACCAGTTACCTCCAGACCTTCTGCGACCGCCTCAACGTCCCCTTCCACACCATCACCACCTCGTTCTCGTCTGCTGCTACAGGGTCACAACGGACGAAACCTGTTTGCTTTCTATGCTCCTGGCAACGCCGCAAGCAACTATTCAATCTCGCCCAAGAGCTGGGCTGCACAAAGATAGCCCTGGGACATCATCAAGACGACCTCATCCACACAGCCCTGATGAACCTCACCTTTGAAGGCCATTTCTCCACCATGCCTGCCAAGCTCCGCATGCAGAAAATGCCGCTGACCATTATCCGCCCGCTATGTTTGTGCCAAGAGGCTGACATCCAGGCTTATGCGGACGCTCACCACTATGAAAAACAACTGAAGAAATGCCCTTATGAGCACGCCACCAAACGCACCGCTGCAGCAGAGCTGTTTGCACACATGGAACGTCTGAATCCTGAGGCTCGCTACAGCCTGTTCCATGCCCTTGAGTCTGCCAAAAAAACCATAGATTATTAAATTATATTAATTGTGAAACGCCAATTGACCATTGTAAATTGTTTTTTCGTATCTTTGTTAACTAAAATGACATTTCATGGCCAGATATAGTTTTTGTCTATTCGCCCTCATGCTGTTATTGCAGCCTATCTCGGCACAAAGAAACAAGCTACAGCCGCAGCTGCCCCCTGAACAACAGGAGCTGAAGGCCAAGATGGACCGTATGACTGCAAAGACGGAGAGAATCACTTTCATTGACAGTATCGTAGTCGACAAAGACGACTTTCTGCAAGCCTATCACCTGAATCCGGAAGCAGGACGTATTGCATACTACCAAGATGTCTTTCAAACCAACACACAGCCACACTCGCTGGTGAATATCAATGAGATTGGGAATCGCTGCTATTTCTCTTTAGAAGACGAGAATGGTAAGTTCAGTCTCTTTACCAGTGAAGTGATTGAAAACAAGTGGACAAGTCCGACGCCCTTACATGGTATCAATGACGACAGACATTTCACGAGCATCAGCTATCCTTATATGATGGGTGATGGAGAGACATTCTATTTTGCAGCAGAAGGCTCTGAGAGTTTGGGTGGCTATGACATCTTTGTGACTCGCTACGACAGCGAAGACGGTTCTTTCCTGCATCCTGTCAATATCGGCATGCCCTTCAACAGCGAGGCCAACGACTACCTCTACATCATTGACGAATACAGTAACCTTGGATGGTTTGCCACAGACCGCAGACAGAAGAATGGAAAAGTATGTATCTATACTTTCATCCCTTCAACCACCCGTAAGACTTATAGTGCTGAGGACTACACCACGGAGCAGATAGCCTCCTTTGCGCGCATCGACCGCATTGCCGACACGTGGGACGATTCCAGCGAGTGTGACGCTGCACGCCAAAGACTTCAGCAGACGATTCAACGCCTTGCAGAAAAAAAGGACGACACCCAACAGTTTCGTTTCGTCATCAACGATGACATCACCTACACAAACCTCGACGACTTCAAGACTGACGCTAATCGTCAGCAATACCAACAGCTGACAAATCTGCAGAACCAGTATCGTCAACTGAAGAGCGCCCTGGAACAAGCCCGTGACTATTATGCGACAGCTTCGCAAGACGAACGCGTCGACCTCCGTCACGAGATTCTTGCCAGTGAAAACAAACAGCATGACCTGTTTGTCATGATACACAACATGGAAAAAGAAATCCGTCAAAAAGAAATACTATTTCTAACTAAAAGACAATAATACTATGGCTAAAAAACATTTTCCCGAATCAGAGCTTATCATCAATGGTGACGGCTCATGTTTCCACCTTCATCTGAAGCCCGAATTCCTGGCGGACAAAATCATTCTCGTCGGCGATCCCGCACGTGTCAACACCGTTGCTGCCCACTTCGACAGCATCGAGCACGAAGTATCCAGCCGCGAGTTCCACACCATCACAGGTATGTATAAGGGCAAACGCATCACGGCTCAGAGCCACGGCATTGGCTGCGACAACATTGACATCGTGGTCAACGAGCTCGACACACTGGCAAACATCAACTATGAGACACGCGAAGAGTTTGACGAGCACCGCACACTGACCATGGTACGCATCGGTACATGTGGTGGTCTGCAGCCCTTCACTCCAACAGGTTCGTTCATCGCTTCCGTCAAGAGCATTGGCTTCGACGGCCTGCTGAACTTCTATGCTGGACGCAACGATGTCTGCGACCTGAAGATGGAGGAAGTCTTCAAGAAGCACATGGACTGGAACCCCATCAAGGGTGCCCCCTACGTAGCCGTTGCCGACCGCGAACTTATTGACCGCATTGCTGCCGACGACATGGTCAAGGGCTATACCGTTGCCTGCGGTGGCTTCTATGGTCCTCAGGGCCGTCAGCTGCGTGCCGACATTGCCGACCCTGAGCAAAACCAGAAGATAGAATCGTTCGAATATGAAGGCATGAAGATCTGTAATTTCGAGATGGAGTCTTCCGCCCTTGCCGGCCTCGCGTCGCTCTTGGGCCACAGAGCCATGACCTGCTGCATGGTGATAGCCAACCGCTATGCCCAGAAGATGAATACCGACTACAAGAGTTCTATTGACACCATCATCGAGAAGGTCTTAGAGCGTATCTAAAGTTTTATGTCTGTCGCTGAGTACAGCGGCTTTATCTATGAGCATCGATACGATTTGCGCATTAGCCACCGCTCCAGGTGGCGCATTAGGAATCATCAGAATCTCAGGCGCTCAGGCGCTTGAGATTCTTTCTCACGTATTTTCCAAGAATCTCACGAATGCCCAACCTAATACCATTCACTATGGCCACATCGTCGACTTTGATGCCGCATCACAGCATCAGGAGGTCGTCGACGAAGTGATGGTTTCCGTCTTCAAGGCACCAAAGAGTTACACAGGCGAGGACTCGGTGGAAATCAGCTGCCACGGCTCAAGCTTTATTTTAAATAAGGTATTAGAACTACTGATTCAGCACGGCTGTCGTATGGCTAATCCCGGAGAATACACCCAGCGCGCCTACCTCAACGGCAAGATGGATCTCTCGCAGGCTGAAGCCGTCGCTGACCTCATAGCCTCCACCAACAAAGCTACTCATCAGATGGCAATGAGCCAATTGCGAGGTGGCATATCTACGGAACTCAGCTCTTTGCGCGACAAATTGCTGAAACTCACTTCCCTCTTGGAACTTGAGCTTGACTTCTCCGACCACGAGGACCTTGAGTTTGCTGACCGTACGGAGCTCTTAGAACTGGCTCTACAGACCAATAGACACATCACACGCCTGGCAGACTCCTTCGATGCTGGCAACGCTCTTAAAAACGGCATCCCTGTAGCCATCGTCGGTGCTCCTAATGTTGGAAAGTCAACGCTTCTCAATGCCCTGTTAGGCGAAGAGCGGGCCATTGTCAGCGACGTTCAAGGAACTACACGCGACACCATTGAGGACACCATTCAACTGGGTGGAAAGACCTTCCGTTTTATTGACACAGCGGGTATCCGACAAACTGACAATCAAATCGAGCTGATGGGTATTGAGAGAACCTATCAGATGATAGAGAAAGCCCGCATCGTAATTTGGCTTATCGATACTTTACCCACCGAACAACAACAACGAGATTTCTCAGAGCGCTGCAAAGAAAAGTCGCTCATCATCGTTTGTAATAAATTTGACAAAGGTGTGGCGGTAGAAAATGCGTCATTCCTCATTCCGCACGCTTCATTTGTCAATATCAGCGCCAAGTTCGGTATGGGCCTCGACACCTTGCGCCAGCAACTCCTTGACGCAGCACCAAAGATGTCCGATGGCGATACCATCGTCACCAACGCCCGCCACTACGAAGCCCTCACCCGCGCCCAAAAACACCTCCAGCGAGTCATCGACGGGCTGCAACAACAATTAAGCGGAGACCTCCTTGCCGAAGACCTCCGCCTCGTCCTTGACACCCTTGCCGAAATTACCGGCGGCTACATCACCCCCCAAGAAACCCTTAATACCATTTTCTCACATTTCTGCGTGGGAAAGTAAGTTACTAAAAACGAGATATTATGAGCGTTATCAATACCTTCGACCAACGGACCATTGAAGCTCTCGCATATTATGTTTACGCTTTAGTTGATCCAAGAGACAATAAGATTTTCTATATCGGCAAAGGAAAAGGAAACAGAGTATTTCAGCACGCAAAAGATGCTCTGAACGAAGAAGACGAAAGCCTTAAACTTGATAAAATCCGGAGTATTCTGCAAGAAGGGAAACAAGTCAACCTCTATATCTTACGACATAACTTAACAGAAGATGTTGCATATATTGTGGAATCTACGCTCATCGATTTATTAACCTACAGCAAGTTTAACAAGATAAATCAATTGACAAATATTGTTGCAGGTCATCATCAATGGGATGAAGGTATTAAAGACGTTGATGAGATAAATGCCATATACAATTGTTCGAAAATAAACATAAATCATGGTGAGACATTGCTATTAGTTAGTCTAAATAGAAGTTTCAATCAGGCAAAAGCGAATGGGGTATATCGCAGGCTTGACATTTATGAAGCTACCCGAAAGTATTGGAAGATTAGTAAAAATGCACCTCACGAGGTTAAGTATGTGCTGGGTGTTTATAAAGGAGTTGTCCGTAGCGTCATAGAGGTCAATTCCTGGCATTGGACAACTGTTGCAGAAGATGGTACGACGTTTGATAAAGAACGTTGTGTCTTTGAAGGTAAACTCATAGAAGATTCGCCATACTTAAACAAAGATATTTCAGATTATCCTTTTGGAAGTGGAGGAGCCGTGAGGTATATTAGATCATGATTGGGCAATATCATCGTGAAGATGTTTATCGCAAATAACCATAAGGTTTCTCTATAAAATCACAAAAATCTTTGTACAGTTTCTCCTTTTCTGGGTATTTTGAATACGCATAAAGAATATTGTCTACTTTCTTTTCTGCAATTTGATTTGATCTCAGAATATTAACACGAGATTTTGTAATTATGTTTTCTGCATTCCCATTATCACATTCCACTAGTATCGGTAAGTCATCTTTCATATTACTCCCCATAGCATCGTAACTTCTGAATAACTCAGCACAAGCTAATGGACCTTTCAGAACTTTGCCACTTTTCTTTTCTATCAACTGACGAATAAGAATACCGCCAAAGTATGCACTATCATCTAGCACAAACTTCTGAACTATCTTCCCTTTATCATCAAATTTGTTTGTAGACTCAATACTACTTGAAAAGTTAAGGTCTATTCCTCCGAAATCATTAACGTACCAATATAATGGTTTGGACACTCGTGGATGAGTGATAATATCACGATGATTCTTATTGTAGAAGTAAAACTCAATCTCTTTAAAAAGATACTTCTTCTCACCCTTTTGAATAGCAAAACTTTCAAACAGCATCTTTGCTATTTGTTCAAAACGCTCTTCGATGTCTGATGTATTCATGTTAGCATCAAGAGTCATTAATGGTCGGAGTTGTTCTATCATTTGTATATTGTCATAATCATGGTGATACATTAATCAATTCCCAAATACACTTTCTTGTACCAATTTGACCAATCAGGCAAATAATCAACTGCCACATCCACAAGCGCATTTGATTTGAAGTCATAGAACTTTGGAGAGTTATTTGTTAGTGCCCGATATTCATTCATAGTCTTGTCAAGAAAAGAATTATCTGGATGAGAGACAACCGAGAAATAGACATCTTCAAATACGCCTCTATTCTCAAGTTCCAAAGCCAGCATTTGATTTCTCCAAAGTTGATTCATACCGCCTCTAAACGGACAGCCATTGCCTTCAAATTTACCACAGAAGAATGAAGATTGGGCATCCATAAT
>Ga0310691_10003452_pt1 | contig 18975 bp, 14 predicted proteins | sample 176DNAGHGlowgp2_FD_203887 | JGI IMG/M metagenome (GOLD analysis project Ga0310691, IMG submission 203887) | Sheep rumen microbial communities from Palmerston North, Manawatu-Wanganui, New Zealand - 1766 DNA GHGlow gp2 (v2) (version 2) | ecosystem: Host-associated > Mammals > Digestive system >...
TGACGTATGTCCGTGTAAGCCTTGAATATCATATCAATCTTAGTTTTGCTTGCAAAGTTACGAAAAATTAGCAAACTAAGAGGACTTTCCGACATTTATTTTCCCATATTTAATATCTATTGACAGAAAAAGATTGTTTTGAGCGACAGAACGCCAGCCACACGCATATCGTCATCGCCCGACCGTCTCGCATACCCAGGTGCCTGTAACTATGACTAAACGGTATGATGACTGCTATGACTCAGGAATCTGTCCCGGTGAGTTCATTACAGATTACAGATTACAGTTTTATTTTTGCGAGGGGGTATGCAAAAGGCTTGGAAGAAAGTTATAATTAATAATAATATATAAGAAATAATATAATATATATATTATATTATTTCTTATTTCAGATAGCCATCATCATAGGGGTCGCGATATTTAAACTGTAATCTGTAATCTGTAATGGGATGTATATGATGCACAACATTTTCAAGGTGCGTGCTTTTTTGCGTGTTTTATTTGAAGATATATTTTGTGGACATCTGAAAAATTCGTACCTTTGCAACGTAAACGAAAAAAGACGAAATTTGCGGCCTAACTGGGCAACAAAAAATGCATAGCGCGCAAGCAAGTGTTTCCCAGTAAAAGCGCAAAACAGCGTCTCGACGGCGACAGGTAAAATTAGTCAACAAACAATTTATTAACCATTAGAACCTAAGAAGTATGACGAAGAAGGAGACTTTTAAGTGGATTGTGCAGATCATCGCATCGGTGGCTACGGCGATACTGACGGCACTCGGCGCTACGAGTTGCATGGGATACTGACGAACGACAGGGCCTAAGCCCACAGAAAGAAAGAGAACGAGGGACATCCGAATGGGTGCCCCTCGTTTTCATATGTCCGTCGGTAAGGCTACTGGGGGTTATGATAGCGGATGAGTCCGGCCATCGGGGTTTTCAGAATGGTACCGACGTGGAAGTTGAGGTTGTCGGCGGCCTCGCGCAGCTCGTCCTGATAGTGGAAGGCCACACTGCCTACGAACGACACGGGGAGGTCGCTGCGACGGTAGGACTTGATGTGGAGGCGCAGGAAGTCCTCGAAGTTGCGCACGACGACGGCACGCACGCCGGGGTCGTCGAGGTGGCGGGAGATGAACTCGGAGAGCGAGGCGAGGAAGCGGTTGGCGAGGGGCTCGCGATAGACGCGCCGGATGATGTCGGCCAGGCTGAGCTTCGTCTCGCGCTCAAAGACCGCCTTGATGTCGTCCGACAGGATGCCCCCGTAGAGGTCGTGGATGAAGCGTTTGCCGAGGACGGCGCCGCTGCCCTCGTCGCCGAGGATATAGCCCAGGGCGGGCATGTGGCTGACGATGGTCTGTCCGTCGTAAAGGCAAGAGTTGGCACCTGTCCCCAGGATGCTCGCAATGCCCTCGCTGCGCCCGCAGAGCGCACGGGCGGCACCGAGCAGGTCGCTGTGGGCCTCGATGACGCTGGCCTGGGGGAACGTCTCCTGCAGCAGGGAGCGCATCAGCGGCTCCATCTCGGGGCGCACGCCGCTGCCGTAAAAATAGACAGCCATCGGGAACTCAGGCGTGAGGATGGCCGCGCTGCGCAGCTTCTGCACCTCGGGCGTGGAGCCCATCACGCCTACGAACTCCTCGCGGAGGATCTGGACGATCTGCTCTCGCGACTGATGGACAGGGTTGATGCCCTGCGTCTGGATCACTACGGGCTGGGTGTTGCCTATGACGATCGCCCAGTCGGTCTTTGTACTACCACTATCGGCTATTAGTATCATTGCTATGGTCTGTTTTGATGGTTATACGTCTTGTTTTTTAGGGTTTCTCGCTGCAAAAGTAATCAAAAAAGATTTAAATACGCAAGTTTATCGCCACTTTTTTCTTGTAAATTTAATTTTTTGCGTACCTTTGCACGGCTAAATTAAATAAGAACAGAAAAGATGAGACGCTTACTACTGATATTGCTGGCCGTGATCGGCGCAGCCGTCGAGGCGGGTGCCGTGCTGAAGGAGAAGGACCTGGAGCAGACGCTCACCTTCCTGCAGGCCGAGCTGGAGCAATACAACAACGAGCTCAGCGTGCGTACCGCCATCCGCAAGGAGCGCACCAAGACGATGATCACCAGCCTGCTGCTCGAGATGAAGCGCGCCGACCAGAACGCGCTGATGCTCTACTCGCAGAAGCAGGACAACGTGTTCGACCTGACCTATGCCTGCCGCGAGGCCACCAACCAGTACCACGAGTTCCACCGCCACCAGCTGCCCTTCGCGCAGTTCCTCGAAAAGACCGATGCCGAGCTGGCACGCTACGACAGTCTGATAGGACGGCTGGAGACGATGCCCGACATGATGACCACGCAGTACGGCAAGAGCCGCCGCGACACCTGTCTGGTGCTGGCCAGGAACATACGGCGGCTGCTGGGCGAGAGCCAGTCGCAGCTGAAACGGAACATACACTACTACAACAACACGGAGCGCCGACTGAGCGAGATGAACGACTACGCCCAGAAGCGCTACACCGATATCCAGAGGAGCATCTTCATCAACGGCGGAGAGAGCTACCCCACCCTGCTGCAGAACATCGGGCGGCGGTGGAACTCGATGGTGGAGTCGGTGAAGAAGAAATACACGATCGACGTGAAGGCCGGTCGCGAGAAGGGGGCGCAGCCCGTGTCGGAATGGAGCCCCTGGTACGTGTTCGGGCTCTTCTTCGCCATCGTCGTGTTCTACATCGTGGCGGGACTGCTCAACCTGCTCGTGTTCAAGTTCCTGCTACCCGCAAAGGTGAAGACGGAGGAGTTTGTCAAGAAGCAGAGCATCACCATCCTGGCCACCACGACGATCACCTTCGCCCTGATCCAGGGACTGGCGGTGACTGCCGACCAGAACTTCGTGGCGATGGCCTCGTCGCTGCTCGTGGAGTTCTCCTGGCTGCTGGGCGTGATCCTGCTCTCGCTGCTGCTGCGCGTGAACGGCGACCAGATCAAGAGTGCCTTCTACATCTACCTGCCGCTGCTGGCCGTAGGCTTCATCGTCATCGGCTTCCGCATCATCCTGATCCCCAACGAGGTGGTGAACCTCTTCCTGCCGCCGGTGCTCATCCTGTGCGCCCTGTGGCAGTGGTGGGTCATCAGGCGGCACAACAGGAACGTGCCGAAGTCGGACATGATCTACACCTATATCTCGCAGACGGTGTTCATCGCCTCGGTGGGCTGCTCGCTGGCGGGCTACACGCTGATGGCCGTGCAGCTGCTCATCTGGTGGATCATGCAGCTGACGTGCATCCTGACCATCACCTGCATCAGCCTCTACCTGGAGCTGTATGCCAAGCGCCACCACTTTGCCGACCGGCCCATCACGCAGACCTGGGCCTACGACCTGGTGGAGAAGGTGCTGATGCCGGCGCTGAGCGTCTGCTCGGTGATGCTGAGCATCTACTGGGCGGCGAAGGTGTTCAACCTCAACGAGCTCTGCATGCGCATCTTCCGCTACAACTTCATCGACCTGGAGAACCTGCAGGTGTCGATCATCAAGCTGGCGATGGTCATCTCGCTCTGGTTCCTCTTCCGCTGGGTGGCCCGCACGATACTCGCCCTGATGCGCATGCACTTCGAGTCGAGCGACCCCACGACGGCAGCCTCGCGCGAGGTGATGGGCAAGAATGTGATACAGGTGCTCGTATGGGGCGTGTGGCTGATGTTCTCGCTCTCGCTGCTGCATATCAGCGTGGCCTGGCTCGTGGCCATCTCGGGCGGTCTCTCCACTGGTATCGGTTTTGCCTCGAAGGACATCATCGAGAACATCTACTACGGTGCGACGCTGATGGCGGGGCGCATCAAGGTGGGCGACTGGATTGAGGTTGACGGGCGCATGGGAAAGGTGAAGTCGATCAGCTATACCTCGACGGTCGTGGAGTCGCTCTACGGCGAGGTGATCACCTTCCAGAACGTGCAGCTCTTCACCAAGAACTACAAGAACCTGACGAGGAATCACGGCTACGTGCTGGCCGTCGTGCCTTTCGGCGTGGCCTACGGCTCGAACCTGAAGCAGGTGACGGAGCTGGTGGAGGATGCGCTGAACAACCTGCACCACCGCTGGATGGACCCGAAGAAGCAGGTGAAGTGCGTCTGCTCGGAGATGGCCGACTCAAGCGTGAACTTCAAGCTCTTCGTCTGGGCCGACGCCCCGAAGAAGTCGTACGTGGTGAGCGACGTGCTGAAGTGTGTCTATGACACGCTCAACGCCAACGGCATCTCAATCCCGTTCCCGCAGCGCGACATCCACTTGATCAAGGAGTGATTAAAAAAATAAAAATATTTTGTGAATTTGAATAAAATGTGTATTTTTGCACGGAGATATGAGTAACAAGACAACCATCATAGCAGGACCCTGCGTCATAGAGTCGGCTGAACTGCTCGACATCGTAGCGCGTAAGTTGGTGGAAATCAACACCAAACTGGGTACCGACATCATCTTCAAGGCCTCGTTCGACAAGGCCAACCGCACCTCGATCCACTCGTTCCGGGGCCCCGGACTGGAGCGCGGCCTGCAGATGCTGGCCGACGTAAAGGCGAAATACGGGCTGCGACTGCTGACCGACATCCACGAGAGCTATCAGGCAGAGGCCGTCGGCGAGGTGTGCGACGTGCTGCAGATACCAGCCTTCCTGTGTCGCCAGACCGACTTGCTCGTGGCTGCCGCCAAGACGGGGCGCACGGTGAACATCAAGAAGGCGCAGTTCCTGAGCGGCAAGGATATGAGGTATCCGGTGGAGAAGGCCCGCGAGGCCGGTGCCAAGGAGGTGTGGCTGACGGAGCGCGGCAACATGATGGGCTACAACAACCTGGTGGTGGACTTCCGCAACATCCCCGACATGCTGGAGCTGGTGCCGACGGTGATCATGGACTGTACGCACAGCGTGCAGCGGCCTGGCGGCAGCGACGGCAAGACGGGCGGCGACCGCCGCTTTGTGCCGCAGATGGCGATGGCGGCGAAGGCCTTCGGGGCCACGGGCTACTTCTTCGAGGTGCACCCCGACCCCGACCGCGGTCTGAGCGACGCCGCCAACATGCTGGAGCTCGACAACCTCGAACCCCTCGTGGAAAAGTTGAAGGATTGAAGAATTGAAGGATTGAAGAATTGAAGAATTGAAGAATTGAAGGATTGAAATGACATCAAGAGAATACGCGATACAGTGTTTCAAGGACGAGGCGGAGGCCGTGAGGGGACTCATCGACCAGCTCGACGAGAACTTCGACGAGGCCGTCAGGCTGATGTATGAGTGCAAGGGCAAGATTATCGTCACGGGCGTGGGCAAGAGCGGCCATATCGGCGCGAAGATCGCCGCCACCCTCTCCTCGACGGGCACACCCTCGTTCTTCATCAACCCCCTCGACGTGTTTCACGGCGACCTCGGCGTGATGACCGCCGACGACGTGGTGCTCGCCATCTCCAACTCCGGACTGACCGACGAGCTGCTGCGCTTCATCCCGATGGTGCTCCACATGCACATACCTATCATCGGCATGAGCGGCAATCCCGAGTCGCTGCTGGCAAAATACTCCACCATCCACCTGAACGTCGGCGTGGAGAAGGAGGCCTGTCCGATGAACCTCGCCCCCACCAGCTCGACGATGGCACAGATGGCGATGGGCGACGCGCTGGCCATCGCACTGATGGAGAAGCGCAACTTCCAGCCGCGCGACTTCGCACAGTTCCACCCGGGCGGCGAACTCGGCAAGCGCCTGCTGACCACCGCCCAGGACGTGATGTTCCGCGAGGACCTGCCCGTGTTGCCGCCTGAGATGCATCTGGGCGAGGCTATCATCCTCGTGAGCAAGGGCAAGCTCGGACTCGGCATCGCCGAGGTGAACGGCGAGATCGTCGGACTGATCACCGACGGCGACATCCGCCGCGCGATGGAGAAATGGCAGGCCGAGTTCTTCGACCGCACCGTCGCCGATATCATGACCCGCACGCCGAAGACGGTGAGGCCCGAGACGAAGATCACGGAGATACAACGGATAATGAACAAATATAAGGTACACTCAGTGCTGGTGACCGACGAGCAGCACCATCTGCTCGGTGTGGTCGATCACTACTCGTGTATGGTTTGAACGGAAATAAACGATCATGATGAAAACGATAAAGAAAGTACTGCTGATTTTGTTGCTGGCACTGCCGCTGGCTGCTGCCGCCGACTATCTGTTTAAGACACTCGACGCTCACGACGGCCTCACGTCCAGTCAGGTGAACTGCATCCTGAAGGACAGCAGGGGCTATATGTGGTTCGGTACGCCCGCAGGTCTCTACCGCTTCGACGGCTACACGTTCAAGAATTTCCAGAGCGACTCGCAGGACGGCTCGTCGCTGAACGACAGCTACATCATCTCCATCCAGGAGATGCTCGACGGCAACCTGCTCATCGAGACCACCTCCGGCTACTGCATCTATCACCACCAGACGGAGACCTTCGAGCGCGATATGAAACAGACGTTCGCCAGGATGGGTATCGAGACCATCCCGAGCGTGGTGTATATAGACCGCCACAAGAACGTATGGGGCGCCATCCCGAACAAGGGGGTCGTGTGCTACAACCAGCAACAGCAGCTGCTCTTTGAATTCGGCTATACCGACGACGCGCACGGCGTGCCGCAGGGCGTGGTCTGCTCCATCAGCGAGTGCCGCGACGGCGCCATCATCGTCTATGAGGACGGACGGATGGTATGCTGCGACGTGATGCACCAGCAGCACACCGTATGGGCCACCGACGGCGTCGCCTCATCGAAGCGCAAGAACAAGTCGCTCAAGGCCTTTGCCGACCAGCTGGACAACATCTGGCTCTACGGACAGGGCACACTGTATATGTATAACAAGAGCACCGACACCTGGAACACGAGCATCGGCGAGAGCCTGGGAATGACGGGCATGGGCGTAGATCGCAACATCAACGGGATGGCGGGCGACCGCAACGGTAACATCTGGATCGGCTCCGACCAGCTGGGACTGCTCAAGATGGACGCCAACACCCACCAGACGGAACCCGTGCAGCCGCGCAACATCAACGACAGCCAGTGGATCAAAGATAACGTCAGCATACAGAGCGTCTATATCGACGACACAGACCTGCTCTGGGTGGGCACCGAGAAGTCGGGCGTCGCCTACTCGGGCAGTTACATCTACCGCTTCGGCTCCAACCACATCGGCGACGTTACCGCTATGGCGCAGGATGCCCAGGGAAAAGTGTGGTACGGAACGAGCGACAAGGGCGTGGTGGACTACAGCGGACCGCTGGCCAGCCTGAAGGTATCGACGATGGCCGTCACCTCCGACGGAAGCCTTTGGGTAGGCTCGAAGCGCAACGGCCTGACGCGCATCAAGAACGGCAGCGCCACCATCTACTCGCTGGCCAAGGACAGCACCAGGACACTGATCGACGACCATATCAACGACCTCTGCACCGACAAGGTGGGCAACCTCTGGATCGCCACCAACGGCGGACTGCAGGTCTATAACCCGAAGATGAACACCTTCTCGTCGTACACCCGCGAGAGCGGCAAGCTCCACACGAACAACATCACCAGCCTCTACTACAACCTCGAGGCAAAGAGCAACAACCTCTACATCGGTACCGCCGAGGGACTGGTCATCCTGAACCTCTCGACCACCGAGAAGAAGGTGCTGACGGGTAACGTGGCTAACGTGAAGGCGTTTACCAACAACTTTATCACCCAAGTGCTGCAAGACTCCAGGGGACTGCTCTGGATCGGCACGCGCGAGGGACTGAACATCCTGAACCTGGAGAACGACGACCTGAGCTACTTGACTGAGAAACAGGGCCTGTCGAACAACAATATCTGCGGTATCGCCGAAGACAAGAACCACAATATCTGGGTGACCACCAGCAGCGGCGTCAGCCGTATCGTCGTGCAGCGCAACCACGAGGACGGCACGAACAACTACGGCCTGTATAACTACACGACTGCCGACGGTCTGCAGAGCAACGAGTTCAACCCCGGCGCCATCCTCACCCGTCAGGACGGTAACGTGCTGCTGGGCGGTCTCTACGGCGTGAACTGGGAGTTCCAGAGAGACAAAGAGGAGACGGATGCGCTGCCGCGCGTGATGCTCACACAGCTCTTCATCGGCGAGGAGGAGATACTCACCGGTCACGAGTACGACGACCGCACCGTGCTGCCCCAGGCACTCAACGAGACCAACAAGCTGGTGCTCGGGCACAGCCAGAACACCTTCACCATCAAGTTTGCCGCCGGTAACTACAACCAGAGCGAGCGCCTGCAGTTCATGTACTGGATGGAAGGCCTCGACGAAGACTGGCGCAACGGAAACGCCCTGACACACGGCGTGACCTTCAAGGACCTGCCAAGCGGCAGCTACACGCTCCACGTGAAGGCCATCAGTGCCGAGGGTGCCGTCAGCAACCAGGAGCGCACCCTCGCCATCGTCGTCGAGCGCCACTGGCTGCTGTCGTGGTGGATGATCACGGCCTACGTGCTGCTCGCAGCAGTGATAATCTACTTCTGGCGCATCGGCCTGAAGCAGGTGAAGGCCATCAAGAACAGGAAGAGAGCCATCCTCGACGAGCTCTACCAGCAGCGCGAGGAGATCAAGGCCGCCAGCGAGGAACTGCGCCAGCCGATGGCCCGCATGACCTCGATCATCGGCAACCTCACGGAGAAGGAGAAGACACTCGAGGAGCGCGAGCAGCTGAACGCCCTCCACTCGCAGATGCTGCAGATCATCACCCGCGTGAGCGACATGCAGACCAACCTGGAGAACCCGATGGACAAGGCCAAGAATGCCGTCCACGACCGTCTGGAACTGAACGGGCGCGGCGAGATCGACCTGCCGGACGTCGTGTCAAACTCGCTGACCTCGGAGTCGGCAAGACCGACAAGAGCCGCCCTTGACTCGCCGACGATGAAGTACACCGTCGTCATGATCGACGACAACGAGGACTTCCTGAAGTTCGCCACCTCGCGCTTCAAGTATATCTACAACTTCCACGCCTACAACGATATCGAGAAGGCTGCCGAAGACCTCGACGAGATGCAGTGCGACCTCGTGGTCTGTAAGCAGGATATGGCCGGGCTGACGGGTAGTGAGCTCTGCAACCAGATGAAGACCAACCCGACGACGCTACGCGTGAAGTTCGTGCTGATGACCGAGGGCGTGCTGACGCCGCAGGATATGCGCAACCAGAACATCACCCTCTCTGCCGACGACTATCTGGCCAAGCCGTTCAACATCCAGGAGGCCACGATGCGCTTCAACAAGATACTCGGTCTCGGCCCGATCGAGATGGAGAGCAACCTGATCGAGGGCGCGGAGACACGAAGGCTCGAAGACCGCAACGCCAGTATGACCACCGCCACCGAGAGCTACGACGACACCGCCGTACCCACGACGACAGAGGAAGAGCCGAATGCCGACGATCCGATGAACCGCGTGGATACAAAGGTGGTGAAGCGCAACACGCCGGTCGCCTTCAAGCAGGAGGACTACGAGACGGCTATGTCGGAATCCAACCTGTCGGACTTCTCGATGCTCGACGCTATGGACCAGCAGCTCCTCTTGAACATCGAGCAATACGTGATGCAGAACATGAGCCGTGGACAGATCAGCCTCGAGGAGATGGCCACCGCAATGGGTATGGGTCGCGTGCCCTTCTTCCACAGGGTGAGAAACCTCACGAACAAGACACCGGCAGAGCTCGTGCGCGACATGCGGCTCAAGCACGCCTGCATACTGCTGAAACGAACAAATATCAACATGAGCGAGCTGGCCACGAACGTCGGCTTCATGACCGCCGAGAACTTCATCACCATCTTCAAGGAGAAGTTCGGCATGACTCCGCTCGAATACAGACTCAAACACCGTCAATGAAGACTTTTAGAAAATGCTCAGCAGGAATAGTCACCGCACTATTCCTGCTGATATCAACTTATGGACACGCCCAAAGCAACGACTCACTCCTCGTTAAGGCGATGACCGAGGAGGGCATCACTTTCACCAATACGAACAGCATACGCCTGCTGATGTCGGGAAGAGAGAAATTCGCCGACTTGTTCGATGCCATCCGGCAGGCCAAGAGCAGCATCCACATGGAGTATTTCAACTTCCGAAACGACTCCATCGCCAACCTGCTCTACGACCTGCTGCGCGAGAAATGCCGGCAGGGCGTGGAGGTGAGATGCCTCTTCGACGGATTCGGCAACGACTCCAACAACCAGCCGCTCAGGAAGGAACACCTTGCGAAGCTGCGCGCCGACGGCATCCAGATCTATGAGTTCGACCCCATCCGCTTCCCCTGGGTCAACCACATCTGGCCCCGCGACCACCGCAAGATCGTGGTCATCGACGGGCATATCGGCTATACGGGCGGCATGAACGTGGCCGACTACTACATCGTGGGAACGGAGCAGGTCGGCGAATGGCGGGATATGCACTGCCGACTCGAAGGCCCCGTCGTCAACGAACTGCAGACCATCTTCATCAGGATGTGGAAACGAGTCACGAAGGAGGTGCTCAACGACCCGAAATACTATCAGGCCGTACCGGCGGGCGACAAGACAATCGCCATCGCCAACCGCGAGCCCAGGACCACCAACGAGATCATGCGCCGCTTCTACATCAGTGCGCTCGACAACGCCAAGGACTCGGTGAAGATCGTGAACCCCTACTTCGCGCCGCCCACCTCGCTGCTGAAGGCGCTGGAGCGCTGTGCGGAGCGAGGCGTCAAGACGGACATCCTCATCTCGTCGAAATACGACATCCCGCTGATGCCCGATATGGTCATCTACTACATGAAGAAACTGGCCAAGCGCGGCGCCCACATCTGGCGCTACCGTCCGGGATTCCATCACTCGAAGATCATGATGGTCGATGGGAAATACTGCACCGTAGGCAGCACGAACCTCGACTCCCGGGGCATGCGCTTCGACTACGAGATCAATGCCATCATCATCGACTCGGTCACCACCCACCAGCTGGAGAACCGATTCATGGAAGACCTGCAGAAGTGCGACTATATGACGCTTGAGGGACTGAAGAAAAGCCAGAACACCTGGCATCGCTTCAAGGGTTGGTTCGGCCATCTGCTCACCCCGCTGCTCTGACCGACGATGAAGCGCGACACCACCATATCCATCTGCAAGGGCATTGCCATCATCCTGATGGTGATAGCCCACGCCGAGGCGCCAGGCTGGCTCTGCAAGTTTATCTTCGAGTTCCACATGCCGCTCTTCTTCATCACGGCTGGCTATTTCTTCTCGCTGAAATACCTCAACGACGAGGCCACCTTCGTGAAGAAACGCATCAAAGGACTCTACTGGCCCTTCGTGAAATGGTCGGTGTTCTTCTTGATCATCCACAACTGGATGTTCGACCTGGGCGTACTCAACGAGCAATACGGCAACGAGACCGGCGGCGTCACGCATCCCTATACTTGGCACAACATACAGCAGAACCTCTGGAACATCGTCACCGCGATGGGAGGCTACGACCAGTTTCTATGCGGTGCCTTCTGGTTCTTCAGAGGGCTCTTCGTGGCCAGCATCCTATACCTTATTATATATAAGCTGCTCGACATCGCCTTCAGCCGCTGCCCCCGCCTCTCCAAGCAGGCTATCCCCTACTTCGTCTGCCTCATCATGCTGCTGCTCTGCGGCTGGAAGACCTACGAGGGACTGAAAGTGGTGAATCTCGTGCAAGGCGGCTACCGCGACATGATGGGCTGTTTCTTCTTCGGCTGCGGCTTCATCTTCCGTCAGTATGCCGAACGCTACCACAGTCTCATCAACCGCCACTATGCGTATCTCTGGACGTCGGTCGTCGCCGCCATCGTCGTGTTTCTCTTCTCCAAGTACCTCACGGCCAACATGAACTGGCGCTCCACCTACACACAGTTCCTGTCGCTGCCCGTACCGGCACTCATCGGATTCCTGATGACCTATAACATCAGTCAGTGGATCGACCGCCACGAAGGCTGGCTGAAGCGCGCACTCACCTATATCGGCGACCACACGCTATACATCTTCATCTTCCACATCGTGGCCTATAAGACGGTGAGCCTGCTGAAGATCTGGTACTATGGGCTGGACATCCGACAGGTGGGCTGTCACATGGTGATTCACGAGCACTCGCAGGAAGATCTCTTCTGGATAGCATACACCATCGCGGGCGTTGGTCTGCCCATCGCCCTCTACTGGTTACAGGATAAAGTGTCGGAGAAAATCAGACGATATAGAGCATCAGCTGCTGCTCAGGCTCAGTAATGCCTTTCTCCCGCAACAGCTCAGCCTCCTCGTCCAGGATAAATTCCGGGTCCAGCGCGTGCTCCTTGATGTAACGGTGGAAACAGTCGGCTGCATCGGTAATCTGACCGTTGAACCACAGGCAGTAGCCGTATTTCAGCAGATGGTCCAGTTCTTGAGGACTTTCCGACAGCAGCCTGCGGTAGATTTTTTCAGCTGCCTCATACTTCCCTTCACAGACCAGAGCCCAGGCCAGCACGCGACTGACAGCCGGGTTATCCGGAACCTCATAGTCCAGACGGTACAGGTCTTTCAGCGCAGCAGCATACTGACCGACATTCGTCAGACAGGCAGCACGGTTCAGGAGATAGTTCCGCTTGTCAGGGTTGACGGCGACCAGACGGTTATAAACCGCCAGCGCCTCACTGTATTTCTGCTTCGAGAAGAGCGCTCTGGCATAGCCCTTCAGCGCTTTCTCGTTATCCGGTTCCAAGGCAAGTGCCTGCTCGTAGCATTGCTGATCGTCGTATTCAAAGCCCAACAGGTCCGGCCGGGATGACTGCTGGTACACATAGCCCTTCATCATCCAATACTGGAAGTCACGCCGGTTCTCCCCATAGTTCTTCAGCACCAGCGAGGCTTCACGCTGACATCCCTTCTTCAGCAGGAAGGCAACGACCTCATTGAACGAAGTCTCCAGACGCGTTTTGGAGAAGATGGGATTGGCACAGAACAGCCAGGGCAGGTCCCCGTCCTCACCCTTGAAAGGATCGAGGAACTCTTTCCGATAGGAGAATATCTCATAGAAGCGGTAGAGATCCTGCAGACACATCCGACGGATATAGGCAGGATCAGCCAGTTTCTCGGGAGCCACCTCGTTGATGGTAGCCTCTCCCCGTTCCAGCATCCCAAGCATCTGCTCCGGGAGCCTGCTTTCCACTTGTTGGAAGGCAAAGACAAACGAATACTTGTCGCTGTTGCAGAAAGGGCCTTTCTCCACCATCAACTGCAAGAAACGGTTACTCCTCATCTTGCCCATAGCCTCAGCGACAGCCGGATGATGCATGTAGAACGGCACAAACCAGTTGCTCAGTTCATTGAAGAAGGGATAACGCTTCATCTGGGAGAAGCCGCCGAAATAGATATCCGACCCCTGCTTCTGCATGTCGAGCATCTTCTGGAAACTCTCCTCCAGCTTTTCTATCTTACGCTCCTGACTGCCTGGATCGAGGATGTCCTCCATCGGGTCTTCTTCTATCTCCTCAATCCCGTTGAGGGTCACACGGAAGTTCTGATTCTTCATCAAGTCGGGCATAATCTCCTGCTGGATGGTGCGGGTATCCTCCATCGCATTGACGCAGAAGACGATCTGCTTCTGCAGTTCCACCAGCTCCTGACAGCAGCGTTCGTCCTCGAGCACATTGTCGATGAGTGAATGATACTCAGGATAGATGGCGGCAGCCATACGGCTATCCGTACAGAACACCCAGCCGATAAGCGCGCGCTGCCGCACTTTCTCGTCGGTGGACTTCTGATAGACATGTACCAGCGTACGGAACTTACCCATATCGAAATTCTCCAGCAGCGAAAGCATGACTGCACTCACGATGAGCTGCTGATCGTTGCTGTCTATCGTCGGCGAGAGCAATATCTCCTCCATAGCCGAGGCGGTACCGTCGTTCCAGATGTAAGAGGTATAGACATAGTCGAACAGCACGTTCATCTGATGCTGATGCTGGCGATAGAGCTCCTCAAGCTGCGAAGCACGCCTTGGCGACGGCTCCAGGTCCAGCAATGCCACATCCGAGACAAACGACTCCATCTCCTCACGGATGTTCTGGGGCGCCCAGTCACGGGCCGTCATGTGAAGCCGCATATAGACAGACGACAGGAAAGACGAGTGACTGAGACAATAGTGCTTGCTGATATTGGCACAAAGCACATACATACGCTGCAGGAGTGCCTGATAGAGCGCAGGCAGTTGTGGGTCCTTGAAGCCGCGCTTCCAGTAATCGACCATCAGCTGGTAGTCGGTACGCAGCGCATGCAGCCTGTCGGAGTTCACCTGATGCGGATGTACCGACAGGAAAGCCTCAAGCTCGGCGATGGCCGCACTGAGGTTGCGTGACTCCAACCGTGAGAAAATATCCTTAAGACTCTGATGAGTTTCCATGTATCCTATTTCTTTGATAACCACTGACGGGCCGTTTCTATGTCTTTCTCTCGCGGCACGATGGCACGTTCGAACTTCAAGTCGGGCAGACGGCTGAGAGCCTGCTCGCTGACCTTATAGCGCTTGCGGATAACATCCTTATAATGACCGACGCCATACTTGTTCAACGAGTCGCAGGCGGCATTATAGCCTATCAGGAAAGCGTTCATCTGCTTCTTCCTGTTCTTGTCGTCCATACCCTTTGACCGCACCACGACGGCCCCCATCTTCATGTCGAGCTTACGGGTGTCGAGCAGCACGCGCGGCTTCAGGAGCATCGCCTGGGTCAGCTGCGGTTCGGTGAACACCAGCGCGTCCATCTCGTTGTTCTCCAGCATCTTCAGGCGGATATTGACGTCGTTCACCTGAATCCGGAACACCTTCCAAGGCTCCAGCTTCGCACTATCGACAGCCAGGTCGCCCAACATATCCGTTACAGAATAGCGCGTCATCGCCACCATCTTGTCACCGAGCTGTTTCAACTGGGAGATACGCTGCTGACGATTCGACACCAGCACCCAGTAGGCGTTCGTACGCGTGAAATAGCGCAGCGGCGCCCCACCCTTCATCATCCGTTCGGCACGCACCAGGTCGGTGATGCCGCCCTCTACTCTTCCGTTCATCAGCGCGGTGTCACAGTCCATCTGCGCCGTAAAATACTTCAGACGGATATCGACAGCAGTGTCGAAGAGCTGATGGTCCTTAGCGACGAAGATAGGCAGGCAGTCGAGTGTCGGCATCACCGCAATCTTCAGGGCTGCGGAGTCCTCACGCGACATCTTAAGACGGTGCGCCCGCGTTATGCGCTTCGTCTCCTCATACGACTGTCCGCAGCTGAACAATACCAATATGGCTATGAATCCAATAAATAATTTCCTCATAAACGCTGCAAAGTTACAATTTTTTTTTCACTTTTCACTATTCACTATCCACTTTTCACTTTTTTTTCGTACCTTTGCACGTACTATGGCAAAAGACAAAATCGCATACGTATGCTCCAACTGCGGCCAGGAGTCGCCGAAGTGGATTGGGAAATGCCCTGCCTGCGGGCAGTGGAACACGTTCAAGGAAGTGCGCATAGCCGGCGACACCCGGCAGCAGGCCGCTACCCATGCGGCAGCCTCAGCCGGTCACGCGCTCCGCAAGAACAAGGTGCTGAAGCTCCGCGACATCTCCAACCACGATGATCCCCGCATCGACATGCACGACGAAGAGCTGAACCGCGTGCTCGGCGGCGGACTTGTACCGGGCAGCATCGTGCTCCTCGGTGGCGAACCAGGCATCGGCAAATCGACCCTCTCGCTGCAGACGATGCTCCGTATGCCGGAGAAGAAGATCCTCTACGTCAGCGGTGAGGAGAGTGCCCACCAGCTGAAGATGCGCGCCAACCGCATCCCCCACGAGGAGAACGACAACTTTCTGATTCTTTGCGAGAACTCACTTGAGCACATCTTCGACCATATCAAGGACGAACAGCCCGAGCTGGTCATCATCGACTCCATCCAGACCATCATGACCGAGGATGTAGAGTCCTCCGCCGGATCCATCGCCCAGGTGCGAGAGTGCGCCTCCTCCCTACTCCGTTTTGCCAAGACCAGCGGGGTGCCCGTCATCCTTATAGGCCATATCACCAAGGAGGGTACGCTCGCCGGACCGAAGATCCTGGAGCACATCGTCGATACCGTCATCCAGTTCGAGGGCGACCAGCACTATATGTACCGCATCCTACGGTCGATGAAGAACCGGTTCGGATCCACCGCCGAGCTTGGCATCTACGAGATGCAGCAGAGCGGACTCCGGCAGGTCTCCAACCCTTCGGAACTGCTGCTCACGCAAGACCACGAGGGACTCTCCGGCATCGCCATCAGCTCGGCCATCGAGGGCGTGCGACCCTTCCTCGTCGAGACACAGGCCCTCGTATCAACGGCGGCCTACGGCACCCCCCAGCGCTCCGCCACAGGTTTCGACCAGCGCCGACTGAACATGCTGTTGGCCGTACTCGAGAAGCGCGTCGGCTTCAAGCTCATGCAGAAGGATGTGTTCATCAATATAGCCGGCGGACTCAGGGTGACCGACCTTGCTATGGACCTCAGCATCATCGCCGCCGTACTCTCCTCGAATGTCGATACACCGATAGAGGCCGGCTGGTGCATGTGCGGCGAAGTGGGACTCTCGGGCGAGGTGCGCCCCGTGAACCGTATAGAACAACGTATCGCCGAAGCCGAGAAACTGGGCTTCAGCGATATCATCATTCCTAAATATAATCTTCAGGGCTTCGACGCAAAGAAATACCAGATAGCCATCCACCCGGTCCGTAAAGTCGAAGAGGCCTTGCGTGCCCTATTCGGATAGGTATTCCGTCGGATCCTCGATGCCCGCCTCTTCCAGGGCCTCGCGACGCTCCACGCAGGTGCCGCACTTGCCACAGTGCTTCTCCCCGCCTTTGTAGCAGCTCCAGGTCTCGGCATAGTCGAAAGAAACGGCAAGCGCTATCCGCGCCTGCTGGTCGTAGAGCAGCGTCACGCTATCCATGCCACCGCTCAAGATGATTACTGTATCCTTGTCCATTTCGCTGCAAAGGTACGACTTTTTACGGAGTTTTGGCAACTCCGCATTACATTATTTTTATGCGTACGCAAAAAAAATATAAATATTCACTTTTCACTATCCACTATTCATTTAAATGTAGTATCTTTGCACTCTGTATTAACGATAGTTTTCACATTATTAATAATAATACAATTATGACAATCAACGAATTCAACTTTGCCGGTAAGAAGGCAATCGTACGTGTAGATTTCAACGTACCCCTCGACGAGAATGGTAAGATTACAGACGACACCCGTATCCGCGGTGCCCTCCCCACCCTGAAGAAGATCCTGGCCGACGGTGGCGCCACCATCATCATGTCCCACATGGGCAAGCCAAAGGGTAAGGTCAATCCGAAGCTCTCTCTGGGTCAGATCCGCGAGGCTGTCGAGAAGGCTCTCGGCGTGCCCGTAGCATTCGCTCCCGACTGCGCCAAGGCTGCCGACGCCGCCAAGGCCCTGAAGATGGGTGAGGCTCTGCTGCTCGAGAACCTCCGTTACTACCCTGAGGAGGAAGGCAAGCCCGTAGGTGTCGAGAAGGGTACACCCGAGTACGACGAGGCCAAGAAGGCCATGAAGGCCAGCCAGAAGGAGTTCGCCAAGACCCTCGCCTCATACGCCGACTGCTACGTGATGGATGCCTTCGGCACCGCTCACCGCAAGCACGCTTCTACCGCTGTCATCGCCGACTACTTCGATGCAGACAACAAGATGCTCGGCCTGCTGATGGAGAAAGAGGTTCAGGCTGTTGACAATGTCCTCTCCAACATCAAGCGCCCGTTCGTAGCCATCATGGGTGGTTCTAAGGTGTCTTCTAAGATCGGTATCATCGAGAACCTGCTCGGTAAGGTTGATAAGCTCATCCTCTGCGGTGGTATGACCTATACCTTCGCCAAGGCTCACAACGGTGAGATCGGTAACTCTATCGTTGAGCTCGACAAGCTCGATGTAGCCCTGGGCGTCGAGGAGCTCGCCAAGAAGAACGGCGTAGAGCTCGTGCTCGGCAGCGACTGCACAGCCACCAACGGCCTCGACTTCGGTACGATGACCGTGAAGCCCGGCTCAGAGATCATCACCTGCCCCGCCAACAACGTTCCCGCTGGTTTCGAGGGTGTTGATGCCGGTCCCGCTTCTCAGGACGACTTCCGCAAGGCCATCAAGGGTGCCAAGACCATCCTGTGGAACGGTCCTGCCGGTGTCTTCGAGTGCGACGACTTCACAGCTGGTAGCCGCGCTATCGGCGAGGCTATCGCCGAGGCTACTGCCGAGGGTGCTTTCTCACTGATCGGCGGTGGTGACTCAGTAGCATGCGTCAACAAGTTCGGTCTGGCCGACAAGGTATCCTACATCTCTACTGGTGGTGGTGCCCTCCTCGAGGCCATCGAAGGCAAGGTCCTCCCCGGCGTAGCAGCCATCAAGGGAAACGATTAAGTGAGAACAAAAGGAATCAATTAAAAAACAATTCAGGCCCGCTTCCGAATCTTGGAAGCGAGCCTGTTTGCTGTTTTAGTATTACCCAACTCCGTCAGATTTTTGACAACTCAAACGTTTTCACTATTTTTTTCACGGAAATGCATACAAGGTATAGGAAAAGTGCGTATCTTTGCACTCGAAAACAAAACAAACTATTTTAAGATATACAGCTATGAGCAAGAAATTTGTAATTGGAGACCGTTTGAAGGATGAGTGGATCTCTGTTCTGGATACAGACAAGAAGAAGCTCGAGTTTACCAACCATCTGGCTACTGCCAAGGAGTACCTCAAGGAAGAGGATGCCACGGAGAATCTGAAGAAGATTCAGGAGACAGGCTACTTCAGCGACCTGCAGGTCTATATGAAGGAAGAAGGCAAGGCCTACAAGCCAGACGAGCGCGACTCCTTCCAGCCTTAACAAAAAAT
>Ga0310691_10003454_pt1 | contig 18971 bp, 35 predicted proteins | sample 176DNAGHGlowgp2_FD_203887 | JGI IMG/M metagenome (GOLD analysis project Ga0310691, IMG submission 203887) | Sheep rumen microbial communities from Palmerston North, Manawatu-Wanganui, New Zealand - 1766 DNA GHGlow gp2 (v2) (version 2) | ecosystem: Host-associated > Mammals > Digestive system >...
AACTCTTAAGGCTGAAGCTGATTTGGTTACAGCAACTAATGAAGCTAAAGGTATTGAAGCTAAAGGTAAAGCACAAGCACAAGCTACAGAACTTGCTAAGAAAGCATCAGTACAAGACCAAGTAACACTTGCTAAAGAAGTTGGTGAAAATGAACCTTATCAAAACTTCTTAATCAGACAAAAACAAGTTGAAGTACAAGGTGATGTAATGAAAGCAGTTGGTGTAGCACAAGCTCAGAACTTATCTGGTGCAGATGTTAAAATCTTCGCTAATGCTGGTACAGTTTCTGAAGGTGTTGGTAAAGCTGCTGGTATCTTCAATCCGGGAACAGCCTTTGATATTGCTTCAATGATAGAAGCGTTCAAATCAACTCCAATGGGTTCAGAACTGCTTGATAAATTCTTAGGTACTGGTGATGCAGTTAAAACTATAGAAACTGTTAAACAAGTAACAGAAAACGCTAAAGCTAATAGAAACGCAGTTAAGGCTAAATCAGTCCTTAGAAGAGATGAAGACTAATTATTATTGAGTATAATGTAAGAAGGGAGAAAATTCTCCCTTCTTTTTTAAATACTTGACAAGACTAAAGAATATATGATAGAATAAAGAAAAAGGAGAGAATAATGAAATATTTAGAAAGTGTAGTAGGTGGAATAATTGGTACAATAATAGTTATAATGATAGCACTATTTCTGCCATTAATAGCACTAGGAGTATTATTTGCAGGCATTACAGGAAACATATCATTAAAGAAAAATGATGAAGGCAAAACAGATATATGTGTAACTAACAAGATTCTACATAATATAGTAAATAAGAAAGATGATGATGAATAGTATCGCAGAAATGGTAATAGATAAATTCCATAAAGCTATAGAACAATACGTCTCAGTAGAAGAAATATTAGACTTAATGGATAAAATAACCTCTCAAATGGACTATGCAGAAAGAATAACAGAAAGAAAGCAATCAGTCCTTTGCACAACTAATAATGTATTATCATTGATGCCACCTTACCCTCTAATGTACTATAGAGATGATATAGCAGATATGTATAATGTAAAGTATTATTTAGAAGGAACAGTAAAATGAAACTAAGAAGATTTGTAAGTAAAGAAGAATTAGAAAAACTAATAGAAGAGAAAGAAATAAAACCTAAACATAGGTTTACTTATTTCTTTGATGTAACAGAAGATTACTGTGAAAAAGCTCCTCTTCAGATATTCTATCTCCACGGTGTAGTAGGGAGAGTAGAAGTAGAGAAAGATAACTATGCAACTCCTTACCACATAGCTTTAGATATAAATATCCATAAGAATAAGCTACGTCAACAATATGCAAGCTATGCAGACCCTTATGGTGGATTCTTTGATACAATAAGAATACATGAAATGATTAATGAAGAAGGTTACACATTAGATAATGTAAAGAAGGTAAGAATTTATAAAGATATATTTCACCCTAAGAAAGTATTTGTAGGTACACCAGAAGATGCACTAAAATATATAAAGGAGAATTTATTACATGCCAGCACAGACGAATTTATATTGGCAACCGCCATCAGAAAATCAGTTAATACAACAAATTCTAAAATCTCTACGTAATGAGATACATAACTCTGTAGAATATATTACAGCTTGTGAAAGTGCTAAAGATGACTATTTTCTCTTTGGAGATAGATTATCTGATGACCGTGTAGAATTAAATGCACTTCTAATGATGATACTAAATTATAAAAGAATAAAGAAAGAATGTAAGGTAAATGCACTGAGGTAATAGAATGGACTTAGATGAAAAAACAATTAAAGCCATACAAGAAATGTTTCAAGAGCAAAGAGAAAGAGCAGAAGATATAGTAAAGTATTCTCACGAATGGTACCTGCTAACTTGCCCTCATTGTAATACAACCTTTAAAGTAACATTTAATGGCTCCAGCCTTCATTGCTATGATTACCTAACTGATAAATGTGAATCAATAGTGGTAAGTATAGCAACAGGCATGGCAGAGTGTCCTGTGTGTAAAGATTATTTAACAGATAAAGATATGAGAAATATGATATGGGTAAAATAATTTTTGATATAATAATGATAGCTATTCCTATAATTACATTCATATTACTTACTGCTAATATTATCTATAGTGAAAGAGTAAATGAGAATCCTACAACTTCACTAGGTAGACAATGTGTTATTTTAGGAGTAATGGCAATAGTATTGGCATTAGTTGCTATAATAAAGGATTGTTTAGGAATCTAAAGTAAACTTGACAAGATAAGAATAATATGATATACTGATAGTAAGTAGTTAAAGAAGAGAGAATAAATGAGTAAATATATTAAGAAAGGAGTGTACTTCAAATCTTATATAGGACTTAGACTTGGTAATTTAACAGTTATAAGTGAAAGTGACCGCTATCAACAAACTAAGTATAGAAGAGTCACATGTAGATGCGACTGTGGTAATACTACAGAATTACCTTTACAAACATTGTTATATCCAGATTCTAATAGAAAAAGTCTTCTTGCGTGCCAGAGATGTATTGATAGACAGAAAATAATTGATAATGGTTTGAAAGGTAAAAGGTTTGGTAAACTAACTGTAGTAGATGTGGTTCCAAGAAAGAGTGGAAAAGAAACATTAAAAGTTGCGTGTAAATGTGATTGTGGCAATACTATAGAATTACCAATTCAAAGATTTCAAAGGAAAGCACATTTTCCAACATCTTGTGGGTGTGAATCAAAAGTTTCTAAGGTTAAAGTTGGCAATAGGTACGGCATGCTAACAGTTATAGAAGACTTAGGTAAAGATGAGAGTAGTAATAGAATTTGTTTATGTAAATGCGATTGTGGCAATACTATTATTGTAAAGTCTCACGATTTAGTTAGAACTAAATGGGCTAAAACACATTGTGGTTGCCAAACTTATTTTAAAGATATTACAGGGCAAAGATTCGGTAAGTTAGTTGCTGTAGAACCTAAAGGGCGAGATAAGCATAAAAATGCACTTTGGTTATTTAAGTGTGATTGTGGAGGAACTATAGTTTTAACCTATACTAGAGTTCAGCACCAGAAATATCCAAATTGTGGCTGTGTTAATACAGCGTTAAAAGTAGATTATACAGGGCAAAGATTTGGTAAGTTAGAAGTAATAGAATATTTAGGAAACTGTAAATATCTTTGTAAGTGTGACTGTGGTAATACGATAAAGGTGCACACTGATAGACTAAGGACAGGACACATACAAAATTGTGGCTGTGAAGACCCTCACCATGATTTAATAGGCACACGTATTGGTAAATTAGAAGTAATTGAATATTTAGGTAAAAATGATAACTCTTATCATCAATATCTTTGTAAATGCGATTGTGGTAACACAGTTATTAGACGTAGAGAATATATACTTGAAGCTATAAAGGATAATAGAAAATGTGACTGTGGTTGTGTTAAGTTAAATAAACTTGTAGGTCAAAAGTTTGGTAAGCTCACAGTGATTAAATACGTGGGTAGGAATAAACATGGAGTAAATTGGCTTTGTAAATGCGATTGTGGTAACTTTAAGGAAATTAGGGAAAGTTATCTACTATCTGGGCACACTAAATCATGTGGTTGCACTCAATCTCATGGAGAAGAAAGAATTGGTCAATTATTTTTAGAACATAATATATACTATGAGAAAGAAAAAACTTTTGAAGGTTTAATTTCTGACAAAGGATTCCCTTTGAGGTTAGATTATTACCTACCAGAATATAATTGTGTTATTGAATATGATGGAATACAACATTTTGCTCTAATTAAAACTGGTTGGGATAATGAAGAGAGATACAATTTACGTGTTTATCATGATTTCTTAAAAGTCAAATATTGTATAGATAATAATATTACTTTAATTAAAGTGCCATATACCCATAGAGACACGGTAGTTATTGAAGAAATACTACCTCAAACAAGTCCTTTTATTATCAGTACACTTGAGGAATATGACTTATACAGAAGTAATTATAAAGATAATAAGAAGTATTATAAATGGTATAAGAAAGTTATACCTATTAATTGCGTTGCATAGGTAAACTTGGGTAAAACCTAGAAAATTTCTATGAGGCATCTAACTAGAGGTAATTTTAGAGTGATGAGATGCCTCTATCGCCCTATTGGTGCATATTTGCACCCTATGGCGACCCGCAAACCATTACGCCAAGCCACTTTCCCGGACCCGGCACTACGCCAAGCCGGGAAACGCCCATGCCTATTACATCTCCAGCCCTCATCTCCGGGAAACGCCCACTACAAGCCACTTTCGCCGGGACTTGACAAGACGACCACATGCCCCATATAATGAGAGAGTGGCAAGGGGAAAACCTCTTAAAGCAAAACCAAAATAAGTCTTTAATAGGATAAAACAACAAACCACTTGACAAGCAAACAAAAGTATGCTACAATAAAGACATAAGGCAAAGCCAAGATAAGTCCTTATATAGAACATTGACAATTAAATATCGCTTTTTATTACAGCCTATCAGTCATAGTAAAGCACTCAATAAAGGGCATAGCCCAGAAAGGAACTAAACTATGAAAAAACAAATCACTTTTGAAATAGGCGAAAAGCCACAATTTGACAACGCATTAGACATTGAACAAACCTTAAAGTTCTTGTCAAAAGTAGAGGAAACAGTCAAACTGTACAACAAACACAGTAAAGCACTGAAAGACTACATGGTCAAAAACGACATCACAGACCTTAAAGGTGGTGAATTTAACGCACACATCAGCACTGGAACGGCTCGTATGAACCTTAACCAAGAACTTGTAGAAACCTTCGTTAAGCAATACGGCAAGAAGTTAGACGATTTTAAGACATTAGGAAACCCTCCAAAATCTCTTGAAATCTATCGTGATTAGTACGATTAACGATTAAACATTCGGCTGATAGGTTGTAACAAAAAGCGATTGAGATAGATTAAAAGCCCAAAGGGCAGAAAGGAAAACGATTATGACAAACGCAACAACTTATTTGAAAGACAACGGCAAAGCAGATTATGGATTTTTAATTCAGCAAGCGATTAAAGAACCCGGCACGATTGCAGGTTGTTACTCATTATTCCACGATTACAGCCTATTGAATACAATGGTTGTAGGTATGCAACAAATGAAACGATTTGGAAACATCACACCGATTAAAGGTTTCAGAGCATGGAACGATTTAAACCGTAAGGTTAAGAGAGGTGAGAAGGCACTTGAAGTTTTGTTTCCGATTTTCGGTTACTTCCCAATGAAAGATGAAAACGGCAACGAGATTAAAGACGAGAAAACAGGCAAAGTTAAGATGAGAAAATATGTCAAAGGATTTATTCCGAAACACATTCACTTCGCTTATTCTCAAACAGAGATTTTAGACAAGTCAAAAGAAGAAAAGAAAATCTCAAAGGTTGAATTAAAACAGTTCGATTACAAAGCAGTATGCGACAAGTTCAACATCAAACTTATTCCCTATGATATGATTGACGGCAACTGTCAAGGGTATGCAAGAGTTGATAAACAAGAGTTAGCGATTAACCCGGCAGCAACTCAACCGATTAAGACAGCAGTTCACGAGATTGCACACTGTCTAATGCACAAAGATAGCAAACTTTCAAGAGAATTGAAAGAGGTGCAAGCAGAGAGTGTAACCTACATAGTATGCACAATGCTTGGTGCAAGTGAGCAAACACTTAAAGAGTCAAGAGGTTACATTCAGAATTGGTTGAAACAAAATGAATTGACTGACGATATATCAAAAGAGATTATCAACACAGCAAACAAAATTCTTGAAGCTGGCACAGGTAAACAAACAAAGAGCGAGAGGGATTAACCCTCTCCTCTTCCCCCAAAAGAGATAGCACATAAACAATAGGAGATTAAACAAATGAAAAAAGTTTTAATGGTTATAGGTTTTGTAATGGTACTTGGTTTACTTGGCAGGATTGAATGTCAAGACGAGATAAGAAGTCATCAGATAGATGAACAAAACAAACAGGAAGTAATCCGGGACATTGAGTTAAGATGTTACACAGGAGATTTAACAGGCGAGATGTGCAGAGGGATTTAATTCCCCCTCTCCATTCAATAAAGCAAAGAGTCATAATCGTGAGGAGATTAAACCTCTCCTCTTTTCTTTATTGAGTGGAGATTAAAAACATTCAACGAGAGGTGCCTAGCTTGCCCATAAACGAGAGTTTATGTTTAAGATGATTAACTTATCATCTGATACATTAAAACTCAATATAGAGCATCTGGGAGGGCAGTGCGTAAACTTTCATGATAGATTGAAAATTCCCAAAGGCACTTGACAAGATAAACGATTTAGTAGTACAATATAAACAAAGGAGATAACATTATGAGTTACAAAGCAGTGCACAAAAGAACTAAAAGAGAATTTGAAGTAATAGGTAAAGACAGTGTAGGTACACTATTACAACTTAAAGAGATAGGTACCGGGATAACTATTACATCTAACAGAGGGTTTTATGACATCTACAATGACAATGGAGATTTCATTGACGAGGACGGTGTAGTACATCAGCAAGAGCAAGAGCAAATGGAAGTCAAACCATTAAAGAAGTCTAAACTTAAAAAGATAGTTGAAGACTATCATGACTACATAACGAGTCCATTCTCTGACGGATATACTAGAGTATATTTAGAGGGTAAGTATAACATGACAATAGAAGAAATGAGAAAAATATATGAACAAAATAGACCTAAACAAGCACTAACAGATAAAGAACTATTAAAGAAGTTAGCCAAAGAAGTTGGTGAAGATAGTGCATACCTTGATGATACAGCAATAGTAGTTAAGGTTAGGAACTTATTAAAAGATAATGGCTATCTTAAATAGGACTTGACAAGATAACAAATCTATGATAAGATAAAGAGTGTAGAGGATAACAACTTCCCCAACCGGGGGGAATACAAAAGGAAAAGAGGTAACATTATGACACAAACATTCACATTAAACATTCAACAAGAGGATAACTCATTCCAAAAGTTTGAAGTATCAAAAGAGTTTATGGAATTACTATTTGCATCAGCAAGACAAATATGTGATAAGATAAATAAAGATACTACAAATAAAGAAGTCATGGAAATGATACAGGCAGTAACCAATGACCATAACCATCAGAACATATTGTTTGATATGGTTGAAAAAATCATGCTTAATAGAATTAACAAAGCAATTATGCAACAAGTCATAGGCATGATAGACGATATGTTGGGGATATAATATCCCCTTAACATATCTTAACAAGATAAAACAAATCACTTGACAAGATAAAAAAGTTATGATAAGATAAGTATGTAACAGGTAACACATTCCTATATATCTAATGCCAATGATATATAGTACAAAAGAAAAGAGGTAACATTATGGCAGGATTGACAAAGACACAAATTAACTACTTGGAAAACAAATTACAAAGAGTAGTGGACGACAAAGTACAAGAGTTCAAAAAAGAATTAGGTGAAGGTAAGAACTCTGATAGAGTTATCATTGACGAACTCGTTGCAGGTAGAATTAAACTATTACCTAAATCAGAAATCATTAAGGCACTTAAAACAAAATGCACATCTAATAGTTATTACTACAATACTTCATTATATGTAAATGAAATGGTTTCACAAGAGGATAAGGAACGCATTGAAAATGAAGTTAATCAAAGAGATAGTAAAATCAATGAGTTTAGAGATAAACTTATTAAAGCAAAAACAAATGCACTTGATAAAATTGTTTTAGAGGGTGTAGATGTTGAAAGTGCTATTGCCGAACTAAACAACATTAAATAATTCTGATATACGCTTGGGAATATGGGGGAATAATCCCCCATACTTTCCCCCACTTGACAAGACTAAAAAAGTATGATACAATGTAGTTGTTGCAGATAACAAAGGAGATAACATTATGAGTTACAGTTTTAGTACAATGAGTTCAGATGAATTACACACGGAATTAAAAGACAAGTTCATTGAGGACTACGAGGGAACACTTATTAGTAAAGAACCATTCACAGTAGAACTTGATGATAAGGAAATCAAACTACATCTATTCATTGAGGACATTGACATGTCAGACTATGAGGACAGCAACGACCACATCATATCCATAGGAGTCATGCCAGCATTTGAGTCCTTATCAGATAAGAACCAAAACAATATCATCAGTCAGTACACCCCGGACGAGCAGGAAAGCATCAGACACAATAAGGAAGCACTGTTAGAGGAAGTGAAGTCCTATGGGTACACTATTACACTACATAGTGAAACGGTATCAGGCACAGACGCAAACAAAGTACAGGAAATGTTTGACACGGCAGTTACAGTTAGCCCATGTGTTAGTGGTTTAATAGGGTTTGACCTTGATAGAATATTCAACAGGTTAGGCAACACAGGTTGGGATATACTAAATGAATACTGTTGTGATGTTGATAGGTTGCAAGCAGCATTAGAGAGGTACAAAGGGGAATAATCCCCTAACCTCTTGACAAGACTAACCGAAGTATGATACAATGAAATCACAAAGCAAAGGAGATAACATTATGACAGCAGAACACTATGGAGAAAATCATTTATACACTATTGCTAGTCAGCTATCAAGAGCAATAGAGCAAGACACACAGGAGAATAGCATAACCTATTGTATATCAAAAGGTATTCGTGAACTATACGACAATGGAATATGTAACGAGAATGTTATGGAGTCCTTAATGGTACAGGCATGGAAACTTGTATTACTAACAGAGTTAGTCAATGAAACTGAAAACAAAGAACTACAAGAGATAGTGGAAAGTAAAGCAAAGGACTTTGTGGATAGCATAGACAAGTTAGGTATTCAAAATACTTTGCGTAAGAAGTTAGGATATGATGTCTAACACTTGACAAGATAATAAATCTATGGTACAATATGAATGTAGATAACCAAAAGGAGATAACATTATGGCACAAAGGTTTTATTACAAAGAAGTAACTATCAAACATAGTAAGATGTATGGTTACAACATTCAAGAGGTATCAGTTTATTATCTTGATAAGGAAGGACAACCTCATTTAATTAACAGGTTTACTTATCAAACAGGTAGCACACCGGGAGCAAAACAGGAAGTATTTAATTTCCTATCAGAAAACGGTTATGTATCACAAAAGTATAAAGGCAAAGACTTATACGATAGTGGAGCATATAAAATCTATAAGATATTTGAAATGTTTTAATCATAATGTAACAGGGGAGAGAATTCTCTCCCCATCTCCTCCCACATATCGTGGTGGGGCAGGGGCAAAAGTTCCGGGAAAATATGGAAATTCCAACAGGGTACTTGACAAGATAAAGATAGTATGGTACTATATAAGAGTACAAAGCAAAGGAGATAACAATATGATTAAACCACAGTATTTAGTAGACGCAGAAAACAGAGCGAAAAGAATGAAAGCTATTATAGACTACATTGATAACCATAGCTTTACATATAACGCAGCTGTAGAGTATGCACATAAGAATTGGAATAGGTTAGTAATGACATCAATGAAAGACCATGTGCCAATAGCAGACCAATTAGAAGTGTTATGTGGTTGCCCTCAATACATAGCAGTAGATATTGCAAGAATGGTAAATACACATAAGACTATTGTATAAAATACTTGACAAGATAACACTAGCCGTGGTATAATAACAGAGTACACAAACAAGAAAGAGGTAACAATTATGACAGAAAGAATTACAGTTGAAATGTTGAAGAACTTCAGAGAGGACTTCAAAGACACAGTAAAAGACCTTGAAGAAAAATATGGTATAGTCATTACTTTAGGTAACATCAGCTATTCAGAGTCTAACTTTCACGGCAAGATAGAGTGCAGATTAGAAAGTGTTAGTGCTAATAAAAAGTTAGAAGATACATTCAAAGCATTGTATAAGTTTTATGGACTTGATGAAGATATGTTAGGTAAGACTTTCAATGCTTGTGGTAAGACATTAAAGTTCGTAGGACTTGACAGGAAGAAAAGAAATTACCCATGTATTTGTGAGGGTAATGGTAAGTCCTACAAGTTAAGTGTAGAACAATTAAAACTACACTTGAACCAAGTTGTATAATTCATCTTGAGCTTTTGAGGGCATTATTGCCCTCTCCTCCTCCCCAATTTATGTGATAGGGAGTCTACCCCACTCCCTTTTTTCTTTACATAAGTTTACAATATTGACAAGTTAGGTATTGACAATTAAAATGCAATATGCTATACTAATAATGGTACAATTAAATAGGAGGTACACTATGACCGAAGATAAAAGGATATGTGAGGTTTGTGGTACCGAGTTTACCCCTAACTCTCCCAGTCAAAAACTATGTGGCAGTGAATCGTGCTTGAAAGCAAGACGAAAAGAGTACGCACAAAAGCACGCAGATATGTACAGAGAACTCAATAGAAAGCACAGGCAGAAAGCACGAGTAAAGAAGTACAGAGCTGCATATGACAAGCAATATCAACTCGACCACAAAGAACAAATCAGACAGTACAAGAAAATGTATTTTCAGAAACAACAGTTTTTTAAGTATTTAGAGAAAGGAGAATTACTTAAGAACATCTATTACTATTCATTAAGTGAACAGGAGAAACAACAGGCACTTGACAAGATAAAATAAATGTGGTACAATGTTAGTGTTGAGCAAACAGGAGAACACTAATGAAAAAACTATTGACACTATTTATTTTATTAAGTACAATAGGAACGGCAAATGCTTTTGACATTAACACCTATACTTCCCCGGAATTCTATAGGCATTATGGAAAGCAACAAATCAAAACTAAAGACAGTAAGGGAAACACTATCTACATCACACCTCATTATAGTTCTTATGAAGATAGGAACAACAATGCAAGTGAAAAGTATGTAGCAATATATGACAAGCGTAGTCCAGCGTTTGGGTACAGGTATGTGTTATATACCCCAATAGGACATTATGTAGGACATCACAGAATACTACAACCAAGTCCAAATGGGTATGGTTACACACCTATCCCAGACGGTGGCCCAGACAGTCAGACACCTTGTTTCAATTCCATTGAAGAGGCAAAACATCATTACTACCCTCAATGGTATTAAATCAGATTTAGCTCTCTCTTCTTATTATAAACTATCACACGACTCTCGTGATAGTTTTCTTTTTGCACGGCAGGGGCAAAGGTTACAGGAAATCATGGAAATTCCGGGAGAGGACTTGACAAGATAAAATGTTTATGATATAGTGTAATAGTAAACAGTAAACGCTCACAGAGCAGAAAGAGGTAATATGAACTATGATATTGAGTTCTCAGTAGGTGTAATAGACAGAGAAGCTAATGACGGTATGGGCGACATAGTAGCTACAAGTGATGGTTGGGACTTAGCGTATGCAACATTAGGTCAAGATACTTTTAAGACCTTTAGTAGTGCATTAAAAGCCGCAAAGAAACTTCGTAAGTTAGATAAAATAACAGAGCATGCTATTACAATTACACCTATGTATAATACCTATAATAATGACGGAGAGTTAGAAAAAGGTAGTGGAAAAGAAGTAATGGAAGTGCTATCAGACGGAACTCTTAAAGTACTAGACGGTTGGGAGGACTAATCTCCCACTTGACAAGATAACAAATCTATGCTATACTATAAGAGTAGACAGAACAAAAGGAGATAACATTATGGCAGTACACACTATTTACAATGACGACATTGACTATTCAAACCTATCAGCAGAAGAAATGGACTACTATGATAGCGACTACTTCAATGACGAACTAATTAACTTGAAAGTACCTACCGAAGAACAAATCATTGCAATAGCAGATATGGGCTTGTGGAATGGCAGAAGGCAGGGCTATAAGGTATGTGGTAGACTATTGTCAGAATGCCTAACAGTAGGCAATGAGGACTATAATCACCTATACTATGACGGCTTTAATGTTCGTAAGACGGCAACACATCATGACGGCACCAACCATATATTATTCAGAGAATTCAAGCCGGGACTTTCAGACGCAAGCAAAGAAAACTTTATCAACAAAGTATATAGTGGTGAATCAATAGACAATGCAACACTTAACCGTTATACTCGTTCATTAAGAAAGTATGTTAAGAAAGTGTATGGGTGGTAAACCCATGCACTTGACAAGATAACAAATCTATGCTATAATGTGAATGTAGATAACAAAAGGAGATAACAAGATGTTTACATTATTATTTATACTTGGGTACACCTTTTTAGGTGCAGTAATAGTTACAATAGAATTCATATATTGGGTATATACAGGTGCCCCAAGCATAGCATGGGCAGAGCATTTATTAGGTATTTTAGCAAGCAAATTATTCCTACAAATAATTATTCCATGTATATTCCTTGATATTATTAGACCATTATTAGAAGTTGCACTTGACAATGTACTTGACAAGATAAAAACTTTCTGCTATAATAAAAGAGTAGATAACCAAAGGAGATAACAAGATGAATGTAGTTAAACAAGCACTATACTCATTTATGAGTAAATGGCACCAGAATCGAAACTTTAATATTAAAATCAGAAACATAGACTGTATGTATTATGAGGGTACACTTATTAGAAAGTTACCTCCGGGCAAGCGTCCTACAAGCGTAGAGTTTGCCATAGCAGAACTATCATTAGCAATGGGATATGTGGACTGGAGTGAAATGACACCTATGAAACAAGACTTCATGAAACTATACAACCTAATGAAAAAGTACATCAGAGGTACGGCATGCACTTATCACGCAGTAGCCGGGTTCTATAATAAGTATTATGAAAGTGGTTCAGAAGCAAACATCATGATGAACGCAGTTGATGAAGCCTATTGTTATTTTGAATGTGAATAAAAGACTTGACAAGATAAAAGTTTTGTGATACAATGTGAATGTAAACAGATAACAAAGGAGATAACATTATGACAGTAACAGCAGAAAAAATTGACAGACTAATGCATGACAGTTGTGGTTCAATGACTTTCTTTAAAAGAAACAATGGAAAGTATATGGACTATACAGAAGGAGTCATGGCACTACAAATACAATGTAATATGTTTTGGTTCATAGACCTTATGTATTCACACATGTTAGCAGTTGTAGATGACCACTGTGTAACGGAAGAAACATTTTATGTAGTAAACCTTAATGTAAAAGACAATAAAGCAAAGTTTACTATTACAAGAGAATACTATGATGAGAATACAGATGAGTATAGTGATGTCATAGTAGCAGAGCAAGACATAGAATATACAGACCTACCAAACTATAACTTTAAATTCTTTTTAGAATTAGCAAACTATACCCCTTTGACTTTCAGACTTCTTTGTCCGAGTGAGCATTAAATTGCTCACTTGACAAGATAGTCAAAGTATGGTATAATAAAAGAGTAGCAGATAACAAAGCCGTAAGGCAGAAAGAGGTAACATTATGGGTTTAGACATGTATCTAACAAAAGAAACTTACATTGGTGCAGAGTACCAACACAGACACATTGACGGTACTATCTTTATTACTAAAGAGGGTAAAAGAGTACCTATCAACTTTAATCAAATCAGCGAGATTACTGAAAGTGTTGCTTATTGGCGAAAAGCAAATGCAATACATAAATGGTTCGTTGATAATGTTCAAGAGGGTAATGACGACTGTGGTAAATACCATGTAACTATTGAACAGTTAAAACAACTTGTAAAGATATGTAAAGCAGTTCTTAAAGACCATAGTAAAGCAGGGGAATTATTACCACCTCAAAGTGGGTTCTTCTTTGGTAGTACCGAAATAGACGAATGGTATTTTGAGGACTTGAAATCAACAGTTAAACAATTAACTCCTATAATAAAAGCATGTCCATCAGAGGACTTTGATGTTACAATATATTATCAGAGTTCATGGTAATGTTATCTCAAAGGGTAGGCATATTGAAAGTATATATGCTGAATGGGATAGGGCTAACAAACTATCCCTCCCTTTTAAAACAAACCACTTGACAAGATAAAAGTTTTATGATAAGATAAGTATGTAACAGTTAGCAGTTAGGTCAAAGACCTATACAAACAAGAAAGAGGTAACAATATGTCAGACAAATTGAAAACAATGAAAATCAGTGAACTCATTACACTATTGAAAGTGTATCAAAAAGACTTGGGTGATGTTCCTGTGTTCCACCAAAGAGACCCGGAAGGCAACGGCTTTGGTACTATCCACCCTCGTTCAATATCCTATGACGACCAAACAACAGTTGGAAACGCAGTATTCATTATGCCTTATGACGAATACATAGAGGACGAACTCTTTACATATTAGTTTCTTATAATGTACGAATGGACTTTGTGAGTGGTAGTCGTTAAAGAACCACTCATTTATAACACACTTAATATGAAAGGAAAATACAATGGGTGCAAGTTTTATATCAAGAGCAATTCAAGAAACTGAAAGACCACAAATAACAAAGAAGTTCAATGAGATAGTAGACCAATGTATATATGAGTATGGACATAATTCATACAATGGTACATTCTCTACTATGGAAGGACTAACTATTAAGATAGATAAAGTATTCCCTACAAGAGATAGTGCAGAGGACTATATAGCAGAGAACACGGAGAAGTGGGGCAATGCTATGGCAGTTACAGTTAAGGAAGATAATAAAGAACCTTATACTTTAATAGGTGGTTGGGCAGCCGAATAGGCTTGCCCGGCTTGACAAGACAAATCCTGTGTGGTACAATAGAATTGTAGCAGATAACAAAGGAGATAACATTATGACAAAGCAAGACGGATTTATGGTAATCAATTTGACAACGGCAGAATGCGAAGTTGGGTTTGCCACAAGAGAACAGGCAGAAGCATTTATCAATGAAACAGGAGTCCCGGAACTCACTCAAGCAGAATGGGAAAATGAGGACTTCGATATAGGAGAAACTGAAAGAACTTTGATAATGCCTTATTACATCAATGACACTGATGAACCTAATGAACTAACCTTATACAGTAATTGGAATAGACACAGTAAGTTCTCATCAGTAGCAGACTATTATGAAGATACTCTTAATGACGACTTCATCAGTACACAGGACACACCAGTAAGAATACAGTTAGCAATATAAGGAGAATAAATAATGTATTACATAGAGCCTAAAGAATCAGATTCAATCGAACTACAGAATCCATTAACAGAACATGAAGTGATTGAACGAGCAAGAAATTATAATGGTAAAGATATAATAACTAATATGGTACAGGCTATTCAGACTTTGAATAAGAATGGCTATATAGTATTTGAAGATTGTTAATTATCATATTGTTATCTCATAAGAAGCGTACAGGCGTGGTTAAAGTTCCCCAACTACCACGCCTGTATTGCGTGTGCCGCACCGGGTAACCTCCCTCAAATTTTTAAAAATTCCCAACAGGGTATAAATGTAAAGATTGATTAACATGTTGACATACCACTTGACAAGGTTAAGAAAATATGCTATAATGTATATGTAACAAGATAACAAAGGAGATAACAATGAAAGCTAAAGAACTGAAAGCATGGGTAAACCAGCTTCGTGATGATGAGGACATCTATATCACGGCAATGGATAACACATTCTTTGAGGACTTCGAGTGCCATAGCATCTATGATGATGGGCAGGCACAGGAACTCATACTAGGTGTATATATTAAAGACTATGAAAGAGAGGTAAACTAATGACCACTTATGTAGCAGAACTATACGACAAAGACAATGACCACTACACTATTATAGCAGCTTCTGACAATGAAATGGAGCTTCGTAAGAGATGTAGAATAGTAGAACACCTATTGCGACAAGACATGATAGTACATTGTAAATACAATGACAAGACTATGGAACTGGATAAGGAACCATACGACAGTATTAATATTAGGACTGTTATGCCGGGTGAAACAATAGATACATATAATTTATTTTTATGCTAATGAAATAAAACACTTGACAAGATAAACTTTTTATGGTAAGATGTAAGAGTAGCAGATAACAAAAGGAGATAACAACTATGGCTAAACAAAATGAAATTTATTCAAATGGTAACAATGCAAAGTTAGGTAACAATGTATCAATACTTAACTTGCCACCAATTAAAACTTGTGTAAACTGTTCAACTTGTGCAGGCTCATGCTATGCAATGTTCAGATACCAATATCCAAATGTTCAAAAGCGTTGGAATAGAAACCTTGAGATGACTAAAGCAGATAACTTTGTTGAACTTTCAACAATAGAACTAAAGTATAAAGCAACTCCGATAGTACGCTTTCACGAGTCTGGCGACTTCTATTCAGATGAATACATAGATAAATGCTTTGACTTGGCAGTTGCTAACCCTCAAATTAAATTCTATGGGTACACTAAAAACAAAAATGCTTTAAGACTTAATGCACTTGCTAATGTAAACATTATTTATTCATTCGTTGATACTAAAATCGGTGAAGTTAGAAACTATGGAACTCAAGAATATTGCGAGTATTTAAGAGATAACTATAATACAACGATTTGCCCTCACGGCTACACAGCAGATAAAGAAAACTTTAAATGTATGATAGACTGTCAAGAATGTTTACATTGCGATAGTGTATGCTTTGTAGAGCATGGTCGTAAAGCTAAAACTGATACCTATTCAGATGAAACTTTAAAGAGATTAAGAGGGGAATAATCCCCTCACATCTCAAACACTTGACAAGATTAAAAAGATGTGATATAATATAGATGTAACAGATAACAGCCCACAGGGCAGAAAGAGGTAACAAATGGGACAATACTACAGACCAGTCGTAACAATGAACGGCAAGACAACAATTTTCAACAATCGTACAGCACTTCAAACTCCAGAGGACAAAGAAGAATTTAAAAGAAATGAGTACTCAAACTATCATGGATTAAAGATTCTTGAACACTCTTGGTGGGGCAACGATTTAGTAAAAGGTGTAATCGGCAGACTTTACAATAGAAAAGGCAGAGTAGCATGGGTCGGTGATTATACACAGGATATAATGGAAGAAATTGTATCTAATGACGGAACAAAAGCACCTATGCAACCTCGTGAATTATATGCTGGTTGCTTCTATAAACAAAATGCAGACGGTACATTATACCACAATGAAGAAGGTTATATTGAAGAAGATGAAAATAGACCTTTACCAGAGAATGTAAAGAAATATAAAGGATTTGTTAGATACAACCCTAACTTTACACTTGACAATAAAGTAATCATCAATTTAACTCGTAAAGAATATTTGAATTGTGATACATATAAATCAAAGTCAATGACTGATGATGGTTGGTGCATAAACCCAGTACCATTATTGACTTCAACTGGTGGCGACCAAGGTGGTGGTGATTACCATGAAGGACACCCATACGCACAAGAGGTAGGTCGTTGGGCTTATGATGAAATCATCATCAAAGATTTAGAACCTGCAAGAGTAGCCAAACTTGACCAAAAGGGCTTTAAAGAATTAAAGATATTCTTTAATGAAGAAATTAATGTTCCATTTGAGGGAGTGGCATAGACCACTCCCCTCCGGGACTTGACAAGATAAAAGATTTATGTTACAATGATTATGTAAGCAGATAACATAAGGAGATAACAACAATGGGTTTAGATTTAACAGTATTTGAACAAACTGATTTTAGGACAGACAGCAAAGGTCGTATGCAGTACACGGTAACTGAAATACACAACTTTAGACCATACGGTCATAAGATACTTGAGTATGTGTCAGACTTATCAGAAATGGCTAACGCTTCTACTAAAACAGTTGACGCTAAAGAGTTCTTATCAGCTTTGAAATGCATGAAAGATGATATGTTATTCATTGAGCATGACGGTGAACATTATGCTAATGAAGAAAACGAATTAAGAAACGCTATTGAGGACTTAGAAGGTTTTATAGCAGAAAACGAAATCCCAGAGGATATTGAATGGGGTGATAGAACCTTTGATGTGCATTTGTGGTATTAACCACACTTGCACTTGACAAGACAAATGATGTAATGATATAATAGCAATGTAGATAACATAAGGAGAATAAACAAATGACAACTAAAGAAATTACAGCGTTTCAGACAATGCAGGCAGATAATGATACTTTGATTATTACAGACCCTTGTTACCTTATGAATGATGAGGACTGGGACGAATGGCTAGAATTAGAAAACGCTTATACTAATCCTAATTCCCTACTTGAATACTTAAGAAGTAAGCATAACTTTGGAGAAGTAATTGCAGCTGATACAGGATATGGTGACTGGAGCAATGAAGTATTTGAAAGCAAGACTAATGAAGTCATAGGAGAATTTACAGCAGACGCAGGCATGGTCATAGTATGCACAGCAAGTGACTTAACTAACTATGGCTATGATAGAGAAAAGTTTTTAGACCTTAGTGATAAAGGTTGCCTAGCAGTAATACCTAACTACACAGGTACAGTAACACTACACTATGATGAAAGGGACGGTAACCGTCTAGCTATCATCAAAGGTACTGGTGACTTTGACTTTGAAACAATGGGCTGGGCAGACTAAGTTTTAATCAATCTCATTTTGTTATCAGATAAACCGGGAGAGGAATCTCCTCTCCTCTTTTCTTTAACACTTGACAAGATAAACAAAATGTGATACAATGAAAGAGTAAACAGATAACAAAAGGAGATAACAACATGAGTTATGAAATCGTAAGAAACTGTCGTATAGAATACGACAAAGAAAACAACAAATACTATGCAGTATTAAAGACAGCAAGCAACAATGTTTATCCTCATTACTACGAAGAATGGACATTAGGTAAAGACAGCAAGTATAACTTTACTAAAGAAGAATTAGAAAAGACTTTGCTTCTGGAGTTCTTTCACGGTAATTTGCAGGGTGGTAGTTCACGCTTCCGTAAGACAGTAAAACAAATAAGAACCTATGAC
>Ga0310691_10003458_pt1 | contig 18942 bp, 16 predicted proteins | sample 176DNAGHGlowgp2_FD_203887 | JGI IMG/M metagenome (GOLD analysis project Ga0310691, IMG submission 203887) | Sheep rumen microbial communities from Palmerston North, Manawatu-Wanganui, New Zealand - 1766 DNA GHGlow gp2 (v2) (version 2) | ecosystem: Host-associated > Mammals > Digestive system >...
GGCATTGTTTGTCTGAAAAAGGATGTTAATTATGGCTAACATTATTAGTTACAAAGATCTCGGCCTCGTAAACACACGCGATATGTTTGCAAAGGCTATGAAAGGCGGATATGCTATTCCAGCATATAACTTCAATAATATGGAACAGATGCAGGCTATCATCATGGCTTGTGTTGAGACAAAATCTCCTGTTGTTCTCCAGGTTTCAAAGGGAGCTCGCGCTTACGCAAACGCAAATATCCTCCGCAACATGGCTCGTGGTGCTGTTGAATATGCTCACGAACTCGGATGTGATATTCCTATCGCTCTTCACCTTGACCACGGTCCAAACTTCGAAGTAGCTAAGGATTGTATCGACAACGGATTCTCATCTGTAATGATCGACGGTTCTTCACTTCCTTATGACGAGAACGTAGCCCTCACAAAGAAGGTTGTAGAGTATGCTCACCAGTTCGACGTAACTGTAGAAGCAGAGCTCGGAGTTCTCGGCGGTGTAGAAGAGGATGTTTCTGCTGAAGAATCTAAGTACACAAAACCAGAAGAAGTAATCGACTTCACATCAAAGACTGGTTGTGACTCACTTGCAATTTCTATCGGAACTTCACACGGACGCTGTAAGTTCACTCCGGAACAGTGTACACGCCGCGAAGATGGTACTTTGGTTCCACCTCCACTGGCATTCGATGTTCTCGAAGAAATCGAAAAGAAGCTCCCAGGTTTCCCAATCGTACTTCACGGATCTTCATCAGTTCCACAGATTTACGTTAAAGAAATCGAAAAATACGGCGGAAAGATTCCTAACTCTGTAGGTATTCCAGAAGAACAGCTCCGTAAGGCTGCTAAGTCTGCAGTTTGCAAAATCAACGTAGACTCAGACGGACGTCTTGCTATGACAGCTGCTATCCGTAAGCACCTTGTTGAGCATCCAGAGGACTTCGACCCACGTCAGTACCTCACAGACGCTCGTGCAGAACTCGTAAAGATGTATGCCGACAAGAACCGCAATGTATTCGGTTCTGCTGGTCACGCATTGGACTAGGCTATAACGTCATCCCGAACCTGGTTCGGGATCTAAATAAAAAAGACTTCGTTCCTAAAAACGAAGTCTTTTTTTATGCCATACTAGTCATTACAAGACTGAAAGCCGAAGCAATCTATTTCACCGTCAGTACGCCAAAGCGGCTTAAAATAAACAAGACCGGCAGAGCCAGACTATATATACCACTTAGTACAAGAAGCAGAAAATAATTCATATCCAGAATATACATACCTTCCAATAAAGACGGAACTACAACACTTACAAGTCCTATAATTATCCAGACTGCAGAAAAAACATATTTTTTGTTTTTAATAGTTTTTTCTATATGCTTTGCACTTAGAGCTAATGAAAATATCATAACTACAAAGAGCACAGGTTTTACTATAAGAGGAAATGTTGTATACAGTCCTTCTGAAGTAGAAATAATTGTATATGGCAGATATAGCATGTAAAAAGAAATCAAAAGCGGAAAGAAGGCTTCAACTTTGTAAGAGATTTTATCCTTTGACCAGGCAAAAAAGATTCCGTATACAAGTACTACAGGAAGCAGTGTCTGGCGCACCAGCAGGAACATTACGTTGCTCTCGAAAGAATAAGGAATGATTCTGTGCGAATACAAAAAGAAGGCTTTAAAACCGCAGACAAGGACAGCCGCTACGGCGCCAGTAATGATTACGGGGATTAAATGCGGATCTTTTTTATAAAAGCACCAGGCTGCAAGAATCAAAGGAAGCAGTAAAAACATAAAAAGATACATAGTAAAAAAATACAGTTTAGAGCACTTTTAATCAACCTTTACTTTGCACGAATGCGCAGTATGCTCGCCCTGCCCTCCACAGTTATTTTTTCGCCAGGTTTTACGGCATAAATTTCTTCTGCAAGAATCTTTTTGCCAATCTGTTCTCCGGCCCCGCGGATTACAGCCTTGTCTTCACTAAGAATATACAAAAGCTGAACATCAGCCGCGCCCTTATCATCACCAGAGCAGTACATGCTCCAGCCGCCTTTTACATCAATACGCTCTATTGAAAAATACTTACATTCAAAGTTACCAGGAAAAGGTGCGACAGGCTGCATTTCTTCTCGTTTAATTACGGCAAGCCCTTTTTCAATGTGAACTTCCCGTCCGCGCCCCCAGTCATAAAGACGGTAGGTAAGATCGCAGGACTGCTGAACCTCCATAAGACGAAGTCCGCCACCAATAGCATGCACTGTTCCGGCCGGAATATAAACAAAGTCACCAGGCTTTACATTTACAAAGTCAAGGTACTGCTCAAGATTGTTTTCTGTAATTGCCTTTGCCAGGACTTCGTTTGAATAGCCTTCCTTTATTCCATATACAAGCTTTGCGTCAGGAGCGGCATCAAGCACATACCAGCACTCAGTTTTTCCCCGGTTACCAGGACCTTCAAGTTTCACAGCCCAGTCATCATCCGGATGTACCTGAATGGAAAGAGTATCATCAGCCTGAATTACTTTAACAAGAAGCGGATATTCGCCGCCGCAGAAGTCCATAAATTCCTTCTGGCAGCCGTTTGGATGAGTCGAAGCAATCCAGAGCTCATAGCCCCAGATTTTGTCTGATTTTATTGGATTTAGTTTAAGCATCTTAGCGGGCCCACAATTGTTCAGGATAATAACCGTCTTTAATCTTCTTTGCAATTTCGTCTTTTACAAGCTGGCGGTCTTCCGGATAAGTCATACCAAACCAGGTTTCAGAAGAATTAAAGAACTTAATAAGTCCCTTACCGTGTGCAATAATATCACTGGCTGCAACAGGAAGAAGAGCTTCTGCCTTAGGAGATTTAGAATTATTTGCAATAAAATTATCCCAGTAAACATGAAACTCTTCGAAAGCCTTAGGACTGAAACCAAAGAGGTTCATACTTACCCATTCTTTTCCAGTAAAGATTTTTTTCTCTCCGTCCGCCATTTCGCTGATTACCTGATCATTTTCACCATAGTAAATTTTAAGATTTTCAACGATGTTTACAAGCTTTTCATCAGCAACAGTACAAACACCACGGCTTACAGAACCAGAACGGCTCATTGTGTTTCCAAGGATATAGCCTACCATTGCGTGTTCTGTACAGTCATTATCAATTGAAGAAAGATATTTTCCCAGTACTTCAAAAGCCTGACGGCCATAATAATCATCAGAATTGATTACAGCAAATGGTGCATTAATTGCTTTTTCTGCACACAAAACAGCATGAGTTGTTCCCCAAGGCTTTTGGCGGCCTTCGCTGTCCTTAAGCTGCTGGTCTGTTAAAAGACTTTCGTGCTGCTGGAATACATATTCTGCATCAAAATTACGTGCAATGCGGTCAAAAAGGCGCTCGCGAAAAGCCTCTTCAATATCTTTACGGATGATAAAAACAACCTTTCCAAAGCCGCTTTTCATTGCGTCATAAGTTGCAAAATCAAGCAGACATTCGTCATGAAGGCCTACTCCATCTATCTGTTTTACTCCACCATAACGGCTGCCCATACCGGCTGCGAGAACTAATAATGTTGGTTTCATTTAATTACCTCAAAAAAAGAATTATTCTGCAATAATAGTTTCAAGAGCAAGCTTCATCATATCTTTAAAGGTTGTCTGTCGCTCTTCTGCTGTAGTAGCAGTTCCCTTAAGAATATGGTCGCTTACTGTAAGAATTGTCAGAGCCTTTCGGTTAAACTCTGCTGCAAGAGTATAAAGCTCGGCAGATTCCATTTCAATACCTTTTGCTCCATATTTTTTCCAGAGCTTCCAGTTTTCGTTGTCATCATAAAAACGATCGCTTGAAACACACTGTCCGACTACTGTTTTAAGTCCCATTTCTTTTGCTTTATTATATGCTGTGTACAACAAACCAAAATCAGGTACAGGAGCATAATGAAGCATTCCAAATCTCTGATTCTGAAGAGAAGAATCTGTACATGCACCGTTTGCAAGAATTACATCGCGTAACTCTACATCTTCACTAACCGCGCCACAGGTTCCTACACGAATTGCCTTCTGAACTCCATAGCAGTCAAAAAGCTCATGTACATAGATTGAAAGTGACGGCTGGCCCATACCGGTTCCCTGAACAGAAACCTTTACGCCCTTGTAGGTTCCAGTAAAACCTAACATACCACGTACTTCATTATAGCATACCGGATTTTCAAGAAAATTCTCAGCAATAAATTTAGCCCTTAAGGGGTCACCAGGAAGCAGAATTTTATCTGCAATTGCTCCTTGGGGAGCGTTAATATGTGTACTCATATTCTTTATTATATCAGCGTATTACAAAAAAACAATACCAAATATGGCGCCGCAGATTATTACCAGAATTGGGTGGGCTTTTACTTTAAATAGCAGGAAGGTAAACACCGCGTAGCCGGCGATTGGAATCGGGTTGAAAAGTGACTTCCAGCCTTCCAGAGTTGCCATGGCAGAAAAAGATTCCGGGGGATTAATCAGGGTGAACATTATTACCTGAATTACAGGGACAAGAATGAGGCCGGTGGTTACCGGGCGCAGGAAAGCCAGAGAACCTTTTACAAAAGGATTATCGTTAAAGCTTTTCAAAAAGCGGGCAATAATCAGAATTATTATGATTGAAGGAAGAACCTGGGCGCCAGTAACAATAAGGGCTCCAGGAACGCCATAAAGCTCATAACCAATATAGGTTGCCATATTGATTCCGATAGGCCCGGGTGTACTTTCTGATATTGCTATCATATTGTAAAACTGCTCCTGAGAAATAAGGCCTGCAGAAACAATAGACTGCTGCATAAGAGTAATAGCTACCTGACCACCGCCTATTGTAAATAAACCTATATAGAAGAAGGTAAAAGCAAGCTGTAAAAGTGACATTATTCTTCCTCCTTCGAAGCAGAGGCTTCATCAGAGACCTCTCTGGCAGCAAGCCTTTTCTGTCTATACAGTGTAAGAAGACTTCCTGTTACAAGAGCTGCAATAATAATCCACACAGACTGTACCTTAAAAAAATAAATCAGAACAAAGGCAAGCAGCATAAAGAAAGCATTCCATACACTTTTAATTGTCTTTTTAGAAAATTTAACAATTACGCTGGTAAGCAAAGCTGCAACCGCAACGTTTATTCCATGCAGGGCTTTTTGAGCCAGCGGATACTTATCTACCGAAGAAATTGCACCAGCCAGCAGCATTATAATTACCCAGGATGGAGTTACAACACCAAGAGTACCTATAATACCACCAAACCAGCCAAGTCTTTTATAACCTACAAAAGTCGCTACATTTACTGCGATAATTCCTGGAGTGCTCTGCCCTATGGCAAAATAATCAATCAGTTCTTCTTCTGTAACCCAGCCGCGCTTCTCAATAAGTTCCCGCTGCATAATGGGCATCATGGCAAGACCTCCGCCAAAGGTAAAAGCGCCTATTTTTACAAAAGCAAGATAAAGCTTAATAAACTCCTTTATTTTGTTTTTCATTTTCTAACCTCTAATAACTTATTACTTATAGAAAGCTGCACACAAGTCCCCTTCGGTTTATTCTGTTTAATTACAAAGGCCGCTCCAATCTGATTAGCTCTGTACTGCATAGAGTTTAAGCCCAGGCCCTTCCCGGTGTCTTCAGAATTATTCACAAAACCAACTCCATCATCAATAACCCTGATTACTGTTTTTTTACCTTCATCCTTTACGCTTACTTCTACATTCTTTGCCTTAGAATGCTTCATTATATTGTGAAGGGCTTCCTGAATAATTCGGAAAATATTAAGTTTCTGGGTCTTATCAAAATGAACTCCCTTAGGAACTCCCCACTCATAATTACAGTTGATTCCGGATTGCGCCGCAAAGGAATTACAAAGATTGCTTAAACTGTGATTCATACCAAGGCTTTCAAGTTCTACCGGATAAGAGTTATGGGCATACTGACGGGTCGTCTGCAAAGTTTCTCCAATCAGCTGGGCAAGCTCAAGCATCTGAGCCTTTCCAACAGGCTCTGTCTGATTTGAATAGCTTCTGCACAGCATTGAGATTCCCGCAAGGCGCTGACAGATATCATCATGTAAATCATTACTAAAGCGCTGCCTCTCCAGTTCACTGATTTTTAAAACCTCTGCTTCAACCTCCATACGGCGGTTATTTGCTTCTACAAGCTCTTTTGTACGTTCATTAACTTCACGTTCAAGGAATTCAGAATGCTTACGACGTTCTTCTGCAATTGTAATACGGTTTAAGCCATGTGCGATGTTGATTGCTATAGAACTCAAATAAGGCAAAACATTTTCATCGGCCTCGTAAAAAATACAACCTATTAATTCATTACCCGCATAAAGATTTTTAAGAATCATAGAGGGCTTGGAATCAGGATCAATTTCATAAAAGCGGCGGTAAAACTGACCTAGAGGCATTCGCATCTCCCGGTCAAATTCATAACATTCATTTCCGCTGCGGCGTACATAGAGAGGGTCTACTGGAAAGTTTTTCGGATGTCCGCTTTTTGTCTTATCCCCCGAAAATCTCAGAATACAAAAATTGTTCAAACCAAGCTGATTCAGATTCTGTCTGACTACATAATTTAAAGCTCCGAAGGTTTGTCCGTAATTCAAGTCCTGACCAATATGGCTTACCATTCTAAGCAGAGTTTCCGACTGAACATAATTTGCCTGCATTGCACGGAACTGTTCTTCATCTGAAGCAAAATCATCCTTACCACCTTTACAGCCGCAGGATTTTCTATATACAACCCGTGATTCAATAAAGTTTTCCTCTGCAACATTTTTACCTTCAATCACTTCTTCTATAAGTTCAAGCGACTTGGCACCAATTTCATTTAAGGGCTGATGAACAGTTGTAAGAGATGGGATCTCAAATCGTGCCTGAGGAATATCATCAAAACCAGTTACCGCACATTCTTTAATTTCCGGATTCTTACTGTGTATCTTAAAATATTTATAAACACCAATTGCCATGTTATCGTTAGCACAAACAACAACATCCGGAGACTTTTTGTATTCCTCCATATATTCATTCATAGCACGAATGGCTGCAACTTCAGTAAAGTAACCTCGCTTTAATACATATTTCAAATCTGCAAACCAGGGCCTGTAGGCTTCCATAGTTTTAATAAATATCTGCTCTCGAACCTCTGCATCCGGATGATCTTCTGCACCACTGATAAAAAGAAATTGTCTGTAGTTATGGGTAAGAATCAGGTGTTCAACAAGCTGCTTCATTGAATCTTCGGTCTCAATAAGAACTGAGGGAATGCCTTCTATTTTCTGACCTACAGATACAACCGGCAGTTTACCCCAGACACGTTCTACATCAGCCCTTGAAACAAATTCTGCATTTCCTGTAATAACAGAGGTAATAAGAATAATACCGTCCAGATCGAAATACTCTTTGTGAGGAAAACGGGAAATAGGCTCATCTTCCGTAATGTGGGCATTTTCCTGCTGAAAACAAATTAACTCTATGCCCCTCTTCTGGGCTTCCTGAACAATTCCTTTGTAAACCGAGATTTGATATTCTTCATCAAGAATATTTAAAACTACACCAATTCTCATACAATTATTATACATTTATTTTGCAAAATATGATATTATATAAGTATGAGTTGCAATGTTATTATTATTGATGATCATCCTCTTTTTAGCCGCGGACTTTCACAGTTAATCGAGACACAAAAAGATTACAAAGTTATTGGTTTGGCAAAAGACAGAAACGAAGCCTTAACTCTCCTCGACAACACTACACCTGATCTTGCCATTGTAGATTTAAACCTTGGACAGGAAGATGGACTGGAGCTTATTAAAGACATCATAGTAATTCATCCACAGACAAAGATTCTTGTACTCTCCATGCATGATGAACGTTTTTATGCCGAAAGAGCAATTAAAGCCGGAGCAAAAGGCTACATTATGAAGGAAGAAGCCGAATCTCAGGTAATCAATGCCATAAAAACTGTTACCAGCGGCGAAATTTATCTTAGCGAAAATGAAAAAAACAGAATCAAAGAACTTTCTCAGGGAAGCCCGGATTCTGGAGAACTTTCAGATTTGATAAGCACTCTTTCAGATCGTCAGCTCCAGATTTTTACCCTTGTTGGCAAAGGTCTTGGCACTGTTGAAATTGCAAAAAGGCTGAACCTCAGCATTAAGACCATAGACACTCACAAAGAGAATATAAAAGGTAAATTGCATTGTGCATCATCTGCAGAACTAAGGCAAATGGCTATTGAATGGACCAATAAAGCAATATAGTTTTTTGTATGAAAATTTTTATTTATTCTCCCCAAAGGGAAATAAGTCAAATAATTTCAGATCATCTTACTGGTAAAACAAATCATTGCATTGTCTTTGAAAAACTGGACGATTTATCTTCATTAATACGAAGTATGGATAAAGGTCCGGATCTCCTCGTTCTTGATTACCTCACTTATAATCACGAGCTTTTTAATGTTTATGCCTATCTGAAAAAGATAAACAAAAGATTCCCGGTTATTTTTTATAATGACCCTTGTCTTACCAGAAGTACGCGAACAGCCCACTGGCTGACAATTCTTGAATTAACTCAGGCCAGTTACGAAAAAAAAGATTTCAGCATGTATGAGCCTGTTTTCCAGAATCTTGAAGAACTGATTACATCAAAAGAACTGTCCCCTTACATTTCTGTTTTACAACCACCAAAACCTGTTCCATATTCAATGATAAAGGATAAATATACTTTACAGTATTTAAAAGACAGATCTGATGACTGTATAAGCACCTTCCGGGAAAGAAATAATCTTCCAAACAACCTTTTTTATCTGCTTTCATTATTGCAGAAGCATAAAGATACGCCTTTAAAATTATCCGGACTTATAGAATTATATCATCTGGATGGAAAGAAGATTTCTGAAAAATCACTTAAGGTTTTATTATCAAAACTAAAAAGTCTTATCCGTGCAGATAAAGAATGCAGCTTTTTAATTCATCAGGATAATGGAACATTTCGTTTTATAAGATATAAATACTAAAAAAAAAGCGACGGTATTAATAACCGTCGCCTCGTAAAAAACAGGAAGGCCTACTGAAGAACCTTAGCAATGCGTTCAAGAACCTTTTTGCGGTCAAGAGGTTTGATAATGTAACTCTTTGCACCTGTCATAAGAGACTTCTTTACAAGCTCCTCTTTTCCAAGAGCAGAAACCATTACAACCTTTGCATTCTTATCAAAAGCCATAATCTGTTCAAGAGCTGTAATACCATCCATCTTAGGCATTGTAATATCCATAGTAACAAGGTCTACATTCGGGCAGAGTTCCTTATATTTATCTACGCCTTCTTTTCCATCAGCGGCAGTTGCAACAATCTCATATCCTTCGCTTGAAAGAATCTGTCCGAGCTGTTTTGCAACGAACATTGAGTCGTCAACAACTAATACTCTGAAGGAAGTTCCGTCGTCTTTTCTACCCTCTGGTGGACGCTCATTAATTGTTGGAAAATCATTTGCAGTTTTCATTTTCTTACTCCTTTAGAATATTTATGCACGTTCCCTGATAGAAACGTTTACTTCAATCTTACCACAATCAGAAATAAGAGGAACAATAAGCGCCTCTACACTATCTGTAGTTCCACCAAGTGCTGCAATCTCCATCTTCTGTCCAACAAAGAGAGCCGGTGGTGTAAGATCAAATCTGAATCCAAGTTCATGGAGTTTGGTTACAGCCTGAGCAGTAATAAGGTTAGCAAGCTCACTGATAGTTGCTTTAGCCAAATCATCAAATTCCGGCAGAGTCTCACCGTTCATTGCAGACGCAATATTCAATGCAGTTTCCATTGTCATATCAAAAAGAACACGACCTTCTACATCTCCAGCAAGACCAACCAATGCAGCAACACCCATAACAGGCATAGCAGTTGATTTCAAATACAAATCACCGCGTTTTACCTCTGCGCCACCGAGTACTTCCTGAAGTACACGGAATGAAGTTTCAACAAACGGGTTAATATACTCTACTCGCATCTTAATCTCCTATTTTATTTGCTTAATTAATCCTTTGTATACGCCACAAGCGTACCAAAAGCATTCTCACCAAAGTTAAAGGAATCAGGCATATCTTCGTTTTCTCCGATGATAGCAATTGCATTACCCTTCATTTTTTCTATAAAGTCTGCAACTACAGTATCCTGAGCCTTTTCATCCAGCAACGAAAGAATATCTCGTGCAAAAATAATGTCTACCGAAGGCAGTGCATTAGTATTCTTGCAGTCATGATACTCAAACATAATACTGTCTTTAATATCCTGATTAAAAGTATACTCCCCGTTTGCTTTTTTTGTCAAATAAGGAGAATACCAGTCTGAAGCCAGATTTGCTGGAACTGACATAAGCCCCGCATTAGAAACATTAAGAAGATCGATATCCTGTGCGTAAATTCTTATTTTTGCATCTGGATAACGTTTCTTAAGTACACATGCCAGAGAATATGTTTCCGTACCTTTTCCACAGCCCGGATTCCAAACAACAATCTGCTTAGCAGTATTATCAGGAAGAATCTTGGAAATAGCATCAGCATATTCTTTTGACCACCAGGTATTAGAAAATGGTGACCAGAATGTTTTAAGGAATGAATCAGCATCTTCTGAATTCTGAAGCTGTGTTTTTGAAGTTTCCTTAGACCATTCCAAATATCTGTGCTTTACCCAAGTTGAATTCACTGACGATACAGTGAAATTCTTGTAGGTAAGAAGGCTTTCGCTTATAAACTTAATATCAACGGATGAAGAGTCATCTTCAGAGCTTTTATTGCCGGATATACCTCTGGCAATATCTGAAGGAGATTTAACCATTCCACCCTCTAAAACAGCAGCGGCCTGAGCCTTTGGTACAGGAGCCTGCTTCTGTGGCTGTTTTACAATTTTCTGAGGTTTTTCATAAGGAACTCCTGGAACAGGAGCTTCTGCTGAATCCTTTGATGAGAAGATTCGTGTTATATCGAGTAATACATAAAGTCTGTTATTACTTTCTACTACACCATCAATATATTTAATATTAATATCTCCAAATAAAGGATGTGGAGGCTGAATAGAACTCTTCTGAACTCCAATTACCTTGTCAATCTTATCTACTACAACACCAAACTTCTGATCTTCTACCTGAAGAATAAGCATATTTTCAAGCTTATTTTCATCACGTGGAGGAACTTCGATATTGAAGAAAATTCTTAAATCAAGAATTGGAATGATTTCACCACGAAGGTTATATACACCAAGAACAAATGGAAGTGTATTTGGAACAAAAGTAAAACGTCCGGCTTTGGCAATTTCTTTTACATGCATGATATCGATTGAATAATCCTTATCTGCAAGTGAGAAAGTTACCATCTTAAAATCAACAAGAGCGGCATTTTCTTTTTTTTCTTCAAGCTGCTGGGCAAGCTGGGTTGCAACTAATGTCTCATTTTCTGCATTCATACAAAAACACCTCTATTATTGAGCATATTGTGCATCTTCCTGAGCCTGAGCAAGAAGTTCCTGCTTTACGCCAAGATCAAGAAGCTGACCAACGTCTATAATCAATGAAACCGAACCATCACCAAGAATAGATGCTCCGGCAATTCCAGGAGAGTTGGTGAACTGGTCTTTCAGAGGCTTAATTACAACGTCCTCTTCGCCGATTAAAGCATCTACCATAACACCAATCTTCTTTTCCTGGGTACCAACAATTACAATGTAACATTCATCAGATTTTACTGACTCCGGAATACCGAAGAGGCGTGAAAGTCTGAGAATACTGATAACTTCATTACGAACGTTCAGAATCTCGTAATTATCGATATGGTTAATTTCTGTAATATTAATACACTGACTTTCAATTACGTTTGCAATTGGAATTGAGTAAACTTCTTTTCCAACACGTACGAGCAAGCCCTGAATAATAGCAAGTGTAAGAGGAAGTTTGATAATGAAGGAAGTTCCCTTACCCTTTGCAGAGTTGATGGAAATTGTTCCCTTAAGGTTGTTAATCATTGTCTTAACAACATCAAGACCAACTCCTCGTCCTGAAATATTTGAAATCTTGTCTGCTGTAGAGAAACCAGGCTGCATGATAAGATTGTAAGCATCCTGTTCTGAAACAGCCTTATCCGGATGAATAAGACCACGTTCTACAGCCTTCTTGCGAACCTTTTCTACATCAATTCCGGCACCATCATCTTTGATTTCAATAACAATCTGGTTACCTTCGTTTGAAGCTTTAAGAAGAACTGTACCTGTTTCAGGTTTTCCTGCTGCTGCACGAACCTCTGGAGTTTCAATTCCATGGTCTACAGAGTTGCGGACACAGTGCATGATTGGATCGAGAAGATCTTCTACTACTGACTTATCAAGTTCTGTATCCTCACCTTCAATTACAAGGTCAATTTTCTTATTAAGATCGCGCTGTAAATCGCGTACAACACGAGGGAAGCGGCTGAAAATCTGGTTGATAGGAACCATTCGAATCTTCATTACGCCTTCCTGAAGGTCACTTGCAATTGTACCAAGGTTCTGTGTATATGAGCGGAACTTACCTGAAATACCCTTTGCTTCTGATTCATACTCATCAAAAATATTGCTGAGGGAACCATATTCTTTAAGAATATTTTTACGGATATCTACTGATGAAACACCATCTTTAATCTGCTCCATGTAATCAGGAAGCTTATCAAAGAGACTATGGAGTCTTTCTTTGTATTCTGCTTCAATTGACTGGAAGCGGGAAAGTTCTGCTGCATTCTGCATTGCAAGCTGGTTGAATGAAGCTTTATTGATAACAGCCTCTGATACAAGATTCAAGAGGTTGTCGATACGGCGTGAATCTACACGAAGAATTGAGCCCTGCTGAGCATGAGCTGCATTTTCTTTCTTAGGCTCTACCTTCTTTTCTTCTTTCTTTGGTTCCGGCTTAAGAACATTGTCGTTGAGAATATCTCCAAGAAGTGCAGACTGTTCAGAAGTCATATTTCCAGCCGGTACATCATCAGAAGGTGTGATTGGAGCAGAAGCAGCAGGAGCAGGATTTGGAGCAGCCGGCTTAGCGGCAGCACTTTTAGCTACTGAAGGATCAGCGGCAGTACCTGTTGTATAATCTTCAAGAAGATGAGCATCTGTTATAAGTGTTACATCACTGAGATAAGCACAATCTTCAATTTCGGGACCATCTGCTTCTGTTGCAAGATAATAGAATACATTCTCATAGAACTGGTCTTCATAAAGAGCATCGAAGTCTGGAACTGTCTTAAGCACATTTCCAACATTCTTGAGGGCAGCAAATACCTGAATGCCACCTACTGTATTCATAGGATTATTTTCATCAAATTTAACTGCGATACACCAGAGCTTCTGTTTTCCTTCACAAGTCTGTTTAAGTTCTGTAAACTCGTCTTCTGTAATATCTGGAAGCACCATAGTCTGCGCAGGTGCAGCTTCCGGCTCTGCAGCAGGTGCTGGTGCCGGAGCAGCCTTTGGAGCCGCAGCAGGCTTAGCTTTCGCAGCTTTTGCAGGAGCCTTTCCGCCATTCTGTGGAATATAACCATGAAGTTTTTCTACAATAGAATCAATATTTTCTTCGTAAACACTTCCATTCTGGCGGGCTTCAAGCATTGCCTTAATTACATCTATAGAAGTAAGAAGGAGATCTACAACATCTTCATCTACTTTGAGTCTGTCGGAACGAATCTCATCAAGCACATCTTCTACTATATGTGTAAAGTGAGAAAGCTCCATCATTTCTACTGTTGCAGAACCACCTTTAAGTGTATGCGCTGCACGGAATATCTCATCAATCGCTTCGTGATTTGAAGGATCATTTTCAATAACGAGAATATTACTCTCCAGCTGTTCTACCTGCTGTTCTGCTTCTGCGAAGAAGTCTTTCAACAGTTCTTCGTTATTAGGGTCAAGATAATCACTCATATAGAACTATTATACCTCGAAAATGGCATATTTCAAGCGAAAACGTATTTTTATTGAGAAATTTCTTTTTTGTGCAAATTTGCGTTTTTTCTAATGAAAAAGCCTTTTTCTGCCGATAAAGAAACAGGAGTATTATATTATGAATAAAAAACACTTGATTTTACTGGCGGCAGTTATTTTTATCTCAACAGGACTTTTTGCCGCAACCTCCTTCTCAGGCTATGCGGGCGGCAAGCTCAATTATGCTGCAAATCCGGAAGAAGAAGATTTTGACCCTGATTTAAAGCTTCAGGCTTTCTTCGCCGGTCAGTTTAATTTTTCTCAGAATGTATGGAGCCATCTGGAATTTTCTATAGATACAGGTGATTTTTTATCTCAGTCTATTTTCCACGAAACTGAATCATTATTCCAGATTGATGAAATATCCCTTATCGCCAGGGCTAACCTTTATAACAGTGCAAATTATCTTAGTGCCTTTATGGGAACTTATGACCCTATCGGTTCAGACATCTTTCTTCAGAGATATTTTAATATAAAGCCTATTGATTCAAAACTTACAGAAAGTTACCTGGGACTTGCAGGTTCCATTCTCTACCCTCATTTTGGTATTGGAATTTCTGATGTAGTTAAACTATATAGTCAGCCAATTGCCTTTGGCGGCTATGTTTATGTAAATCACGAGGATAAAGATTATTATGTAATTAATACTGATATCCGCTTTGCAAGTGTCTTAAGTTATTTTACCTGTGACTTTGCCTGTGGTCTTGGAATCCCTCTTGCAGATAAATACAAGGGTGAAGATGTAATTATTGCCGTTGAAAAAGCATACTGGCATGCAGGAACTACAATTCTTTTTGGAAACAGTTTTACAAACTCCCTCTTTATTCAGGCAGGTATTTACAATGCCAGCTTCAGGGCAAAAGAAAGTTCTATTGTAGCTCCGGAAGATGTTTACATCCTTCTTGAACCTAGATTTAAGATTAAAAATACTCACTTAAATTTAAGTATATACTCACTCCCTGAACAGACTGTAGCAAAACTTCTTTTAGTTGATGACACATTGGGTATAAACTTTAATTTTTATTCTGATGCTTCCCTTGCTTCTTCAAATTCCATTACATACGGATCTCACCTTAACATCTCATTAATCGGTAAGAATTTTCAGGATTTGAAAGAAATTGCAGACGTAACAAGTGATGACTTAAATATCACTGTTACTCCATATCTGGAATCTCAGTTTCTTTCCGGTCAAATTCACCTTCAGGCTTCCATTCGTCTTATGGACTTTGTCCGCGAACGTCCAGGACATGCATTCTCGTTTGACCTTGGCTATCGTACAAAATTCTGATAAAATATTTCAAACTTTAATCTAAGGGATTATAAAATGAAAAACATTCAGAACAAGTGGATCCGCGGTGCAATCCCGGCTCTTCTTCTCCACTGCAGTATCGGTACTGTATACTGCTGGTCAATTTTCAGCCAGGAAATTGCAGACTACATCGGCTTTTCAAAGGGCGCTGTAGAATGGGCTTTCAGCTTTGCAATCTTCTTCCTTGGTATGTCAGCTGCCTTCCTTGGTGGCCTTGTAGAAAAAAACATTCACAAGTCTTCTTTGATTGCTTCAATCACATTTGCACTTGGTATGGCCGGAACAGGCTTCTTTATCTGGTACGGTGGAACACACCCTCACAGCGTTCTTTCTCTTGTAGGAATCTACATCAGCTACGGCTTTATTATGGGTATTGGTCTTGGTACCGGTTACCTTTCTCCTGTAAAGACTTTGATGCTCTGGTTTAAGGACAAAAAAGGTCTTGCAACAGGTCTTGCAGTAGCAGGCTTTGGTGCAGCTAAAGCTATTGCCTCTCCTATCATGAGCCGCATGCTTACAGGCCTTGGAGAAGGCGGTGTTTACAAAATGTTCTACATTCTTGCCTGTGTTTACTTTGTAATGATGTTTGTTGGTCACCTTATTCTTGCTAAACCTGAAGGTTGGGTAGAACCTCAGACTAAGTCTAAGGACGAAGGAATTATTGCAACCCTTAAGACAGAGCCAATCGCTTCTTACATTGGAATCTGGCTTATGTTCTATATCAACATCACTTGTGGTCTTGCCATCATTTCTCAGGAAAAGATGATTGTTAAGTGCGTAGGACTTGGAGCTTTTGCAGGAATCATTTCTACAATTTCTGCTTTGTTCAACGCAGGTGGACGTCTTGGTTTCTCTGCCTGGGCAGACAAGCTTAAGGACCGCAACACAATCTATAAATTGATTTTCACACTTTCAATTGTTTCGACTTTGATTGTTCTTCTTACAAAGGGAATCGCAAATGGTGCCGGAAATACAGCACTTATCATCTTTGTACTTGCCCTGATTTTCATTGTAAACGCAGGTTACGGTGGAGGTTTCTCTAACGTTCCTACCCTCCTTTCTGACCACTACGGAATGGGTAATATTTCTGCCATTCACGGAATTACACTTTCTGCATGGGCCTTTGCAGGTCTTACAGGAAACCAGATGGCATCTTACATTGTAAAGCACACAGGTGCATTTATTGATGTACACGGAGTTCAGGCTAATCCGGTTGGATATCAGAACGTTCTTATCGTAACAACTATTTTGTATGCTGTTGCTATGTGTCTCAGCTGCTTCTTAGTTAGACCAATGGCTAAAAAGAATGCTTAATGGATTGCTTCGTCGCTGCGCTCCTCGCAATGACGAGGCTAATCAAGCAGAATATAATTGGTAATCAGCATAAAGGATTTATCCGGCTGCTGAATACCAGTTACTAAGATTCTTACCTTTCTATAAGAGCCGTCTTTCTTTATGGCACGATAGTCATAAGAATACGGCTTTTTAAATTTCCCGAGAAAAGCTTTTACCGTAATAACCTTAAAACCTGCCCGGTCTTTAGGATGAATGATATTCATGCCTTCTTTTTCTGTCCATGAAAGTACTTCTTTTTCAGAATAACCAGACATTTCAAGGAAAGACTGATTTGCACGTAAGAAACGAGTCCTCATTCCTGTTAGTATGTGTTTAAAGTCAACTTCTACATGTAAAAGACACATTCCTACCTGAGAATTATCCATAAGCATAGCAAGCTGATTATTAGAAAGTTCAAGTGTACTTTCCGAAATCTTTTCGCTGGTTATGTCTTCTGCAAGCAGATAGAAGGAATGCTTATCTCCGTTATGGCTTATTTCCCATATATGATTTTTTATCCAGATAGGGTTCTGTTTTTTATATGTTCTTACTTCAGCATTACAGGTAGCTTCTTCATTTTCAGCCAGAGATTTTTTTACAGTTTCAATAAGTATTTGTGTCGAAGCTTTTCCTACAAGATTTTTCAGATTTCTTCTTACATCAGTAAAAGACAAATCCTGCAGTTCAAAAAGTTTAAGATATTTATGATTTGCCCTTATCAAAACCAGAGCATCATTTTTTTCATCAAATTCAAATATTGCTGCAGGTCCTGTATATTCTTCAAACATAAGACTTTCTGAAGAATCCGGTGTAAGAAATTTTCTTACATCAATCTGACCAAAGGTTCTCGGACGTGCTACTGCAGTATGCTGCCCTGCATCTTTCAATAACTCAAGTAATTCTTCTTCCGGCATTGGTTTTGCATATAAGAAGCCCTGGAAAATATTTACACCAATGCCACGTAAAAATTCTGCCTGTTCCTGAGTTTCTACACCTTCTGCAACGGTAATATATTCGAGCCCCTGCGCCATTCGTACAACATAATTAATAATTGTACCGCCACGTTTCATGCTGTCATCACCCTGCATAAAGCCCATATCCAGTTTAAGAATATCAATAGGCATATCTTTTAAAGAATTGAGTGATGAATAACCGTTTCCAAAATCATCCATGGCAATTGCATAACCAAGAGAACGCAGTTTTTGAATTCGCGGGATAAGCATATCCTGATCATTCATGGAAGCACTTTCGGTAATTTCAAAATGAATATATTTTTCCGGTATCTGATACTTTTCTTTCAGTCTCTTAACTATATAGAAAATTTTATCTGTTTCAAGGCTTACTCGGGAAACATTAATTGAAATTGGTACAGGGTCTATTCCGCTATCAATCCAGGAACGAACTATGGCAAATACATTTATCCATATTTCTTCGTCGAGGAATCTTATAAAGCCGTTTTTTTCGGCCACGGGGATGAAGGTTGAAGGAGAAATGATATTACCGTCTTCTTCTATCCAGCGGCACAGGGCTTCCGCGCCGACAAGTTTGTTATTTGCAGCAGAATATTGCGGCTGAAACCAGATTTTGAATTCTCCGTTTTTCAAAGCATTCTGCATCTTTGAAGTTATATCAGCCTCTAAATATGTTCTCTGAAGATTTTTTTCTGTAAAAGCAGTAAAGGTATTCTGGACAGAAGAAATATGACTGCACATACAAAGTGTAGCCTGGGTCATGGCAGTCCTCAGACCAACGTCAGGATTTGTAATTCTGATACCAAAATGCATGGTAACAGGGAATGTAATGTCTAATGAACTACAGTCAAAGCTTTTGCAGGATTGTAGTCTCTGCAGGTTATCTACTGTATTTTCCATACATAAAGCAAAAGAACCACCACCAAGCCTTGAGACAATACCTTCTTCTCCAGCTATCTGACGCAGAGTTGCAGCAATCTGCTTTAGAACTGCAGTTCCGGTTTCAAAGTTATATAAATCATTTATAATCTTAAGTTTATTTACATCGCCAACTGCAACAATAAAGTTTTTATCCGGTTTTCTGGCAAAAAGTATTGCTCCCTCTCTGTGGAAGGCAGCCGGTGACAAAAGTCCTGTATCAGCATCTGTATTAAGTCTGTGAATCAAAAGATCATTCATGTAGTGTATACAGCTTTCTTTTCGGCTATATCCAAAAGCAATTGCCTGAGCCATTTCATGGCAGCTGTTATAACCGCAGGAACGACAATTGATATTCTGCTTTTGAGGGGTATCTTTAAGCATTTCTGCAAAGATTTCATTTATTGC
>Ga0310691_10003460_pt1 | contig 18933 bp, 13 predicted proteins | sample 176DNAGHGlowgp2_FD_203887 | JGI IMG/M metagenome (GOLD analysis project Ga0310691, IMG submission 203887) | Sheep rumen microbial communities from Palmerston North, Manawatu-Wanganui, New Zealand - 1766 DNA GHGlow gp2 (v2) (version 2) | ecosystem: Host-associated > Mammals > Digestive system >...
CGTCGCCGACATACTTTTTCTCTTCAAGTTCGCTCATTTGATCTTATCCTTTCTATAAAATTTCGACGACTCACTCATCGTCAATCGCGTCGATCAGTGCGTCGATGTCGTCTGCTGAAAATTCTTCGGAAGGACATTCTCCAGCGGCCTGAATACCAAGATCATCAAGCGTAAGATCTCCTTCTACAGGGACCCCGTTAATCGTCGCGCTGACTCCGCCTCCTCCGCCCCCCGCTTCGTTGATAAACGGAAGATCGTTTACGGGGGTCCGCCCGTCACCAACCTTGAGTCCCGGAATGCATTTCTTCTTCCCTTCATCATCCGTCTTGACTTTGTAGTCCATGTAGATGATGATCTCGCCACGGAACGGCACAAACTCAGGATGCTTACTCCAGTTCAGCGTTGTATCGCGCTTCGGTGCGACTCTTGCATATACGACAGCCATACTGCGTTTTTCACCCCTTCCGGTTATGTATCCGATGCATCTCTGCCATCAAAAATGTATTCTTCTGTCTTGCATGGGGTTTCGTCTTCGTAGCTCGCGTCTTTGCCGTCGAAGATATATTCGATCGGTGTGTTGTCGTTCTGCTCTTCAATCGCCCCGCGCTCTTCCACCGGAATCAGTACCTTGTAGACAGACTCGCCGTCGCAGGCGCGTACATGGGAGTACGCGTATACGATGATGTCCTTGCCCGTTTTGAGGTACTTGTCCGGGATACGGACGCCCCGGTTGTTTCCGAAGACAACCGTTGTTTTGATATCGCCTTCGTTTGAAAAATGGAACTCGTTTAGTTCCTGGAACCCTTCTCCTTCAAACACAAGAACCTGTCCGTAGTCATACTGGTGCAGCACACGACTGACAGATTGTTTGCTCTTGGAGTAGGTCACAATGACCTTCTTGCTCATCGTGCCGCCACCTCGCTAACATAAAAAATCAGCGCCGGCTGGTACCTTGCCGACGCTGCGAGAAAATAGTCTTTCCCTATTAAATTATTAAATAATTCAAGGTTTTTGCAGACATTAACAAACGATTTTAATGACGGTTCCAAGCGCCTCAATATCCTTTGCGCTCATCGTCATACCACGGATATCAAGGGTTTCCTCCTTCAAATCTACATCGACCTCAATGGCTTCAAGCTCCTTCATCTTTGCGACGTACTCTTTCTTGGATTCAGGGTCTTTGAATTCAATACCGCCAAATTCGTTTACTGCCGCGCCGATCGCGTCCAGCACCTTACGCTCCTGCTCGTCCTGAAACTGGTACTGTGGTTCAAGCGCTTTCCGAAGCCTGAACATGACCATTGCCTTTTCTCCCGGCATATCCTGATATTCCAGTTTCCGTACCGCTTTGTAAGCGTCAATTGCCTGCTTCTGTGTAAGTTTCATAATTTCCTTTTCTCCTTTAACTATTCAAATTGAACTTATATGTTCTCGCTCCGGTTGTAACATAAAATCCCTTGTTGCTTGTGTTCGCAAATCCTGTCCGCGAGATAGACGCGTCAGGAGAAGAATAAGCAGTTGTTGAGAAGCCAAACCCCTTATAACTTATATCCGGTTTCGCATTTGTGTTCAGTACGGTTCGCCGCGCCGCACCCGCCTTTCGGCTGCTGCATGTTGCCATGCAGATCAGATCATATCACTGTCTTGACGGCATCCCGCCAAGACAACTGCCATTTCGGCTCGCTTGAGCCTACGCCTTTCGGCTGATCGTTAGACTTTTAGGGTTTCCCCGCTTAGTACGGTAAGTTGTCCCTCTCGGGAGTTTCTCCGTTTAGGCAGTTTATTCGATACGCGTCACCGCGTAAAGGGCCAGAGTTGTTTAGCCGTCAAATGAAATGGTTTTGCTTCCGCCACCGGTACCGGTCGTTGTAACGATGGTAACCTTCCCTGTGTTATCTTTGCTAATGCTCTTGACGGTTTGGAACTTCAGTTTGCCCATCGCAGCAGAGAAGTCATAATCCGTTTCATCTTCTGTCGTGATAAAATTACTGAAGTCAACGTCCTGATAGGTCCCGCTTGCCGTATTCACGCGCAGTTTCTTAATCGTGACAATACCGTCTTTCGTAACAGAGAAAGGTGCATTGTTGGGCGCATCTGCTCCGCACCATAATGCGTACATATTTGTGTTCGTGCTTCCACCCGGTAACGGATATTTAGTTGTCGAACTGTCAAGAACAACCTTCGTGGATCCGCTGCTGGCGTACAATTGACCAGTCGTGATATTCCAGTCGCCGATCTTACCGGACTTCGCAGTAATCCGTCCGGATGTCGTCACCGTAAAATTGGTACTTGTCAGAGAGAAATTTCCACCGGAGCTGATCGTTAGATTGCCGCCGGAATTGATCGTCATACTTGATCCGGAACTGAGCGTCATACTTGATCCGGAACTAAGCGTCATACTTGATCCGGAATTTAGAGTCATACTGCCTCCAGACTTAACCGTAAACGTTCCGGACGAGTTGATATCTACGCTGGTCGGCGTAATATAAATCCCGCTACCCGTCTGGCCAAGATGCGAGAAGTTCGTTGATGTCAGCGAAATCTTGCCGTCGGCATCCAGTTCCAGTTTTGCAACGATTCTTTCTTCCTCGCCTATCGCTCGCTGGACTTCTGCCGCGATGGCGTCAGCCGTTAGCGTAATTCTTGCGCTCAGTTCTTCTTCTGCTCTGATAGCCCGAACAGCTTCAAGCTCGATCTTCTCTTCTGTTTGTGTTATACGCGTATACATCATCGGTTCAAAAGACCGGTCATAAACAAGCAGCCACGCATCGTCGCTTCTGACATACATCTTGGTATATCCAAGCATAACGCCCCAGTTGTAGTCAGAAATGGTTCCCCATGTATTCCAGTTTGGTGACGTCCCTTTGACGTTTCCCCATGTCATAGCTTCTTCGCCGTTGTCAGGGTTTGCCTGAATCCAGTAGTCACCGTCTCCGACCAGATTGTCTGGGTCGTCCGCAGGATCTGTCAGTTGGACAAACGTTTTTGTAAACGCCATCTTCCGGACTTCCTGTATGATCTGATCCGGCATCAGCTCAATCTGTGTAGAGATGCTTGTTTCGGAAAGGTGGGAAGCTGCCTGCGCGAACGTCCCGCCTGCAAAGTCTGAATTGAATACATATAACACACCGTTGTGCGTAACCAGATCACCTTTAACATATGGCTGATTCACAACAAATTCAGAACTGATCTGGTTATTCAGCGAAGTGATCGACGGGTTTCCGGTGATCACCAGCGAGCTTCCGAAGTTGTTGTCGTCCACGCCGATCTTGCTGGTCGCGATGGACCCCGCTTCAATTCTGTCTGCCGAGATAAACCCGGCAACGATCTCGTCGGCAGTGAAACCTTCGCCCGATCCAAAGGTGCGCCAAAGCCATTCACCCTGATCATCCTTGCTGTTGGCGATCATAAATCCTGCCCCTGACAGCATCATCGCGCTCCCGCCGTCTGCCGACAGGAACAGGATGTTTCCGTTATCGTCCGTATACCAGTTGGAAACGGACGACAGGATCTGGTTTTTCAGCACGTCGATCTGTCCGTTTAGCCTGTCAACATACAGTGTCTTGTTTTTCGAGATCGCCTGCGCCCTGTCGTACAGTGTATTCTTCTGTTCGATCAGGTCTGACAGCTGGCTCATCCGGCTCAACAAGGAACTCAAATCGTTCGAGCTGATCGTGATGTCTTCGTTGGTTACCTCGATGGTTCCCACGTCCTCTTCGTCTACGCCGATCGTGATCGACGTGATAAACAGGTTGTCATGGATTTCCAGTTCGTCGTCATGAACACGGAACAGCGCGTTCAGCCTGAAGTCTTCCAGAGGAATTCCATAGTCCTTATGAAGCCGCACGAGGTCAAAGGTGTATGTCACACTCGGCCTGCTCATAACCCGCAGCCGCTCGACAGCATCGTCATACAGGTGTTGCTCCTGCCCTTTGATGTAGTTCTGGTTGTTCCAGTATCCGTCACGGAGCATATCACCCATCGCAACAATGAAGTCAGCTTCAATTTCGTCCTGTTCGTCCTGAAGTACGATTTCAATGCTTCTGTACTCGTTCAGATCCATCAACAGACCATTGCTGTTCATCAGCGAGTTCATCTGGGCATACAATCCGTTCGTCTGTGTATAGATCGTGTTGATCTCGCTTTGAAGGTTTGCGATCTCCCGGTTGTATTCAGCGATCTTATCCGCTTTCGTAGTTGCGTTTTTCTTGCGCTCAAGATTGGCAATCTCTTTTTCCTTCGCCTCTACCTGTACCTCATACACACCGATCGATCCGGCAGCCTTGGTCGCAAACTTGGCGATTCCGTATTCGCCGCTCTTGATCAGCGCCGCCGGGGTCGTCTCAATGGTAGCGTACCGGAATGTCCCGTTGTTCTTCAGCACGACAACCTCGTCGCCGATCCGAAGCGTCCTCTGCGTCGCTGTCAGGTCGCCATATTCAGCCACCGGGTTATTGAATCCCTGTGTTGTGTAATACAGGACCATTTTGCACTGGCCGATCAGGTCGTTGATCTGGTCTTCCTTCTCCGTGATGTGTGCTGAATTCGCTTTAATCCTTTGCGAAACGTTCTTAATATCTGTCAGGTAAGTTGCCAGCGCTGCCTCATGCGTTTCAGTGAATACGCCGATCTCCCGGTAATAGTCGAAGTTCATGATATACGGCATACCTGTTGGGTTCACGTCATCGATCCCGATGTACCCGTCCTCCGCATATTCGCCTTCCACATACAGCCGCGTGATAATGTCCGAAGAATTATAGGCGACGTTCAGCGCGTTCAGGTTAACCCCGATCGTCCCCTCCAGCACCTGTTCCCGATTGTTGTAGTTGTACAGTTCCACTATCTTGCTGTCCGTCTTGTAAATCGGATAACACTTGAACAGGTTGCACAGCGTCGTCATCAGCCCGAGCGCGCCTTGTTTCCCTCCGCTTGTCAGCGACCGGATCTTCTCCGTCACGCCGTCTTCTTCCAGCATCGGATCGGTATACCCGCGATGCCATCCTGTTCCAGCAAGCACCTTGTCTGCCAGTTCACTGACGGTCCCGATGCCGTTCTCGTCGTCGAACTCCATGTAGATGTTCTTGGTCTTCAGCGACGCTTCCGTACCGACGCAGGTCACTTCCCCATACAGTTCGCCTTTGGTTTTGTGCTTCTCCGGCTTCTGTGCGATATACCATTCGGTCGTTCCGTTATAGATCAGCCGGATCAGATACTCGCTCTTCAGGTATTTCCACCGGAAGTTCTTCTCATCCTCAATCATATACGGGATGGAGAACGACAGCGACTTGATTCCGTCCTTCATATTTAGTTTGAAGGAGATTTTATACGCCTGACCTTCCAGATCGTTCTGCGAGTCATACAGGTCGCACAGCTTATGGTTTGAATAGTCAAATACGGCAAGGGACGAATGAATGTTATTCTGTGTCATACCTCATCTCCCCTTGTCATAACAGTCTCGGATTATAGTCAATCGCAATGGATGTCAGCGTAAGTCCGGTCGGCGTAACCCAGTTTCCGTCGTTGTTCTTTTCCTGTATGCTGATATTGTTCATTGTACTCAGTCGCATCTTGCCGCTTGTCTTAAACGTACCAGACCCTCCAAGCGTACATGTCAGCGTATTATTCGTGGTATTAACAGCTGTGATCGTCGCGTTTCGTGTCGTCGGATCATTGAACTGGATGTATCCGCCAACCATATCCTCTTTTACGTCGAACTGGCTCGGTGCTATGGTATACACGCTGCCGTTCTGTACCGCCGTGTACATGACGTCCGCGTAGGTTTCATTCGGGTTTAGCCGCACCATGCCGTAGTCATGATACGCGAATCCGTTGGAATAATTGTCCGGAGATCCGCTCGTGTAGATCTTGACCAGTCCGGTGTCACCGTTCATGTCCAGAATCACGCCGCCGGTCGGCAACGCGCTGATCACGCACATCGTACCATTTGAATTATTAAAGAACCGGATCGGCTTGTTCGCCGTTCCGGACAGCTTGATCATCATCCCGCAGTTCTCTGTTCCGGGGTTGTATACCATAAAGTCTCTGGTCGATGTTCCCGGTGCAGCAGGCATCATGCTGGAATCGATAATCCCGCAGTACTGTTCCGCGCCGTCGTCGTCGCTTGCGCTGTTTGACTTCCGCGTCAGGTATCCGAACGGATCATACGCTGTCAGCTCCAACGTAAATGTTCCGCTGTATCGTCCGCAGTCAATGTATTCCTGCCCGTCCACACGTTTGGTCGGGCGAACATTCCAGTATACAAACGGCTTGTCGTCCAGTATCAGTTTCCCGGACGTGTTGCGGTGAAGCCACTTTCGGATCTTTTCCCGCTGTTCAATTGTGATCTCTTCATAGAAACACTTCAGCTGGAATACGTGCTTTTGCGCCACATTGCCGTAATAGTACCCTCCGTTGCGCCACGCAACCTCCTTGTCGTATACATCGTATTCTGTTCCGGCAAACCACAGATCAGACGCGTCCGGAATATAGCTCACATGGTATTCGCTGCTGTGCGTCCCATTATAATAAAACCCGTCAAATATACCGTCGTAATCCCCGGTATAGTGTTCTGGTTCTGGCGAACTCATCCCTTGTATTTCCAGCGTTTTTGTCGTTGGATTATATCGAATATCTATCATTATTATTCACCGCCGTTAAAAGACGGGCAGGATGTTGCTCCTGCCCGTCGTCCTTTATGAATTGATTCTCAGTCCGCCGACTACGGTCGTCCTTCCGATCCGCTCCATCAGCACCTCGCTGACCTTGTTAGCCAGCTCTTCATAATCATCGTCCGTATCCAGATTATCAACGTTCACGATGATATCTCCGACGTTCACGCCGCCGCTGCCTGTCAGTTCCAGATTGCCGAAATTCGGCATTGACGGAATCGAGATTGTACTCATCTTCTCCAGCGCCTGTACCATACTTTCAAACAGCTTTGTCTGATATGGTGACAGAATTCGTTCGGGATTTCTCGTCGATCCGTCAAGCCACGCTGGACCAGTGAAGTCTGCAATACCGCCATTCTTGTAGACATATAGCGTATCCCTCGCAAGAGATTCCCAACGATCAGCTTCTGCCTTGGTAGCACCGGAACGCAGTCTGTCAATATGATTATTCGCACCATTCTGTGCTTGTCTCTTTGAAACATATCCGGTATCAGAATATCTCTTGTTTTTGTAAACAAATGAGTATCCGTGGTCTTCCTTCTGTGTTTCTTGCTGATTTTTCTGATTGCCACCGCCTGAACCGCCGCCTCCGGAACCACCGCCACCACTTCCGCCGGCACCCGGATCCATCACAACGTAATCCGGCGCATCGATTGTGAAAGCGGCTTCCAACGCCTTATGCAGATCTTCCAGCTCTTCGCGCCATTCATCAACGTACTTCTCTGCCTGAAGCTTTCCTGCCTTGGCATAGTCCTCGCTATTGTCGATCAGGAACTGGATAATCTTATCGTCGCCGCCGGCGATGATCTCTTCTACTTCATCCCAGTAAGTCTTGATCCGCCCACGCATCTCGTCCAGTGTGTCGCTCCATGTGTCGACCATCTGGCGCTGAGTGTTTTCGCTAGACGCCGCGTATTCTTCGCTGTTCTCTTTCAGCCAGTCAAGAATCTCGTCATCTGTCCGAGTGATGATGTTTCGCATCTCCTCGATCAATTTTGCCGGATGTGCAAACAAGTCTTCGTAGTATTCCTCGATGTACTGTTTGTAATCCTCTAGGCTCGTGATCTGCTGGTCAATGGAATCCTGTTGTGCCTCAACTTCCTTCTCGGCAGCATCCCAAGCCATCTCTTTGCGCAATGCATTGATCTCGTCTTGGATCTTCTTGGCTTCCTTCGCCCTCGTCGGGTCGGCAACGATCCGGTTGTAGTTCGCTTCGAGCTGCGCCAGTTTCGCGGCTTTGTCTTCTTCCTCTGCCATTTCCTTGCGGATGCGAAGCTGCTCGCTCAACAGGTCTTTCTCTTCCTGCAACGCCGTAATCCGCGCATCAGTATTTTCGATGATCTTGTCACGCTCGATCTCGTACTTGCGCTTGATAATATCGAGGATGGTGTTCTCCATCGTGATCTCGTTCTGAAGCATGTTCTTTGCTTTCTTCTCACGGTCTTCGATGGCCTTATAGATCTGTTCACGAATCTTGATCTGCATATCGCGGATCTGTTTCTGCGTTTCCTTGATCGTTTCGTTCAGCTGATCAATTGCTGTCTCATTTTCGACTACCTGCTTGGTGTATTGCTGATGAGTCTTCTGGAGCTTATCCAGATCGTCGCGTACTTCCTCGTACTTCTCGTCACTAACGTCAAGCGCTTCAAGTTCAGCTTCCTTCTGTTGACGATACTTGTCGATCTGCTCAATGTTCTGCTTCAGTACATCATTCTGTGCTTCCAGAACCTGTATCTCCTTCTGGCTATATCCGATGACGCCCTGTAAATGTCCTGTCTGTTTGTAGTAGTTGCTTTGAGCTGAATAGAACCCTTGCTGACTTTCAATGATTGCCTGCATCTGTTCCATCCGGTTCAGCATCAGTTCAACTTCGGTCATTTGATTGGAGTTGTTGTTTTTGTTGCCGCCTCCGCCACCGCCGCCAGACTTCTTACTGCTATTGCTCCCGGAGTAGTTACTCTTGCTAGTTCCTTTATACGGGTTGTTACCAGTCGGAACAAGAATATCCTGAAATCCTTGCACACCCTCAAGTGTAATTTTATTACCGTTCAGGACAGGCATTTCTCCGTCCAGTTTCTTGCGCTCAAGCTTCCACTGACCGGTTGCCTCAAGCAATTTAATAACTTCTTCTGCGTCTTCGCCAACAACCTTCAGTCCGTTTGTCAGTGCACTGAAATCGACATCAGCCACGCCGGTAATCCGGATAAACGCCGCTTCATTCAGCGCATCGAACGCTGCCTGAAGATCCCCTGTTCGCCCGATCAGATGATTGAACATGTCAACAGCACCCGGGAAGTCCTGCAAGATCTGATCCGCAGATATCCCAAGAACACCAGCAAGATCATTTACATCGCTAACAGCAAGTTCAACACCGTCAGCCATTTTATCAGTTGCCGTATTGATTTCTTCCTGTGCTTTGGTGATCTTATCAGTCTCGGAATAGAACACATCAAAGGCATCTGCCGCACTAATTGTTCCTTTTTCGAGCTTCTGGATAGCTTCATAAGTCTTCTTGAAGTTTTGGGCGGTTGCATACTTCTTTGAATTATCTAAGGCTTTGTTCAGGTTTTTATGCGCCTGTGTCAATATCTCAACACTACTGCTGTCTTCTTTAATTTCTTTGTCGACGTCATTCAACGCACGAATCAGATTCGGATATTCGTTTGCAATTGCTTTCTGCATTTCTTCAGAAAAACCATTCCAAACGTCCAGCGCAGCTTCTACACCGTTCGTTTCAATCGTGTTTTGTAACGCACTAATTTGTTCTACGAATCCGTTGCTCTTTGCCCAGTTTACCTGTTCAGTTGTTTCCGCAATCTTCGCTTGTGCAGCCAGCCAAGTCTCAGCAGCCTCTTCTGTCTTTTCAGCTGCCTCTTTGATTGCTTCGGCAGAATTATTCACATATTCATCTACCTCGCTGAAATCAGCGCCAGACTGTTCAAGCATATCACGATATTCTTTCAACGTCGTCAATCCAGCTTCTGCAATTTGATCTGCGAAAGGCGACCGCTTGGCTTCCGACTCACTGTTCCACATAATATCAGAAACAGTCTGTGCAATCTTACCGACATTAAGTTCGCGCAGTTCTTTTATCTTCGCAATCAGGTTGTCCACATTATCATAGATCATGAGAAGTTCCGGATATTCATCTGCGAGTCCGCTTCCCAGAACGTCGTCAAGTGTAACCTTGCCGTTTTTAACCGCCTTGTCATAAAGTTTGTCAAGGCTCGACATTTCAGACTTATAAGTCTTGATATCTTTAATCAGATCCTTGAGCGACTTTGTGGCTTTATCTCCTTCCTCCGGCAGTTCTGCTCCGAGTTCTTTCGCGAGGTCGGAGATCTTTGAGCTGAATTCATCAACCGATCCGGAGTCATCCATCACGTTCTGGATATCACGAAGTGTTACGCCGGCGTCAACAAGGGAATCGATAAGTTTGAGGGTTTCAATATCAAGTTCTCCCCACAATCCTTCGTCCCAAGTTTCATTTCCCTCGTCATCTTCAACCAGTTCGCCCAATTGCTTGTAACCAGTTTTCTTTAGGATTGATTGCTTAATATGATCAATCATCAGATTTGTCGCATCCGCCCAATCATAGACGTTTGCGTTCTTCATGATCTCAGCGATATCAACCTTGCTGAATCCCATAGAAATCAGCTGGTTATATGCATCGGCAATCGCATCAACAATTTTCGGATTATTATTAGATATCTGCGCAATCTGCGTCACCATATCGGACGAGAGTTTGCCAAACAGATTGCCGGCAAATCCCATAAGGCGTTCATACGGAGACATCAGCTGGCTGGCGTCAAACCCCGCGTTAAGCATTTGGTTGACAAAATTGGCAACTATTTTCCCGGACTCGTTTATGTCGTTCCGCACATTGCCGTCAATGTCAAACAACATTGATACAAGCTTTTCCCTGACAGCAGATCCGTCGAATTCGCTCATTGTCATGCTCGCCGTGTTAACGACTTCGTCAACCATTGCATTTACTTCTGCTTTGATTGCGCTATTAACATCATAAGAAGTATCACCGGAGAACATATCGCGCCAAATTACTCCGCCAATAACCGACCAATCCACATCGTTCTCAACCATGTCGCGGATCTTGTCAAAGATTTCCTGCGTCATATATTTACCGGAATTAACATTGATCTTTCCGGTTATAAGGTCGCCGGCAGATTGCCATGTATCCCATGTCAAGGTTTCTTCGTATGCATGTTTCAGAGCATTGGCGAATCCCTCAGATCCGTTTTTCCCGCCGAACCAGCCTTCGCTCCAGTTGTTGTATCCAGATGTAAATGCGTTGGCAGAATTGTCAGAGCCTTGATAATTATTGTATTTTTTTACGAGGTTCAGGCCGCTGATAATCTGTTCGTTCTTAACATACTTCTCAAGTTCGTCATTCAGCTTTGAAACAGCAGTTTGCTGGTCAATCGCGCCATCACGGAATGCGTCAACAGTCTTCTTCGCTTCGGGGGAAATCTTTTCAATTTCTTCGAGCGTCGAACTATACTTTTCCAAGTCTGCCGTTGTAAGCCTTACTTTCCCGCCTGTTTCCTCATACATCGTCGCAAGCCCATTGGACATAACTTTGGCTTGCTCGACATTCTTGCTAATCTCGCTTAACGCCTCGTTGGCTTCATTAAACTTCCCTCGAGCAACAGCCGTAGCATTTGCTACTGAACTAAAAGCCTCAACAAGCACGAACAGCGCCGCAGCAGCAGCTCCGATTGCTGTTACAATAGGATGGTTTGTGAACAGATTCTCAATGCCAGCAGCCTGCGCCTTTGTTAATTTGAGTGCTGCAACAACCATGAGAATACCGCTTGCAACAGCAGGAAGGATAATATTCCAACTACCCCATGCTTCCGCGCCGTTTGTGATGTTCGTAATCAATCCTGCAAGCATGTCGTTCCAGTTTTTGATCACGCTTGAATCAAGCAAGGAATAGAATTTTTCCTGTGCAATATTCAGGCGTTCCTGCGAAGCAGCGACGCTGTCTTTGTATACGGCGTATTTTTCTTCCGCTGTACCGGCAGAATTAATGGCCTTTGTATACAATTCCCAAGCACGGGATTCATGCTCGGTAGTTTCCGCATTCTCTTTTCCAAGATCGTTCATCAGCGCAAGGAACACGTTCTGCTGCTTAACGCCAGCCATTGTCGTTGCAATGTACGACTTCGTTTTGCCGTCCAGCGTATCCCACTGCGCACCGATCTCTTGGAAGATCGTATCCATGTCGCGCCACTCGTTGTTATTGTCCATCAAAGTGACGCCGATCTTCGCCAAGGCTTTCTGAACGTCGTTGATCTTGGTCTCGTCCTCGGAGTTATACCCCTGTTGTTTGATTTGGTGAAGACGGGCAATGATCGTGTTTAACGCCGTACCGATCGTCCGCGCTTCCTGACGAGTTGTTTCAGATACTGTCGCAATATAAGATGCCAACCATTCAAACGACATACCGAACGCGCCGGCAGACGCAGCAGCCTTCTGCATAGCTTCGCCGATTTCCTGACCGCTTGTTGCCGCGCTGTCGCCGACCTTCAGGAATACGTCTGCTACGCGCTGTGCAGCGTTACGACCGTCTTCCATTTCCTGTTCGGCCAACCCCATCGAGTTAACAACAGCAGTAATAATTTCAGAAGCATCCTTGAATTCAACATTTGCCGCCTTCGCATACATGGTAACGTTTCTCAGGCGCTTCTCAATCTCTTCTGCACCCAAGCCCTGACGAGTAAAGTAGATCGCCGCATCCGCCATATCGAGTGAGGAAACGTTCATCATTTCCGCAAGGTCGCGATATGTATCAGCAAGTTCTGCAACCTCCGCGTCCGTCTTCAGCGTGATCATCTGGATCTCGTTCATCTTGTCGCTATATGCTGTTACGTATTCAACCGTATTTTGAATCAAACTGTTGATCATTCGTATAACAGCCATCAAACTAAGATAGCGCGTAACAAGGCCCTTAACCTGCGACTCGAGTTCTCCGGTAGCACCCGTAGATTTGTTTATGCTTGCAAGGTGTTGATTCTCAGCCGTGGTACACTGCTGAATAATATTTAGAATGTTTTGCTTTGCGTCAGCTTCAAGATTGCTTTGCTGAACAGCTTGCTGAAGTATTCCAACCTCAGTCATTATGCCGTCTATACGAGCTTGCTGTGTATTCATTCCAAGCTCGTTGCCCTTTTGTTTTTCAGCGTTATAGTTCTTGATAGCATCCGTCAGGTCAATATATAACTGTTTGGCTTTTGTAAGATACCCGGAAGTATCTGCTACAGCAAGCCTGTCTTCAGAAGCAACCAATTTTTCAGCTGCCTCTTCAACCCTTGCCATTCCTTCAACAGCAGAATTGGCATCAACGCCCATTCCGGCGAGTTTTTCGCCGGCCTCTTTTGCACGATTTCCGCAACGCTCCAACGCAGCCATTGCGTCCTCGTACTCTTGTGTGCCTTCTTTGAGCTTACCGCTCGCCATCAGGTTGTTTATTTCGGCTTGCTTGTTATACAACGCAACAAGAGCGTCAGCATATGCTTTAACAGCCGCTTCCTGTTCCTTGTAATTGATTTGTTCTGATTTCTGCTTTGCAGTATTTACGGCGTCCTGCCTGCGAAGCTCTGCCTGTGCAACCTCATCGTTCAGTCGCGCTTCTTTTTCAAGCCCCGGGAACAGTTTGTCAAGAGCAGCGATCAATGCCTCAATCTGCCTAACCTGTTCTAGGTAAAGATTGGCATTATCAACATTTCCGGCAGCGACTGCTTTAGTCGCCTGTGTTTCCATATCGGCCTTGCGCTTTAGCAGCGTCACCATTGCTTCAATAGCGTCACGCTCTTCAGCAGCTTTCTGGTTATCAATCAGCTGTTGCGCTTTTTGCTTGGCTTTGTTCGACGCATCAATCTCTTTCTGAAGTTCTTTCTGAGCCTTGGCTTCTTCTCGGGCGGCTTTCGCGGCGTCACGTCGTGCGGCGGCTTCTGCTTTATCAACCCCAGCTTGCCGTGCTGCCTGATATCCTTGCATGGCCTTTTGAACTGTCTTTATCGCTTCCGCCTGTTCGCGAAGCGACTGAACGTTTTCAATAATAGCCTTTGCTTCGCGCTCATAGAATTCTGCGAGATTGGTTTGTCCACTATTCGCGGCTCGCTGAGACTTCGCCATCAATTCATAGTATTCTTTCCATGCCTGCGTAGCCTTCTTGAGTTCATCTGTGCTGACGCCAGTCTGCATCGCCTTTCCGACTTCTGTGCCAGCCTTCTTCGCCTCATCAACCAGTTTCTGTAATGCAGCGCTGACTTTTTTGCTCAGTGTATCCTCAAGGTTAATATTCGCACCAATCTTACCAAGCCAAGTATTAACCTCGGTAATTTGCTTCTGGACTTCGCTGATATCAAGCATTAGCTTGCCAATGTATTTTTCAGCGCCGGTATTTCCCGCCATGAATTCTCACATCCTTTATTAAAAAAATCCGCCGAATCATGGCGGGTCGTGTTATTCGTTTTTACGTTTTGCAAAGTTGATAATGTTTCCGCCAACCTTCAGCGTTCCGTTATCGATCTTTTCTTCCTTCTCTTTCTCAACCTGACGCCATGCGCCGATCGCTTCATACAACGTATCCTTCATCGCTTCTGCCTTCGCCAGCGATTCCGTGACGTCTTCGCCGTTGAACAGGAAGCCGAAGCTGGTACGCAACGCCTTCGTCAGGCTCTTATCATCCTCATATGTCTTCTTGACTGCTTTATACAAGTCTTTGAAGATATCCTCTACAATTGTATAGTCCCATCCGCATTCCTGACCGATCATGCGCCACATCTCATTATTGATGAAGAAGTTCGCTACGTCAGCAGGCGTTAGATCTTCAGTATCAATATCCGTATAATACTTGGCAACCAGATACTTTTTTACCTTTCCGAATTCGTGACTCTTATATACGCATGAGTCGTCATGAATTACAATCAGCCGTTCCGCCATCTCGGTTGCCATCTTTTCTTTTTCTTCGTAAGGGATATGCGTACGCACTGTAACCTTAGTTCCGTCTTTTCCTTCAACCTCAACCAGTTCGCACATATCCGCATACTTTCCTAAATCAATCTTTTGCTTTTCCATTTTCCTTAATTCCTTTCATTGTTGCCAGATCCGCCGGCGTCGCGATCCTTGCGCTCCCAAGGAAGTCCGCCAGCGTCTTCTGCTGTTTGCTTCCACGTCCATGCTCATCCATCATCATCGGGTTTGTGTCCATAATCATATCCCAGCTATCTTTACAGAAGCTGTTTCCGGCATAGTTGACAATAGCATCGTAGCTCAACTTATGCCCAAGTTCCGCCAGAACATCCTCGAAAAAGATATAGCTCATATTATTGATTTGCTCTTCGTCAATCACTCCGAGGTGAGTCGCAATCAGTGCAACCGCCCTATCAAGCGTTAAGCCTCCCCCGGAGTTGTCACGTTTTTTAGTTTTGCTTCCATCTCGTCGACCTTATCGATACGCCGGTGAATAGCCAACATTCGATAGATCGTATCTGTATCCATTTCATCATAGTTCTCGCTAATCAACTGCTCGTCATCTGTAACAGCAACAAGCCAGTCAAACAACGCTTTGTCTCCGTCGCGACCGTCGCCGAATGTGTTCTCCATTGCGAGAATATCCGACAATGGATAAGTCTCCAATATATGTCGAAACGCAGCCGTGCGGTTGCGTACATATTTCATCTTCATGGGTTTAATCTCGATCAGCTTGCCACCAATCATAACCGTGTTTTCCGGGGAACCAACCTGCGGAAGATCCTTTTTCTTCACGCCGCACTCCGGAAGCTCCTTTTTCTCAAGGCCTGTTTCAGGCATTGCTTTTTCAACCTGCTTCTTCGCAGGCATTGCCTTCGTCCTTGTTGCCATATCCTTTACTCCTTCCTTACGCCAAAAAAGAAAGAGGGGTTGTGTACAACTTTTCAGCGGTAACACAACCCCGTCCTTTCCCTTTAAATTACCTTATCCGATCTTCCTCAGATCAGAGATATGAGATTTGTTTCATTACAGTACGCTCGTCCATTCAACCGTCTCGCCAGACTTCGCAACGATGTTACCGTCACTATCAAGCGGCTCGTACACCAGATCATACATCTGCTTATTGCCCTTCTTGGGGTCCATAGCAGCAAAGGTAAGGCCATTTGTGCTGGCGCTCTTATAGCTGTTGGAGAATCCCGGCAGAGCAGTAACACGCACACGGAAAATGTGCAGGTGCAGGATGCCCTTTACAGAAGCATCTGCACAGTTATCTCCCGCGCTGTAGATGGGCCAATGAGCAAACAATGCGCCCTTCGCAGTCGTAGACGTGGTCTTGACCGGCACCTTCGCGGCACCAACAACCCGGCGCTGATAAGCAACACGGACAGTCTGACCAACAGTCACATCGCCATCGTTGAAAGTGATGACAGCCTTGCCAGCAGTCTCGGCACCAGCAGCAGTGATCTCAACCTTAAACTTGCCTTCCGCAACAGCAGACGCTTCTTCAAGACCACGGATCACAACAGAGCCTTCCTTGACTTCATAGGGGATGGTGATCTTCAGACCTGTTTCCACATCGTACCGGGCGCTCTCCATCATACCGAAGTCGCCTTCAACGATCTTCACGCCATTCGCCATCTCGAAGATCTCGGTATCAAACTGAGAACTCTCGAAGGTGAACTCAAGCGTGGAGTCGGTGTCGATGTACGCCAGCGGGAAGTTGCCCTGACCGCCGGTGATGGTGATCATATTGTGACCAGCCGTCATGCTGGCAGAGTTCAGTTCGTCATATGCGAACACAGTGCCGTCGCAACGCACAAACTCGATGTTCGGAACGTCCGCGAGATACCCATTATACTTGTCAATATAAAGCATAACGCGTTCTTCCTCCTTGTTTTAATGAATTGATGATATAGACAGATTCACCGTTCCTCCTATAACGGTCAACCGTTATACCGTCGTTTTATAGAAAAACGTGAGCTTATAAAGCTTATAGCCCACGGTCTTCGTCCATTGATCGTATTCGTCTTCATACTGGAAATGCAGATGCTCCACATCCCATTTCCGCAGAAGCAAATACTTGATCCTTTCGGCGATCAGTATCTGCCGGCTCCGAAGCCGGTCGATATCTACCGTATGCTCGACATCATCACTTACGAAGATGTCGAAGTTCTTATACTTTACCCGGACTCCCTTGTTCCACGTTTCCGATCCCTGCTCGTCATACGTTACAATACGAACCTTCTCGTTCGTCAGCAGTTCGTCAGTTGAACCATCACGGATAAAATACTTCTTTTGGAAATCAATAATGCTCGTCCCTTTCGGAACAAGCATCAGATCTTTCAGTTTCTCGTCTTCAAACAGGACATTGCGAACGACGTTATTCCAGTTGTCCTGCCACGATCTTGTCTTCTCGACATAGCGATCTGATAACGCCATCCACATCACTCCTTTTTATATTGAAACGATTACATATTTTGAATAGTCGATGGAATTTAACAATCCATCGAGCGTACTGTAAAAGTCATCGATGACATGATTGACTTGCTCATCAAAGATGTTGTCAAGCATATGACGCTTTGCGCCAAATCCGCTTACCATCTCATATTGCATCATGCCATCAGGCAGGATATATTCTGTTTTTACGCGGTCACTCACACGCAGTGTAGTCACGTCTTTCGTCCATGCCGCCTTGTTTGGAATCGCCATAAGAGGTCCTGCTGTTACGTTACCATGTAGCACAACAGCCGTACGTACAAAGACCTGATTGCTGAAGCCGCCAAGCGAACTTTCATCAATTCCGACAACAAGTTCCAGAACACCTTTATCGATCTTTCGCGAAAGTTCTTTAACCTGTTTACAGGCCGTTTCTTTCATTACACCGCTGCCGTTTCCATTTGTCATAATTTCGCGCATCATCAAATCTTGTACACGAACAGACAACTGATCTACCGCAATCCGCAGGCAATCTTCAAATTCCTTCATATAAGCATCCGTATCAAACGACAGCTTATACGGTGTAAAATCACTCATCGCCGTTCACCGACCCGCCTGCAACACGCTTCGCGTTCAGAGTCAGGATGCCGTAATCCCTGTCTATCTGTACTTCAGCCAACGAGATATTCATAATACGATATGTGAAATCGCCAAGAATAAACTCATCATCAAGCCGAATTTTTCTCGTCGTCTGGTTCCACTGGCAACTGACGGTGATCAGATGGTCAGGATGCATACCTGCCTGTCCGCTTGCCCCACTATAGTCAGGGCGTCCAGCATACTCCTGATGGCTTACAGGCAAGCCGGCGGCAACCGGACGCCGCCCACCTGCCTCAATCAGGAACCCCTTGCTGTCTGTGACATCAGGGAACTCTCGCGTAATATCAATGATCGCATTGCACTCGGTACTCTGCGTCGCCTGATTGTTCGCGTGAAGCGTAATGTTCCAGTTGAGCATGAACAATTCGCCGTCCTCGCGGACTACGTAATCGCCCTTCTCAATCTTGTGCGCATAGTCCGTCTTGAAGTTCGTACTCATATCCGAGTTACCGATCTTCGATTTCCAGTCAATGGATGTCTGTTGGCCGCGTATATATTCCGGTTGATACGCGTCCGTTAATTCATAGCTTCCGTCATGTGAGAGCGCGTAGTAATCATTGTCTTCCTTTTCTTCCTCGCCGACTACAACGATCTTATGAATTCGGATAATCCTTGTGCCGCCTTCATACATCCGCCTGCGCTCAATCTCCGTCAACGCCGCCAGACTTTCAACCGTCTGCGTGCTGACATAATACCAGTTATGGATAAGCTCGAATGTCCAGTTTACATGCCTGACCTCATGGTCAAGCAGTCTCGAGAAATCGCTCTCGATTGTGGCCGGTGGCCTGAAGTCTTCCTTGCTCGGAAGCGGCGTATATTCGATTATGTCTCTCGCATTGGAAATATCTTCCTTGCGATCCCAGACGACTCTCGCCATATACATCAGCCTCCTTCGTTCAGCATCCTCGCCACATATTCGTTCAGCGGCTCACTCGTCCGCAGTGTTATGTTTTCGGGAAGCCTCCCGATATCGCCGGCCTTATCCAGCAGCTTATGCTTGATCCGGCTGAATTCCTCAAAAGTCTGATCGCTCCAGTCCGCCTTTGACTTGTTCTCGTTTGCTATATAGCATAGATTTTCCACATCGGTAATCAGCCGAAGCAAATCCTGACGAAGCATGTCCGTATACTCGCACAACGAATACGTCTTCGTGTACGTCGGTCGCATATCC
>Ga0310691_10003461_pt1 | contig 18929 bp, 19 predicted proteins | sample 176DNAGHGlowgp2_FD_203887 | JGI IMG/M metagenome (GOLD analysis project Ga0310691, IMG submission 203887) | Sheep rumen microbial communities from Palmerston North, Manawatu-Wanganui, New Zealand - 1766 DNA GHGlow gp2 (v2) (version 2) | ecosystem: Host-associated > Mammals > Digestive system >...
ACCATTGGAATGTTTGATCTTGCCATAATTTAAAAATCCTTTCTTTTCTTCTGCACTGCAAAATTAGTTATTTTTCCCGACACCTGCAAGCTTTTTCCTCACCCGAATCAAGTTCCATCAAGTTATAGACAGAAGAACAGATAAAAAAGACAGAATAACATATTAACATGTATTTTAGACAGAAGTACTATTTGGACATAAGATATTATTTTTTTTTTAGACATAAGAACATAAGAACATAATTGCTGCGCCAGAAGAGAGAGAATAAAAATATGTTGTCTAAAAAATATGTTCTTATGTTCTTATGTCTAAAATAAAAATATGTTAGTATGTTCTTGCGTCCCGTTGGTAGCAAGCGAGCAGAGCTCGAGCGATTATGTCTTAATTAATCATGTTTTTCTGTCAAAATTTGGTGATATGGCAGAAAATGTGTATCTTTGTATCGCCGAAGAACATACAATCCATATGTCAGAAAACACAAGATCATTTGGCCGCACGGAGCTCGCCCAGCGCTATTTCCCGAACATCCAGCCGATGTCAGCCTGGCTGAAACTGAAGTCGCTGTTGCAGGAAGACCCAGCCTTAGCGCACCTCGCCCAGCTGCGCCGCCGGACGTTTCTCCCGGCAGAAGTAAACATTATTTACCAACGATTAGGGCAGCCTTGAGCTGCCCGTTTCCGTCCATTTCCGCGCTCTGGATTTTAGGCTATCTAAAGATTGATTTTCAACTAACTAAACCTGCCTTTTAGTTATACTAAAATCCAGCTTTAATTTAAGCTGTTATTTACGATACAACAACGACTCTCATTCGTCAATATATTTCAAATGCCATTATATTTGTTGCATGTTGCATGTTGCATTTTCATGTTTCCATTCGAAAAATAGTTGCATATAATCTTATATATATTATATATATTATAATATATATAATATATATAAGATTTATTATTATACATTTCTCCCTGCCAGCAACGATTTTTCAAAATCGATTTTGCAACATGCAACATGCAACAAAGGCAAGATTATTTTGAGGAGAATTTGCAAATATGGAGATTTCTTCCTAACTTTGCACACATGAAACCAGCCCAGATATTTCACCAGTACATCTGGATCATCAATACGCTCAGGGCCTATCGCAAATTGACCCTCGAAGGGGCGCAAAGGTGCCAGACCCCCTTGCGCCCATTAAAAACTTCGCCAAATCCTTGCAACTCTCGGAAATATTTCCTATCTTTGCACTCGGATTCTAATAAAACAATTATATGTGTACAGTTACATTATCATACGACCAGAACAATGCGCTTGCCCGTCGTAAGCTTGCTGCGCTACTGGCAACGGGTCTGTTTTCCCAGCAGGCCACCGATGATGCTGAGCCTACACCAGAGGCCATAGAGGCACACCGTCAGGAGAGGGAAGTGTTTCTTAACCACTCCAAAAAGAGCATGTCCAATATCATTGCACGTTACTTATGAAGTACCATCAAAGAGATATTGTCGAGGTGAATTTCCTATTTCCGGACGGGACGTTTAAACCTCATCCAGCCATCATTGTTTCCAATGATATCCTCCAAGAGGATGAGGATGGCCTGCTTTATCTTGTTCTGATCTCATCGAATGATAAGATCAACCCTCAGTACTCATACCCGTTATCAGACGAGATGCTGGTTGGTCACACGTTTGCAAAGCCCTGTCTCGTGAAATGCCAGATTATTGCTGGATATGTTGAACGGGACATTTACAGACGACTCGGCTCCATCAAGGATAAATATTTCAATGAGATAGTCGACAAAACCATAGAATCGATTTTCTAATGGTTAAAAATAATATAGAACCCTAAAAAACAAAACGCTTATGGTGACATAGAAAAGACAAAAAGAAAATAGAAATACGTTGAAGCGTCCGCTGAATCTTGTATTCCTAAATCGGCAAAATTGAAAGAATATTGCAAGAGTAAGTAGATGATTCACGCCCGAGGGCGTGAGCTCTATACTCGTTTAAGCAATATGGGTGTTTGCCGATACCCGGAATACGTAAGCGAAGTAAATGGCTCACGTTTTTCTATTAGACCAATAATCAGAACATAAAAATTTAAAACTTATCAATATGAGACAAACATTTCTTTCTATTCTTTTGATGCTTCTGCCCATGATGGCAAGTGCAGACGCCGTAGAGATTGGCGGCATTTGGTATAACTTAGTCCCCAAGGCCAAAGAAGCCGAAGTGACGAAGAATCCGAATAAGTATTCAGGAGACGTTGTTATTCCTCCCTCCGTCACATACAACGGTCAACCCTATAGCGTAACATCCATCGGCGGTTCTGCTTTCTCTGGTTGCAGCGGCCTGACTTCCGTCATCATCCCCAACAGCGTGAAGAGCATCGGCGATTATGCTTTCTATGGTTGCAGCGGCCTAACCTCCGTCACCATCCCCAACAGCGTGACATCCATCGGCGGTTCTGCTTTCCGGAGTTGCAGCGGCCTTACCTCCGTCACCATCCCCAACAGCGTGACATCCATCGGCGATTATGCTTTCATGGATTGCAACGGCCTGACCTCTGTCACCATCCCCAACAGCGTGACTTCCATCGGCGCTGGTGCTTTCTCGTATTGCAGCGGCCTGACCTCCGTCACCATCCCCAACAGCGTGACATCCATCGGCTATGAAGCTTTCAATCGTTGCAGTGGCCTGACCTCCGTCACCATCCCCAACAGCGTAACTTCTATCAACACTAATACTTTCAATGGTTGCAGCGGCCTGACCTCCGTCACCATCCCCAACAGCGTGACGTCCATCGGCTATAAGGCTTTCAATGGTTGCAGCGGCCTGACCTCTGTCACCATCCCCAACAGCGTGACCTCCATCGGCAATTATGCTTTCTATGGTTGCAGCGGCCTAACCTCCGTCACCATCCCTAACAGCGCGACATCCATCGGCGAGCAAGCCTTTGCCAATTGCGACGAGTTGACGGATGTCTATTGCCAGGCAGAACAACTCAGAAATGATCTTAAGAGTGGCGAAGGCCTCTACACTTATCCTGATGCCTTTAAGGATTCCTATCCTCAATACATGACCCTCCACGTTCCTGCCGCCTCCATTGAGGCCTATCGCTCGACGGAGCCTTGGAGCCAGTTCAAGGCGTTCGTGTCCTTAGAGGATGGTGACACCCCGACAACGCAGAAATGCGCTACTCCGGAAATCAGCTATGCCAACGGTAAACTGACCTTTACCTGCGAGACTGATGGAGCTGAATTTGTGACCTCTATCTCCGACACAGACATCAAGACCCACTACGAAAGCGAAATCACCCTCTCGCAGAAATACACCGTCAGCGTCTATGCCACTAAGGCTGGCTATGAGAACTCCGATGTCGCTACCCGCGAAATCGTCATAGAGAACGGCCAGTCCTCCCTTTTCGGCGATTTGAACAAAGACGGCAAGGTGAATGTCGCCGACCATGTGGAACTCTCAAAGATTATCCTGAATCAGCAAGAAAACGAATAGTCTGACAACTGACAGTTTTAAATATGGGGCAGTCCAAATGTGGGCTGCCTCATGCTTGATTAGGGAAATTGTAATTCTTGAGGGAGTTTAATAATTCTGTTACACCTCCGAATATCCTGTCTTGAAATAGCTGTTCGTCTTCTTGCCCTCTGAACTCTGCTATAGACTTCTTAACATCAACGACTATCGGATTATCATTGCTGAAGCATTTCACTTTCTGCCCGCTTATCAGATACACATCAACAGGGGCTCCGACTTAAGAGATCGCGGGGACAGGTGATTGATCTTTTCACAAAGAAATCAATGACCTGTCACAATAGGGTCAGTCCCTGTTGTGAGATTTTTTATCATTGCTCGTTTCAGAAAACTTTCGTAACTTTGCCATCAGAAATAAAACGAAGAATGAATGGAGATCAAACTGAACGATTATCACAAACGGGTGAATGCCGAAATGAGGGCGAGTGTTGCCTATTGGAAAGCGCATCCGCGTTCGCGCGAGGAGTCCTTGAAGAGATTAAGGCTCTTGCGGGAACAACGTCTTGCAAGTCTGTCCAACTGGTAAGGCTCAAGAAATGGGCACAGGAGCAGGGGTGTTGGTTCGATGACCATAGCCTGTTTTTGGTAGATCACGATGATCCTCGCAGGACTTTGATGAACTCATCGATGCCTACAACGTCTATAAATGGGAAGGGCGTTTGTTTGAGCACATCATAATGATGATCCTGGGTTACGATATAACGGGCATTGGCCTTGAAAGCACAGTCAAGAGACATCAGCAGACAGTTGGTGTCAAGGACAATGTTCATTACTGCTTGTATGGAGTTCGCATGTGCTCGTTCTTCCACTCTTCCATCACGCCTTCATTAAGAATGCCCTCATCCCAAAGGCGATCAAGGGCATCCTCGGCCCGCTTGGCAAAATACTGGCCCTGAAGAAGGAGTGCGTCTTCGAATGGGGCTATCTGGTGGAGAGCGAGGTGCGCACCGTGGGAGGCAAGGAGAAGCGCTTCCAGAAGAAGACGCCGCTGACGTATGTGCTCGCTCCTACGGCCGACAATGCCGGTGGCGGCGAGGGTTAGTACTGCCCACAGTAGAGGCAGGTGCTGAAAATCCCCGGAGTCTGGAATGGCCCCGGGGATTATTGTGATGATAAGGTTGAATTATCCTACTTCTCGTGATGATAGTCCTGGATCAGACCCTTCTTCACCAGGATGGGCAGAATGTTCGAAGCCGACTGGCGGGTGCTCTTCTTGCCGTGGCCATAGTACTGCTCGAAGGTTACGGGATCGTCACGCAGCAACTGCTCCATGAACTTGTCATTGATGCGTGTCATGATGATCTTGCCTTTGTCGTTGGGGCCTTTGTCCAGCAGATACAGCACGTGCTTCTCCATCAAATCATCGTTAGTGAGCAGAAGGTCGGTGGCAAGGAAAATGGAGCCCCATGTGGTGTGACCAGTGGCCAGCAATGCGATATCGAGCCCTATATTCACCAGGTCCAGCAGGCCGCCCGCCGATGAGTGATAGCACACCACGCAGAGTTTGCCGTCCTTATATGGCAGGGCGCGCAGATAATTGTTCACGGGCAGGATGATGCCATCATCGTCGCGCAATGTCCGCTGGTTGATGAACAGCTGGTTGTCGATGGACATGATGAAGACATCCTTCTTGATGACCTTGTTGACCTCCTTGTCTATGGTCTTGAGGCTGAAGTCCATACCGTCGTATTTCACACGCACAGAGTCGGGTTCCTTCCCGGGAATCAGATCCTCGTAGGATTTCCACTTGTCGGCCTTGAAGTCGTCATAACTCATGCATGCCTTGGTCTGTGCCTGCATCGTCATGGCGACGAGGCAGGACACAAACAGCAGGAACAATCTTGTATTCTTCATTTCTTTACCTTGTAAATACGGAATGTCTTGGCGGGAATGTTGTCGAGCAGGAGAGCGGCTTTCTTGCCGGCATCGACCTTGATGGTGCCTGCCTTCGGGATGATGCGCTCGGGCTGGTCGAGCGTGTTCTCCTCGTCCATGCCGTCGTGGTGGAGGGTGATGGTCTGAGCCTCGGTGGCTCCCTTGATGCCCTTCAGCTGGATGGAGACGGGCTGCGAGGCGTTGCTGGTGTTGACCACCTTGACGATGACCTCACCCGTCTGGCTGTCGTAGACGCTGGAGGCGAAGAGTCCGTCCTGTCCCTCCTGTCCGGCTACGGGCTGTCCATTCATTGTGAGCGAGAGCACGTTGGTGCCCTTGTTCATGGCGAAGAGCTGCTGGACGTAGTAGCTGACAGACTTGAACGAGCGGAGGTTGTCGAACCAGATGGCGTCGGGTCGCCATTGCCAACCCTCGACATGGGCGAAGAGCGGGGCATAGGTGGCCATGTGGACGATGTCGGCATTGCGCTCGATGCCCGTCATGTGGGCGGCCTCATAGAGTGAGGTCTCGAAGTGGTTCCACTTCTTGCCGTTGGCACCGTGGCAGGCATACTCGCCGGCAAACACACGGGGACCCTTGCGGTCGTAGCTGTCGTAGCGCAGGCCGTGGTTGAGGAACCACTCCTCGTTGCGGTAGTAGTGCTCGTCGTAGAGGTCAACCTTCAGCTCCTTCATGCGGGGCTGCAGCAGGTCGAAGTCCCAGCCCTCGCTGTTGGGGCCTGTGGTGCCGATGAGCTTGAGGTTGGGATATTTGGCTCGGAGGGCGGCGTTGAACTTCTTCAGGCGCTCGGTGAACACGGGACCGTAGCCGCCGTGGGCATCGTCGTAGTCCCACTGCTCGTTACCCACGCCGAGGAACTTCAGGTTGAAGGGCTCGGGATGGCCCATGTCGGCACGCACCTTACCCCACTTCGAGTCAACGGGGCCGTTGGCAAACTCCACGAGGTCGAGGGCATCCTGAATGTAGCTGTCGAGGTCGTCGAGTGGCACATGCACACCCTTCTTCGTGGGATCGGGGTTCTGGAACTGGCAGGAGAGTCCGCAGGAGATGACGGGCAGGGGCTCACATCCGAAGTCCTCGCAGAGCTGGAAGAACTCGAAGAATCCGAGGCCGTAGCTCTGGAAGTAGTCGGGATAGAAGCGGTGGCCGAAGGTGTAGTGCCAGCGGTTCTCGTTCAGCGGGCGGTTCTCAACGGGGCCTACGCTGTTCTTCCACTGGTAGCGGCTCTCGAGGTCGGTACCCTCGACGATACAGCCTCCTGGGAAGCGGAACACGCCGGGATGCATGTCGAAGAGCGCCTGTGCGAGGTCCTTGCGCATGCCGTTCTCACGGCCTTTCCACGTGTCGGTGGGGAAGAGTGAGATGTGCTCCACGTCGGTCGTGGCCTTCTCACCGGCGAGGAAGATGCGGAGGGCAGCCTTCGGGTCGGTCTGAGGCGACTTGAGCGTGGCGGTGTACTTTCTCCACTGCCTGCCGCTGATGTTGATGTTGACGGTGGCAAAGCGCTGGTCCTCGCCCATGGTGTCGTTGTCGACGAAGCTCACCTCGAGGGTGCTCTTGCCGCCCTCGGGGCAGCGTGCCCAGAGAGAGAAGCGGTAGGTGGCGTCCTTCTTCACGCCGATGCCGAAAAAGCCTTCGTTCTCAAGGCCGGTGAACTTGTCTCTGTGGCCTGCGTACTTCAGGCGTACGTAGTGGGGGTTGCGCTGGAAGGGTCCGTCGTCCTCCACATCGAAGTTACCGAAGGCGCGCCAGCCCATGAGGTGCTGTGGGAACTCGAACGAGCGGTTCTTCACCATCTCGGCATAGAGTCCGCCGTCGGCAGCGTAGTTGATATCCTCGAAAAAGATACCGTACATCGTGGGCTGTACGGGGGCCCCAAGTTTCTGAGTGTTCACGTCGATGACGTGCGTCTGTGCGGTCGCCGTGAGACCGGCCGCAAGCAGAAGGAGGGTTGTTAGCTTTCTCATATTTTTTTATATAGTAGTATGTTGCTAGTTGTTTCGGCTACAAAAGTACACAAAATCTGTGACATTACGCAACATTCTTTGTTTTTTTAACGTATTCATCCGAAAATGTTTGGTGGTTTCGGGGAAAAGCACTATATTTGCAGCAATTTCCTAAAACCCGAGCGTATGATGATCAACCATTGGCTCAGAACCCTGTTGTGCACTGCCGTTTTTGCGGTGGACATCGCTGTGTCTGCACAGACGCCTCTGTGTAAGGATACGCTTGAGCACCGTCGCCTGCAGTCGGCGATGTGGGAGTCAGCCAAAGGTCACGACGCTGATAGCGTGTATGAGGCTATCAGGGCATTTCAGAAACATGTTGACGTAGAGAAGGATTTCGAGGGACATTACAGCGCGTGGATGTGCGGCGTGTCTTATAATCTGGACCGGATGAACATCTGCGATGCCTATCATATCGCTGTCACGCTGAAGGATGACCTGAAAAACGGGATGGGCGGAAAGGAAGAACAATACATGGGTCCGATGCTGATGGGGCAGGTGTATAACGTCTGCGGCAACATGTCGGGCTGCGGCATCCCTGAGAATAAGGTTGGCTCCATCTTCGAGCGTTTCGTGAAAGTAGATGAGTTCAAACAAGGGCTTGGCCTCGGACTGGCGTACTGCCGTGAGACGGCAGAGCGTCTGGGCGGTAGTCTCCGGCTGGACCATACGTCGGAAGCGGGAACGAGTTTCACACTCGGACTGCCGCTGAAGATCAAGAGCTCATAGTTCATAGTTGAGAGTTAAGAATTAATAGTTATAAAATAAGATTTAGGAATAATTATGGTTAATCAATCAGAACAAGGTAGCAAGGCCTACCTCATTTCAATTGTGATGGTCGCCGTATTGGGCGGTCTGTTGTTCGGTTATGACACTGCTGTCATCTCGGGTGCGGAGAAGGGACTGCAGGCTTTCTTCATGGAAGCCAAGGACTTTGCCTATACTGACGGCTGGCACGGGTTCACATCGGCATCGGCACTCATCGGCTGTATCATCGGTTCGGCCATCTCAGGACTGCTGGCCACGAATCTCGGACGTAAGAAGTCGCTCATCATCGCCGGCTTGTTGTTCTTTATCTCAGCCCTCGGATCGATGGACCCCGAATTCATGTTCTTCGAGTATGGCAAACCGACCTACTCGCTGCTCATCATGTTCAACTTCTATCGTGTGATTGGTGGTGTCGGCGTGGGTCTGGCCTCGGCCATCTGCCCGATGTATATCGGTGAGGTGGCACCCTCGAACATCCGTGGCATGCTCGTCTCGTGGAACCAGTTCGCCATCATCTTCGGTCAGCTGGTGGTCTACTTCGTGAACTTCTTCATCCTGGGCGACCATATCCAGCCGCTTGTTGAAGAGATGGGTAAGGGCCTGGCAGCCATCAATCCCGCTGCACAGTGGACGGTGACTACAGGCTGGCGCTATATGTTCGGTTCGGAGGCTGTGCCCGCAGGACTCTTCGCCCTGCTCATCTGCTTCGTGCCTGAGACGCCGCGCTACCTCGTAAGTATCGGTCAAGACAAGAAAGCCGAGGGTATCCTTGCCAAGATCAACGGTTCGCTGAAGGCCCAGCAGATTCTGCAGGACATCAAGGACACGATGGTCGTGAAGACGGAGAAGCTGATGACCTACGGTGCGATGTGTATCTTCATCGGCATCATGCTCTCAGTTTTCCAGCAGGCTGTGGGTATCAACGCCGTGCTCTACTACGCACCGCGTATCTTTGGCGACATGGGTATGGACGACCCGATGATGCTGACGGTATTCATGGGCATCATCAATATCTCGTTTACGTTGGTGGCCGTGTTCACCGTCGAGAAGTGGGGCCGTAAGCCGCTGCTCATCAGCGGTTCGCTGGGTATGGCTCTCGGTGCCTTCGGCGTGGCTTTGACCTTCGGCAATGACAGTCTCGCACTTGTGACGGCTGCCTCGCTGCTTATCTACAGCGCCTCGTTCATGTTCTCATGGGGACCCATCACCTGGGTGCTCATCGCAGAGGTGTTCCCCAACACCATCCGTGGTGCTGCCGTCGCCATTGCCGTGGCATTCCAGTGGATATCCAACTTCATCGTCAGTTCGTCGTTTGTGCCTATGTTTAACATGCACCTGACGGAGGGTGACGATTTCGGCCACTGGTTCACCTACGGTCTCTATGGCATCATTTGTGTCGTGGCTGCACTCTTCGTATGGCGCCTCGTGCCTGAGACCAAGGGCAAGACGCTCGAGGACATGAGCAAGATGTGGCGTGACAGACTTGGAAAATAAAAAAAGGAAAAAAACATTATTGTTATGAAAAAGATTTTGATTGCAGAAGACAACGACAGCAATTACATCCTGATGACGTACATCCTGAAGAAGTACTATCAGTTTGAGCGCGCCAAGAACGGTCAGGAGGCAGTCGAGAAGGTTGAGAAGGACAGCTTCGACATCGTGCTGATGGATATCAAGATGCCTGTCATGGACGGTCTGGAGGCTACCAAGGCCATCAAGGCCATTCGTCCGGAACTGCCCATAGTGGCACTGACGGCCAATGCCTTCGACAGCGACCGCCAGCTCGCGATGGATGCTGGGTGTGACGATTTCCTGTCGAAGCCGGTGAGCAGCGAGCTCTGCCTGAAGACTATCAAGAAGTTTTTGGGAGAGTAATAAAGGCTCAAGCCAATACCAAGTCAAAGTCCTGCTGTAGTTTCGCTATGGCAGGATTTTCTTTTGTCATCGCCTCAAACTGTTCGCGGCGGGTGAGCAGCTTGGGACGTTCTGACTGTTCGGCAAGAGTAATCTCGAGCGTGATGCCTGTGTTGTGCAGACTGTTGACGAGCGTCTTGACGATACGGCCCTTGAAGTCCTCCATCTGCTGCCGGATGAGTGTGTTGTCGACCACCACCTGCAGCCCGGGAAAGTCTTTGATGACCGGGTTCATGTTCTTCATGCGGGTGGCGATGCCGCTATATTCCTGAGGCATGCGGTTGCACATCATCATCCATTGGTATTCCAAGTCATCCTGCGTGAAGACGGCATTGGTCTCCTCTTCCTTGGAGGAAACGACCGAACCCGGAATTGTCGTGAACTTCGACTTCTGGCGGAGGTTGCCCCAGGAAAAGCCGATGCCCCCAAGCTTAATGCCGGGCTTAGGGGAAGTGGGAGAGGGCTTTTCTGGCTCTGGCTGTGTGGCCTTCGTGGCCACGGGAGATGCGACCTTGTTGGTCACGGGAGATGCGACCTTGTTGGTCACGGGTGATGCAGCGGTCTTAGCCTGGGCCACCTGCTGAGCCACCTTCTGGGGCCGAGACTGCTGTATCAGTTGCTTAAACAGGGATTTCAATCTCTTGGGGCTACGCCCCGCGCTGGCATCGTCGTCGGGTTGTGTGATCTGAGCCACCTCTATCAGCGTCAGTTCCACCAGCAAGCGTTTGTTCGACGACTGGCGGTAGTTGATGTCGCACTGGTTCATCAGCTTCAGGGCCTGGTAGAGGAAGCGTGTCTCGCACTTCTTCGCCTGCTCGGCATAGCGCTGGCGCTGTTGGTCGCTCACTTCGAGCAGGGGCAGCGTCTGCGGGTCTTTGGCCATCATCACGTTACGAACGTGCTTGGCAAGTCCCTGAATAAGCAGACCGCCGTCGAAACCCTTGTTGATGATGTTGTTCAACAACACCATGATGTCGCTCACCTTATTATTAATAGATAGGTCGATGATCTGGAAGTAGTTCTCGGAGTCGAGCACGTTCAAGTCTTCGATCACCTTCTCGTAGGTGATGTTACCTTGGCAGAACGATGCAGCCTGGTCGAAGATGGAGAGGGCGTCGCGCATGCCGCCGTCGGCTTTCTCGGCAATGACGGCGAGGGCCTGTTCTTCGTAGGTGATGCCCTCCTGCTCGGCCACGTGCTTCAGATGGTCGATGGTGTTGCGGATGGTCATCCGTTCGAAGTCGTAGATCTGACAGCGGCTGAGGATGGTGGGCAGTATCTTGTGCTTCTCCGTTGTGGCGAGGATGAAGATGACGTGTGCGGGCGGCTCCTCGAGCGTCTTGAGGAAGGCGTTGAAGGCGGCCGTCGAGAGCATGTGGACCTCGTCGATGATGAACACTTTGTAACGTCCTAACTGCGGCGGGATGCGCGTCTGCTCCATCAGCGTCTTGATGTGCTCCACGGAGTTGTTCGAGGCCGCGTCGAGCTCGAAGATATTGAGTGAGCGCTGCTCGTTGAACGACTGGCACGACTCGCACTCGTTGCAGGCCTCACCCTCTTCCGTAGGGTTCTGGCAGTTGATGGCCTTGGCGAAGATACGGGCACAGGTGGTCTTTCCGACGCCACGGGGACCGCAGAAGAGGTAGGCATGAGCGAGTTTTCCGCTCTTCACCGCGTTCTTCAGCGTCGTGGTCAGCGCCTCCTGTCCCACGACGGTGTCGAAGGTCATCGGGCGGTATTTCCTGGCTGAAACGATGTATTCCATAATTGTTATCGATAAATTGTGGTGCAAAGATACAACTTTTAAAGGAGTTAAAGAATTGAATGAAGTTAAAGGGAGTTAAAGGACGTCACTTTCTCACCTCTCACCTCTCACCTCTCACCTCTTTTTATTACCTTTGCAGGCAAATAACAGATGAATATGAAAGTTCTGACAAGTATAAAGATGTATGCGCTCCGCATCTGGAGGTCACAGGCCTTGAAGTATGTAGTGGTCTGCATTGTTGGCGTGCTCGTGGTGGGATTCCTTGACGAGAACAGTCTGTGGAGCCATCTGAAGAACCGCCAGCGCATTCAAGAACTGACTGAGGAGAAGGCCCGGTTTAATGCCGACTTCAAGCGCGACCAGGCACAGATCAGGGAACTGGACAGGAATCCGAAGGCTATGGAGAAGATAGCCCGTGAGCGGTATTATATGAAGGCCGACGATGAGGATATCTTCATACTGAGTGACGATGACCGAAGTCCGAAACCGATAGTGGGCAATGAGGCAGTTAAGTAAGACTCAGTCGTTTGTGTTTCTTGCGGGTGCCCTGCTGATGGTCATCGGTGCAGGTGCCAGTCTGTTGGCTTGGAAACCTGCTCCCTATCTATTTGCCATAGGAGCCTTAGCCTTCACGTCGATGCAGTTCCTGCAGCGCTATGAGGGTGATAACTTCGTCATTCGCCGTCTGCGCAGGATGATGCTGATGAGCGACGGCCTGTTTCTGCTCTCTGCCCTGCTGATGTTTGCCAGTATGGGGAATGTGTTCGGGTTGAGTCAGGTGAACTATATCACCTATATATATAATAAGTGGGTGCTGACGCTGCTGATAGCTGCCTTGCTGCAACTCTATTCCACACACCGAATTGACAATGAGTTGACCAAAGAGAAGGAATCTTCTTCAAAAAAACTATAAAAGTTCGCGCATTTGTTTTAAAATGCGCAAATTTATTTTTGTACTTCGATATATCGTTGTACATTTGCGCCACGAAACGTGTGAATATGAATAAGATTATATATGTCATTGCCGTTCTGGCTACGCTGACCTCCTGTGCCGAATCCTATTCGATACAGGGTTCTTCATCGGTATCGTCGCTGGATGGCAGTAAGCTTTATCTGAAAACGGTAAAGGATCAGGAACTGAAGAATATGGACTCCTGTGACGTTGTCCATGGCAAGTTCCGTTTTGCCGGTCTTCTGGATACTGTCAAGTTGGCGACACTCTATATGGATGAGCAGTCGCTTATGATGCCTGTCGTCGTTGAGAAGGGTGAGATAGAGATCCACATCGACAATACGGGTCGCAGTGTCAGTGGTTCGCCTCTGAACGACAAACTGTATCAGTTCATCAACCGCCACGACCAGATAGGCAATGAGCTCAACGAACTGTCGCATCGGCACAGCCAGATGCTGCTCGACGGCATTGATGAAGATGTCATCAACCGTCAGCTCTCCATCGAAGCCTCCCGTCTGGCTCAGCAAGAGGATTCGCTGGTGACGAACTTCATCGTCGAGAACTTTGACAATGTCCTGGGCCCCGGTGTCTTCATGATGCTCACCGGCAGCTATCCCTATCCTGTGCTGACACCGCAGATAGAGGATATCATGAGTAAGGCCACGAAGAAGTTCAAGGATGACCCTTATGTGAAACAGTACTACAAGACGGCCAATGAAATCCAGGCCCAGCAGAACGGACTGGCTGACGATGTGACACAGGCTCCTGCCCCTCAGCCGTCAGCGCCTCAGCCGGCTGTTCCTGACTCCACGCAGCTGCCGTCACTCAGTCTTCCGCAGAAATGACGACGCTGGTCAAGGGAGGCACGATTGTCAACGAAGGCAGGACGTTCAATGGCTCGCTGGTCATTGAAGACGAAAGAATCACTCGGATCATAGAAGGAAACCATACCCCCGAAGCATCGTATGATGAAGTCATCGATGCTTCGGGTTGTTTTGTGCTGCCTGGTGTTATTGACGACCATGTGCATTTCAGGGAACCCGGACTGACGGAGAAGGCCGATATGGAATCAGAAAGTCGTGCTGCGGCGGCAGGAGGTGTCACCACCTATTTCGACATGCCGAATACCGTGCCCCAAACCACCACCCTTGAGGCGCTTGATGAGAAGTTTGCCCTGGCTGCCACGAAGAGTCATGTGAACTATAGCTTCTTCTTCGGCGCCACTAACGACAATGCCAGCCTTTTCCCCCAGCTCGATATTCACCGCATCCCGGGCATCAAGCTGTTCATGGGCTCTTCGACGGGAAATATGCTCGTCGACCGCAGGGAGGCCTTGGAGTGCATCTTCTCGACCGCCCCGTTGCCCATCATGGCCCATTGTGAAGATACGGACATTATCAACCGTAACATGGCCGAGGCCAGACGGCGGTATGGCGATGACCCCCAAGTGACACATCATCCTGAGATCCGTAGCGAAGAGGCCTGTTACGAGAGCAGCCGCCTGGCTGTGGAACTCGCCGTGAAGCACCATTCCCGTCTCCATATTGCCCATTTGACAACGGCGAAAGAGTTGGATTTGCTATCCACTTCCCCCGATAATATCACCGCCGAAGCCACTGTTGCCCATCTTTATTTCTCCGACCGTGACTATCAGGACCTCGGCACTCGCATCAAGTGCAATCCCGCCATCAAGACGGAACACGACCGCGAAGCCCTCCGCGAGGCTCTCAACGATGGCCGCATTGCCGTCATCGGCACCGATCATGCGCCCCATCTGCTCTCACAGAAAGAAGGAGGCTGTGCCCGTGCTGCCAGTGGTATGCCTATGATCCAGTTCTCGCTCGTCACGATGCTTGAGCTTGTGGATCAAGGGGTGCTTCCGCTTGAACGCCTGGTTGAACTGATGTGCCATAATCCTGCCCGTCTCTTCGAAGTGCGCCAGCGTGGGTTCATCAGAGAGGGTTATCAGGCGGATATAGTGATTGTCCGTCCAGATACTGGCTGGATTGTGACGAAAGACTGCATCCAAAGCCGCTGTGGCTGGAGTCCCATGGAGGGACACATGTATCTCTGGCGGGTGGAGTGTACGCTTTGCAACGGGCATACCGTCTATGAGCAGGGTAGGGTAGATACCTCCTATGTCGGCCAGTCCGTCGCTTTCAGATAACTTATCGCTTATCACTTTGAAAATAGCCTACGATATCTCCGAACTATTGGCCTATATCAACTGGCCTTACTTCTTCTTCGCCTGGCAGGTGAAGGATGTTTTGGAACGTACTCGTCTGCAAGAAGAGGCAGAGGCCGTATTGCAACAGATAGACGGGCAGTATCATGCCTATGGGCTCTTTGAGTTGTTCGATGCTTATAGCGAAGGGGATGACATCGTTGTGTTTCGAGAAGTGGGGAGTGATGAGTGTGGTGTGAGGATTCCTCAATCGCAGAAACAAACTTTTAGGATACCTTGCCTGCGCCAGCAGCAAGGCAATCCCCCTTACCTCTGCCTCTCCGACTTTCTTCAGCCTTTAAACATTTGCCATTCCTCACGCCATACTCCCCACTCCTCGAAAATCGGCCTCTTCGCAACCTCTGTGGATCATGGTCTTGAGACCGACTTCAATGCTGACCCTTATCAAAAGATGATGGTTCAACTCTTGGCTGACCGTCTGGCAGAGGCTGCCGCCGAACGGATGCATGAACAGGTGAGAAAGGAGTATTGGGGCTATGCGAAGGATGAACAGCTCTCCATCCCCGACATGTTGGTAGAGAAGTTCCAGGGTATCCGTCCTGCTGTGGGTTATCCCTCGCTGCCAGACACCAGTCTGAACTTCGTCATCGACAATCTGTTGGACATGAAGCAGATTGGTATCCGTCTGACAGAGAGTGGGGCGATGAAGCCTCATGCCAGTGTCTCAGGTATGATGTTCGACCATCCTCAGGCACGCTACTTCTCCATCGGCAAAATCGGCGAAGACCAACTCACGGACTATGCCCGCCGTCGGGGGCTTCCCGTTGAGGTTTGTCGTAAGTTCCTTGCCGCGAACCTCTGACAGGCATTAGGAAGATTAAACGCATTTATGATATAAATATGGGAAAGATTATCGTCGCAGGCATCGGTCCTGGCTGTAAGGAAGACATCACTTCGGCTGTTCTCGAAGCAGTAAGAGAGGCGGATGTGGTAGTCGGTTATAAGTACTACTTCCAGTTTATCGAGGCATATGTAAAGGCGGGTTGTGAGTGTGTCGACACGGGAATGAAGAAAGAACGTGAGCGGGCTGAGCAGGCATTCCTGATGGCAGAGCAGGGAAAGACCGTCGTCGTCATATCATCTGGCGATGCCGGACTGTATGGTATGGCACCGCTCATCTACGAGATGAAGAAAGAACGGTCTTCCGATACGGAAATCGTCACCTTGCCGGGCATCTCTGCTTTCCAGAAGGCAGCCTCGCTGTTGGGGGCTCCTATCGGCCATGATACATGTCTGATTTCATTATCCGACTTGATGACTCCCTGGGAGGTGATCGAGCGGCGTATCAAGGCTGCTGCCGTGGGAGATTTCGTGACGGCAGTCTATAACCCGAAGTCACATGGGCGCTATTGGCAGCTCTATCGTCTGCAAGAACTTTTCCTTCAAGAGCGCTCGGCAGACACCCCTGTAGGCTATGTTCGTCAGGCAGGGCGTGAGGATGAGAAGATCAAAGTCACGACCCTCGGTGCGTTCGATCCTGAGGAAATAGATATGTTCACCGTTGTGCTGATAGGCAATTCTCAGTCTTATATCGCCGATGGGCATATCATCACACCTCGTGGCTATTATCGTCAGGAGACCATTGAAGGTAATAAGATCGGACAGAACATCATGATTGAGTCGTTCCGTACCATCTCTGGCGAACTCCATAAGAAAGATTATCCACTTGATCACAAATGGGCTCTGCTCCATGCTATCCATACTACAGCCGATTTCGATATGGAAAACATCCTCTATACTGATGAAGGGGCTGTAGAGACATTATATAATAAGGTTCGCACGGGTGCGCTAAAGACCATTGTCACCGATGTGACGATGGTTTTAAGTGGTATCCGCAAGGGAGCGCTTCAGCGTCTGGGTGTTGAGGTTATGTGCTATCTTGCTGACCCACGCGTCGCCACAATGGCCGAGCAACAGGGTATCACCCGTACCCAGGCGGGTATCCGTCTGGCTGTCGAGGAGCATCCTGATGCCCTTTTTGCTTTTGGAAATGCGCCCACAGCCCTGATGGAACTCTGCGAACTGATCCGCAAGGGCAAGGCTCATCCTGCTGGCATCATCGCTGCCCCTGTAGGCTTCGTGCATGTCAGAGAATCGAAGCACATGGTGAAACCCTTCAAGGACATCCCTAAGATTATCGTTGAGGGAAGGAAGGGTGGAAGCAATCTTGCTGCTACCCTCTGTAACGCCGTTCTGACTTTCGACGATGCCGAACAACTCAAACCGGGTCGCGATCTTTAGACAGATGAGCATGCTTGTTTGACATAAGAACATAAGGACATATTATATATGCGATTTGTGGTAGTAGGAATAACGGATCATCCACAGCCTTGGTTTCCGCCAGAGGTGTTGGAGATTATTAAGAACGGGAAGGTGTTTTCTGGCGGCAAGCGTCATCATGAGATCGTTGCATCGTTGCTGCCTGCTGATGCCACGTGGATTGACATCACTGTACCCCTTGACGCCGTCTTCGAACAATACCAGAACACCCCTCGCCTTGGGAGAGGGGATGGGGGTGAGGTTATCGTTTTTGCCAGTGGCGACCCGCTGTTTTTCGGTTTTGCCAATACCATCAAGCGTAAGATGCCTGAGGCAGAGATTGTGGTATATCCTACGTTCAACTCCCTGCAGATGCTTGCACACCGGCTTGTGATGCCCTATCACGATATGCGCATTGTCTCGTTGACAGGGCGCCCTTGGCAAGAGTTTGATAAAGCGCTGATTGAACGAGCAGAGAAGATAGGTGTTCTTACAGACCGTGAACACACTCCCTCAGCCATCGCCCAGCGCATGCTCGACTATGGCTACACCTATTATAATATGTCCGTAGGTGAGCATTTGGGTAACCCTTTGCTCGAGAAGGTCACGACGCTATGCCTCGAAGAAGCGGCACAGTGTGACTTTGGCCCTCCCAACTGCCTCATTTTGAACATGAATGACCACAAATTAAACATGAATTTATCACAAATAATTATTAATGACAATTCGTGTCCAATTCATGGTAATCCATGTCCAAATCATTTTTTCGGCATTCCTGACTCCGCCTTCGTGTTGCTCGACGGTCGTGAGAAGATGATTACCAAGATGCCCATTCGTCTGCTGACGCTGCAGGCCCTCGATCTTCCCATGAGACATGTCTTTTGGGATATAGGCTTTTGTACAGGGAGTGTATCGATAGAGGCTCGTTTGCAATTTCCTCATTTGACAATATGCGCATTTGAAGTCCGCCCAGAATGCGAACCCATCATTAATGAGAATGCCCGTCGCTTTGGTGCTCCTGGTATCAACATCCACATGGGCGACTTCCTCCAAGCGGATATTTCTGAACTCCCAGCTCCTGATGCTGTTTTTATCGGAGGGCATGGAGGTCGCCTGAAAGACATTATGGTGAAAATCCTCTCCGTCCTGGCTGACGACGGTGTCATTGTCTTCAATAGTGTTGTTGCGCCGAAAGTCACCACAGATAGTCGTCAGCTATGGGATGAAGCATGTTCTGAATTGGGACTGCAACAGGATCCTCCCGAAAGAATACAATTAAACGATCATCATCCAATAACAATATTAAAATGCAGAAGATAGCAATCATACAAATCAGTGAGGAGGGCAAGCATATTGCCCGTTTGCTGCTCAGTCAGGTGTATGCCCAGAAGAACGAGGCAGAGATTATCAGCCGTGCGAATGTAGGCAAGCGCTGGAATGATTTCGATGCGTTTGTGTTCATTGGGGCGATGGGCATCTGTGTCAGGACGATAGCGCCATATATCAAGGACAAGCACGAAGACCCAGCCGTGGTCTGTGTTGACAGTCTGGGACTGAATGCCATCTCCGTGCTTAGCGGACATGTAGG
>Ga0310691_10003462_pt1 | contig 18927 bp, 12 predicted proteins | sample 176DNAGHGlowgp2_FD_203887 | JGI IMG/M metagenome (GOLD analysis project Ga0310691, IMG submission 203887) | Sheep rumen microbial communities from Palmerston North, Manawatu-Wanganui, New Zealand - 1766 DNA GHGlow gp2 (v2) (version 2) | ecosystem: Host-associated > Mammals > Digestive system >...
CGATCATGGCGTACATACCGGTTACCGTTAAGAATGACGCTTCCGGTAAGGAGAAGTATGAGGTCGTTATTGAGAAGGTAGATGACGGCGCTCCGATGCCCAAGAAAGACACTCTGGTCTTCAAGGGGGCAGGCAAAGACAAGTTTGGAATAGAGATAGAAGAACCCGGCACATATCAGTATAAGATCTATGAGCGCACGGGCAAAAATAAGAAAGTAATCTACGACGATACAAAATATACAGTAACGGTCTTCGTTACACATGACGACAACGGCATCCTCGATGCCAAGATAATCCTCTCTGACGGCGGATTATTCAAACCTTCGGCTGCAAAGTTCACAAACGAGCCGGTGGAAGATCCCGATCCCAGTCCTTATGTTCCGGCAACGGGCGAGGCTATAAGCAAGTTCCTGCCTTACGGCGTGGCTTCTCTTGTGATCGGCGGTTTTATCCTCATTCTCGCGCTGAAGCGCAGGAAGGAGGAAGCTGATGGCTAAGAGATTAAGACAGTTTGTCGGATGTATCCTTGTTATAGCAAACATCCTGAGCTCGAATGCAGTAATACTGGCCGAGGACTTCGTTGATACGGAGCCTACTGAGACAGTGGCTGTTGAGACAGAGGAAGCTAAGGAAGAGAGTAAGAAGGTAGAATCTAAGAAGGAGCCTGAGGAATCAACAAAGGCACCTGTTGAAAGTTCAGAGAGTTCTGAGAGCTCCGAAAGCGAGACATCTGAGCCCACACCTGCATCTGCACAGGATAGGGAAGATGAGAGCATGCCTTCCGAGTCTTCTGAGAGCAGCGAAAGTGCTGTAAGTGAAGAGACTTCTGAGACGACTGAAGATACAGTTCCCACACCTGCTGAGCCTCTTGAGGGCAACACGGTAAAGGGTACGATCACAAGGACGATCATCGACACAGAAGGTAAGACATACAAGGTCACAGCTTCCTATGATTCTGACACGGGTATCCCTGATGACGCAGAGCTGGTGGTTGAAGAAATCATATCCGGTGATGACTATGACGAGTACTATAACAAGACTGTAGAGGCATTGGATGGTCAGGATGTTGGATATGTTAGATTCTTTGACATCAGCATCGTTAAGGACGGCGTTGAATATGAACCTGCTGAGGGTACGACAGTTAACGTTAAGATCCAGCTTGAGGATACATTGAGTGAAGAACTAAGCATTGTACACTTTGCTGATGATGCTGAGCCTGAAGTCGTTGAGACGACGAGCGTCAAGAGCGAGGATGGCACGGAAATTGTATTTGAGGCGGACGGCTTCTCTGCGTATGCGATAGTGGAGAAGGATATGGATCCGGTAGAAATAGGTTGGGCTACTGTTAAGGATACATCTGAATTGGCTTCTATGTTTGGTACGGGATTCTATGTGTCAGGTGCCGGTGGATACTATCTGACAGGAGGTCAGGTAGTAGGTTTATCTGCAAATGGTGACAGATATGGTCTTACGGCAACAAGCAGTGCTCATACTACAGTTCCGACTGAAGAAGCGGTCAAGTTCTATTTTGAACCTGTAACAGGTCAGACAAATCAGTTCTACATCTACAAAATGGATGGAGAAAATCGCGTTTATGTTCAGATGGCCCCAGTTACTCAGGGTGACAAAAAAGCTGACCGAGGCAGTCTGAAGTTTGCTGAACAGGAAAGTGACCGTACCGCGTTTTTGTTTACAAAGCAAGGTAGTAATACTTTCAAAGTATCTGGTGCTACTGAAATGACGGCGTTCTACTGGAACCGTAACACAAAAACAGAAGGATATGGAGCAATTGCTGCATATAAGAGTGGTACAGACTCTAATACATACGTTATGACACTTCATTATAAGAATGATGTCAATCCCGATCCATACGACCTTGAAGGCAAACTCTATGGTCTGATGAGCTGGACTTCGGGTACTATCGGTAAGGGACTAATGGCAAGTTCTGAAAAGTCAGGTGCAGGTCATCTTGATGCATTAGCTCTTGCCGTTCTTGCAAAGAAAACAAACAATAATGACCGCATCTATGTATCTAACGAAGCTGATATTACGATGTGGACATTTGAATATGACACAGAGGATAAATACTTTGTTACTGCAACTGTAAACGGAACAAAGCAGTACATACAGCTGGATGATACAGGTGTGTCTATGACGACCACACCTACTTCACTTCGTGTTATCCCCGGAACAGGTGAATTTGCTGGTCAGATATCCCTCGTATCCGATGATTATGCAGTAACTTACAGCGGAAGTGTTGATGACGGTTTCGGCAACTCAGGTGCAGACAGCAGAAAGTGGCTTCACCTGGTGGATGAGACACAGTTCTCCAACGAATACTACAGAACTTATTCTGCTAACAAAGTAAGTGTTTCCGATACACGTAATGTGCATAATGATTCCCGGGTTCTTATTTACACTCGTGTCTGGGATGACGATAATAAGCAATACAAATTCTACGCTGTCGATCATGAGGGAAATCTTGTCCACTGTTATGAAGAAGGTGACATGATCAACTGGGTCGGAACAGGTATCAACTCGCTGCTTTGGGATTTCACTGAGTACTATTGGGAAGGTACAACAGATCCCAACTATTACTACGAACTCTATAACGAGTATTCTGAGAAGTATATATCACCTTTGATCACAAATGATCAGGTATTAAGTGACACTAAGCCCGGTATTAACCTCCTTGGCAGAAAGAACAATCAGTACTATACCAAGATTACTGCATGGGATGACGATAGTTATGCTTATGTCGGTCTCAAGACAGAAAATGGCAAGGTAGTACCATGTCCGATCGATGAGGCGGAAGATTTCTATTTTGCGATCATGGAAGATGTTTTCGTTGAGGACAGGTTGACGCCGGTTCCTACGATAGATAATGATGTTTATGGAATCACCATGAAGATGGTGGATTTTACAGATGTATATACAAATCAAGGTGAAGAAAGAGCCCGTGAACAGGATGATGTTGTCGGGTTTATGAAATGGGATCCGAATAAAGAGACTGCAGGTCTGCTTTCCACCAAACTCGTTGATGGTTACCCTACCGTAATTAGTAATGGTCAATCGTTAGAAACACTTTTCACAAATGCCGTTAAGGTCAATAACCTGTTCCTTGATTCCGTTTATAGAGGTTCGGGATATTTCGAATACAACAGTGAAGAGAATTTTGCAAGTCTTAGAAGAAATGCATCCGGCGACATAATAGTTACTCCTGACGGCATGAACTTTGATGTCTTCCAGGAACTCGGAACTGCTGACACTTCAGGTAAGTCTACTCTGAAACATGGTATATTCCTGCCGTACAACTATATCGAAGCCGGCAGATATGCCAAGGTTAATCCTTTGAATGAGTATTCAGCATTAGGACCTAGGTACGATAATGACTATCCCAGAAAGGGAGAGAAACTGTATCTCGTTAATGGTAAAAATGACCAGGGTGTTAACGGTAAACCTAATTATTACTTCGGTATTGAACTCGAGACTACTTTTGTACAGACTACAAATGGTAAGGATGACTGGGGACATGATATCATCTATGAATTTACCGGAGATGATGATTTCTGGCTCTACGTTGATGACCAACTCGTGCTGGATCTTGGCGGAATCCACAGTGCATATCCGGGTTCTGTCAACTTCAGTACGGGTGTTGTAATAGTTAATGGCAAGAACTACATACTTAAAGATATATTCTATGACAACTTCGTTGACCAAGGAATGGATCCTGATGCAGCACAGGCAAAAGTCGATTCGTTATTTGATTCATATGTGGATGATAAAGGTGTAACCCGCTATGTATTCAAGGATTATACAGAGCACACGATGAAGGTCTTCTACATGGAGCGTGGCGGTGGTTCATCCAACCTCCATATGAGATTCAACCAGTCTTCGATAAAGCCTGGAACGATCGTTGTCGGCAAGAAGATATCCGGCGTTGATGATATCGAGACGTCGAAGGCAGAGTTTCCTTTCCAGATCTGGTACACGATCGAAGAACAGCAGGGTACGACCAATAAGAGGATCAACAAAGATGATCCTGAGGTTAAAGTTTGCCGAAGAGGAACAGATACAGTTGTAGATAGTATACCGAGCATCGAGATAGATGGTAATATTTATGAAGATATTTACTATCTTAAACCTGGTGAAGAACTTGAGATCAAGATGCCAAATGATGCGATCGCGTACTGGGTAGTCGAGTGTGGTGTAAGTCCTTTCATCTTTAATGAAGTTAAGGTAAACGGTTCGGTAGTTCAGGGAACTGCGACAGCGCACGGTTCCCTTATGGATTATGCGATCCCTCCTCAAGAGATAAGAGACAGGACCAGTGTAGAATTTGATAACCACGTTAATCCTGAAGCATTAAGGAATCTCACTTTCAGGAAGGTTCTTCTGAAGGAAGACGGTGTTACGGAGATCCACGACGATCCGGCCAATCCGACATTTGATTTCCGTCTGTATGTAGCAGGTGAAGGTGATCAACTCCAGCCCAGTGATATGTACATCTATCACGTCAAGGATGAGAATGGATATTACTGTTCATGGAATCCCTCGCAGCAGAAGTTCCAGCCGATCAGGACGGATACGACCGATTATTCTCAACTTACGGCAGATGAGAAGAAGGCCTCAAGTTTCCATACATCAATGAACGGTGCTATCTCGAAGATCCCGCCTTTCTACACTGTAGAGGTTAGGGAACTCCTTGTAGGTTCGAAGTATAAGATCCAGGAGAGAGACGATGAGATGCCTGACGGATACTCACGTCAGAAGTTCGTTTGGTATAGGAATATCGAGGATCCGAACACAGAGAAAATCGAATACACTACCAGTTATGAAACCGGAGAGCAGACGATCGCTGTAGGCGAGACTCCTCATATCGATGTAAGAAATATCAAGGGTTACGGAATCCGTGCTTATAAATCCTGGACGGACGATCCTTACATGGCAGACCGTGACGATGCTTATTTCGCGATATACACAGGTCCGAGCCCGCTCACGGATGAGAATGATCTTGTATTAGATCCTGATTCAGTAATGGCTTTGGAATATGGTTCAGAATCAGTCTACTGGTATTATCCCCGTCTTGCAGACGGATACACGCTGGACAACTATTATGTCCGCGAGGTCCAGTTGTCAAATTCTAATCCGACTGTAAATCCTGCTACTGGAAAAGTAACTAATTACGGAACTGTAACACCTGTTGCTCCCGGTGATGATATCAAGATAAACGGCAGGCTCAAGTGTGATACCGTACCGAATTATCCTGTTAAGTACACTGTATCTTATGAACCCGGTCAGATCCAGGCGAACACTAATATACGTGTCGATCAGGTAACGAATGACAGGCCCGGAATCCTTATCAAGAAGAAGTGTTTCGAAGGTGAGTATCTTGAGGGTGCAAAGTTTGTAATTGATGACGGCTGCGGACATACGATCGGACCGTTCGTTTCTGATGCCACAGGTGAAGTTACAAAACTATTCATAAGTGATACTGCAACGTATACGATAACAGAACAGGAATCACCTCTCAAGCACAGAGGTATCTCTGATCCGATATCGATCAGTCTTGATGCAAACAAGAATATCGTGATAACAGGTATTGATCCACAGTACTATGACCTGACTCAGTTCTCGCTGACGTCAGCACCTGTATTGGAGATCAAGAACAAGCCTTACAGGCTGAAAGTACTTAAGGTTGATGAAGACGGTAATCCTGTAGAAGGTGCGACATTTGCACTCCACCGAGAGAGAACCGTCGGCGGTGCAGCGTTTATCGACTATACTCCTATGCCAGGTTTTGAGACCCTTGTAACAGGGGCTGATGGTGTGGTTCCTGATATCGATCAGAATCTGCCGCACGGAACATATGAGATCCGTGAGGTTTCTGCTGCTCCGTCATATCAGGCTATTGCGTATGGTGTAAGATTTACGATTAACGATTTTGGTGAGATCTCGCTCAAGGGAACATACACATCTGATGTAAACCTCAACGTTCAGGAGGTCGGAAACTTCACGGAGAATACGATATCCATCGTAAACCATCTTGACGGAAGCGGTCTTACGATAACAAAGCAGGTCGAGGGCAATTTGGGTAACAGGTTCAAGGCATTCCCGTTCCTTATTAAACTCTTTAAACCTGATAAAAGTGTTCTGACAGGTGAGTTCAGCGTATCGGTAAATGGTGCACCTGCAACTGCGGTACAGATCGGTGCGGACGGATATGAGTTCTCCCTTGCTCATAATGACAAGATTACATTCTATCTCCCGGATAATACAAAGTACACTGTACAGGAAACTGATCCATCAGGATACAAGGTCACGAGCCGCAAGGGAAAAGGTGTTTATGTTGAGAGCGACACTGTCACGGGTGCTCTCCCAACTGACAATAAGGTCAACTTCATCAACACCCGCGAGGGCGTCATCCCGACAGGTCTTGAGAACTCGTTCAACATCAGCGTCAGCCTCCTGTGCGCCCTGACGGCAGGCGTTGTTGTCAGCAGGTATTTCTTCTTCAGAAGACGCAGGGAAGAGGAAGAATCGTAAGGTTGTGTTAAACTGTTCACATGACTAAAGCAGCAAGGATAATCAAACACTACATAATCCCGTTTATCATGATTGCGATAGGTTCTGCGGTAGCGGCTTTCGCGCTGGAGGAATTCCTCGTGCCGTTCACGATCCTCGACGGAGGCGTCGTCGGCGTCTCCATGATCCTGAGCAAGTACCTGCCGGTGCAGATCGGTATCCTGACGGTCATCATAAACATCCCGTTCCTCATCGTCGGCTTCAAGAGGCTCGGACGCCTCTTCCTCGCGAAAGCAGTGTTCGCGATGGTCACTTTCTCCATCTTCCTCAGCGTCTTTGAGGAAATGAAAGCAATCACCGACAAAGAGATCCTGGTCGTCGTCTTCGGCGGCGTCCTCCTCGGCCTTGGCGTCGGACTGATCCTCAAGAGCGGCGGCTGCCTGGACGGCACGGAGATCGTCGCCCTCCTCATCAGCAAGAAGCTCGACCTGTCCGTAGGCCAGATAGTACTGGGATTTAACATTGTTATATACGGTGTTGCAGGTGTCCTGTTCGGTCTTGACAGGGCGCTTTACAGTTTGCTGACGTACTTTATCACATCCAAGGTTATCGACATCGTCGAGCACGGCATGGAGCAGGCCAAGTCTGTCATGATCATCACCGATCACGGCGAGGAGATCGCCGACGCCATCCATACACGCCTAGGCCGCACCTGCACCATGATGGAGGGCAAGGGCCGCATCAGCAGCGGCACAAAGACAGTCCTCTACTGCGTCATCACCAGGATCGAGGTCTCCACTATCAAGAAGATCGTCAACGACGCTGACGGCTCCGCTTTTGTCACCATCAGCGACATCTCCGAGATCGTCGGCGCGCATATCAAGAAGAAGAAAGAGCCCGCGCACGCTGCTTCTAAGGTGGTTGCGCCAGTTGCGGGAGCGCCAGTTGCGGGAACGGCGGCGAAGAAAGGCGGGAGTATGCCGACAGCGGGATCAGCTCCGGTTGCGGATAATGGAAGCACCGGCACCAGGGCGCAGGCCGCGGGAACTCGCGGAAACAGGCATCAGGGTAAGCCTGGGAAGAATTAAGCACGCAGACAAAAGCTCAAACTGGAGCGGGTTAGATTGAAGATTAGTCTGCGCAGGCAGACATAAACAGTTATGTCCGTTCTGGAGAACGTCGTAAAAGCCTTGTATATATTCTATGACGAGGCAGTGAAGTACATTGATCAGGCTTGATGCTAAGTATCTGGTAAAAGATAAGGTCCACTCCGTTATGAACGGGGCGGACCTTTTACATTTATCTCAAACCTGATCAGACAAACATCATCAACAGCGAAGTGATGGTGGCAAACCCTGCAACTACCCAGAATGCCCAGGTCGACATGAATGTGCCGACAGTCAGGCGATTGCCGCGCATCTTGGTGATGACGATGGCTTCGGCGGGAACAGGGAGGTTTATCGGAAGCCTGTCGTTCTGGTCGTGGATACGGCCGAGACGGTTGAATAGGATGATGATGCAGACGACGCCTGCGGCTGCGATCATGAAGGATACGAGCACATCCAGGGCTTCCGCGTGCCTGGGGAATAACTCCATGAGGTACGACTCTGCGATCGATACGAAATTATTCGCGATGTGCATGATCATGCCCGGGATGAGCGACTTGCACTTGATCGTGACGTAGCCGATCAGGAGACCGAGCAAGGTAGCATTAAAGATCTGCGGGATGTTGCCGTGCATCAGCCCGAAAAGGATCGACGATACTATGACGGCGAATCTCGGACTGATGTGCGATGTGCACGGAAGGACGCAGCCGCGGAGAAGGATCTCTTCGGTGATGGGTCCAAGGATAACGATGTAGGCGATAGAGCCGAGTATGACAATGGGGCTTCCGGAGAAGAGCCCGCTTTCGACAATGTTGTCAAGGGCCCCGGGTTCGCTGTCACCGGATGAACTGAGGAGATCGAGCCCCTTCATCAGCAGCGAGTTGACACATGAGATGCCGACACACGCGACAGTCGCAAGAAAGATGTCGAGTATGCTGATCTTAGGCTTTTTGATATAGTCCATGAGGCGCCCTGTCTTGCTTAGCTTCAAGACAACGATGGCGACTATCACATTGACCGGAACGTATGCGATGCCCGCGAGGAACATGTTGTATTCAGTGAGCATATCCTGGAGACTGCCGATCTCCATCTTCCCGTTTTGCAGCGCATAGAAGACCATCATTATCAACTCGATGACCGTCACGATGGACGTCGCAGCGACCATCTGGAAAAGGATCGCCAGAGAACCCCAGTTATATCTGTGATATACTTTGGACTTAGTTTTCTTGACTATGAAATCGATCTGCTGCTCTTTGGCCGCCTGCTGCGGATCGAACGGCCTTGCCGTGTATCTGCCGTACTGGGAGTACCGGCTCTGCTGAGCCGGAGTGTACTGATAAGCAGGCGTTTGGGCCGGCTGAGCAAACTGAGGCTGCTGAGCGTACTGGCTTGCCGGGATGTAAGTGTTCGGATGGAAATAGGGCTGTACGGGAGCCTGCGGAGCAGGTTGAGCCTGAGAAACAGGTTGGGTGGGCTGAACAGGAGCGTAAGTCGGTTGAGGAGCCGGAGCAGACTGAGGACCGAGGATCGGCTGAGGACCGAGGATCGGCTGAGGTGCCGGTTGCACGGGTGCCTGCGGAGCAGGCTGTGGTGCAGGTGAGTACATCGGCTGGAACTGCTGAGGTGCTTGCGCAGGCTGCGCCTGCTTCGGCTGGCTAAACTGTGAGTAAAGCTGGTTTACAGTATCTGTCGGATACTGGTCGTACTTCTTCGGCGGCTGAGCCGGCTGCATCGGCTGAAACTGCTGCTCAAGATCCAAATTGTCCAAACTGTTCTGAATACTATTCTGATCGTTATCCATATCTATCCCCCGGTAAATAAACAAATAGATTATATTGTAAAAGGGGGAGGTTCTCAAGATATAATCGCACCAAGCGCTATCAGCAAATCGACTCGCAACAAAAAGCCGTTTTTTACGCAAGTCACTTGCGTAAAAAATGCGATTTACTTGCGACTCGCAACAAAAAGTCCATTTTTACGCAAGTCACTTGCGTAAAAATCACGATTTACTTGCGAGTTGGCGAACGCTAACAGTTCCGTATCACCAGGGACACGGCAGCAAGGTCACCCCAGTCCAAGCGTGTCACTAAAACACCCTTTCACAAAAGATAAAAATCAAATATAATAAGCTGATATGGTCGGTCACGGCCGGTGAAGGAGGTCTTCAGGCGCGGATGAGTTCAGATGTTGAAGAGATGTCATATTCGCTGGTGCGGATCTTTGAGAACGTGCTCCTGACAGAGGAGAAGTCTTTGCAGAAGGGGTATTTCTCGGACCTGTCGCTGGCGGAGATGCATACGCTGACTGCGATCGGACCTTATGAGGCCAGGACGATGAGCCAGACGGCCCAGACGCTCGGGATCACGACGGGGACACTGACGGTGTCGATCGACAGGCTGGTGAAGAAGGGCTATGTCGACAGGAGACGTGACGACCGTGACAAGAGGATCGTGAGGATCAGTCTGACCCGCGAGGGGAAACTGGCGTGCAGGATGCACAGCAAGTTCCACAGGGTGCTGGCCAAGAGGATCCTGGAGCCTTATGGCGATGATGACAGGGAGAAGCTCCTCGCTCTGGTCAAGGATATCGATGTCAAGATCGAAGACCTGCTCCTGAGATACGAGGGTTTGGACGAGAAATCATCGATCAGGAAGACGGCACGTGACATAGTCGATGAGACTAATGCTAATACAACAAACGGATAAAGGAGACACAAGATGGAAGACCCTTCGGGCCCCCGAGAACGTAACAATGACGATATGATCAAGGAGAAGGACAAGATCTTTGATTACATCGTCAGGACTCTGACACAGACACTCAACATGTCCCCTACAGACATCAGCATGGACCTGAGCCTGAGGGACGATCTGATACTTGATTCACTGCAGCTCTATGAACTCGTGATCGACGTGGAGGAGGCATACGACATCCGCCTTCCCGATGAGGAGTTAGACGAGATCGTCACGATCGAAGACGTAGTGAACACGGTCTACGGACTTACGGCAAACTAACATGAAGAGACGGTATATCTTTATTATCAGCGGAAGGGCGGACCAGAAATCGCTCAAGACACTCGAAAGGGCTCTGGAGATGATCCCTGCCGATGACCGCGCCCACTTTGAGTTCAGGTATACCGAATATTCCGGACATGCAGGCGATATCGCGGCCGAGATCAGCGAGAAATACGGTTCCCGCGTCACTGTCGTGTCCTGCGGCGGCGACGGAACGATCAATGAGGTATGCAATGCCCTGGCGTTCACGAACACACCACTCATATGCCTTCCTTTCGGGACGGGCAATGACCTGTCGAAGACCATCTTCGGACATAAGACTCCCGACCTGAAGGCGAGCCTCGAATCGCTCGATACATTCAAGCCCCACAAGATCGACCTGATCCGCATCGACTCGTACGACGCGATGGGTAACCACCTGGCGATGTGGTCAAGGTACTGCATCAACGTGGCATCGATCGGCCTTGACACCAAGGTGCAGGCTGCAGCCAAAGCCATGGTCCTCGCCAAGCCTAACTCCAGTTTTGTCAGGAAGACGGCATACCCCAGGTGTGCTCTCAAGGGGATAATGAAGAACAGGGCATCTAATTTCTCGTACAAGCTCGAGTTGGAATCGGGCGAGACATATCAATCATCATCAAGCGTTAACACACTGATCAGCCTGTGCAACGGCAAGTACTATGGTGACGGGTTCTGCCCCGCGCCCGAGGCAAAGCTCGACGACGGCATCATCGATGTGTGCTCAGTGGATGACGTGCCGTTCGGGCGCGCCGTGAGCCTCATCCTCAAATACCGTTCGGGCAGGCACAAGGGACAGCCGGGCATCCACATGTTCAGGACGACGAGCGGCATCATCACTTCGACCGACCCGTCCTACCAGCTCCAGGGCAACTACGACGGCGAAGACTTCTTCGGCCACCGCATCAGGTTTGAGGTGTGTCCGGATGCTCTGATGATGTGTTTCCCGGGAGACAGAGATGAATAGATTTCTTAATGACAAAAAACTTACTGTAGTGATCGGCGCTTACGGTTCCGGCAAGTCCGAACTGTCCGTCAACATCGCGCTTGGCATGCGCCGCGAGTCACCTTCCCAGAACCTGCTTCTGGCCGACATGGACATCGTGAATCCATACTACCGCTCAAGTGACGCGGCGAAGATCTTAAGCGACAACAACATCCGCCTGATCAGCCCCGCCTACGCCGGCACAAACGTCGATGCCCCCGTCTTAGGCGGCGAAATGTACGTTATCTTCGACGACCCGTCCTACCGCGGCGTCTTCGACATCGGCGGCGAGGATATGGGCGCCGTCATCTTGGGGTCGCTGAAGGAGAGGTTCGAATCATTCGATTACACGCTCCTCATGGCAGTCAACTGCAACCGCCCGTTCACATCGACTCCTGAGCAGATCGCGGCGATGAGCGCCGAGCTCGAACAGGCGGCCGGACTTAAGATCAACGGATACATCAATAATACGAATCTGCTCGAACTCACCACCCCCGCAAACGTCCTTGAAGGCGAGAAGATGGTGCTCGAAGCATCAGCTGTTACGGGCATTCCGCTCGTTGCATCTTCCATGTGGAGTTCAGTGTACGATCAGGCGGTAAGCGAGGGGATCACTTTCGCGGCGCCCGAGATCATCAAATTGGAGCGAACTATCTTCTATAACTATTGAGCAGATTTTTCTAAAATGCTATAATTATCCTCAGCGAGTCAATCGTGAAATTATTAACAGGAGGGATATGAAATGGGTTTGATTTCATTGATTACCAATGTAGTAAGCACAGCCAGAGATGCTGTAGTTTCAGAGGTTCAGGATCAGTACATTGAAGTGTTCAAGTGTGATTCACTTGGTCAGGATGTTCTGGTAAGAAGAGGTGCAACAAGGATCGTTAAGGGCAATAACAAGGGTGATACCGAAGTTATCTCCAACGGTTCCATCATCCTCGTTCCCGAGGGAACTGCTCTCTTGCTCGTTGATAACGGTGAGGTTATCGATTTTACAACGAAGGCAGGACGCTATCAGTGGGATTCCACAACGGCTCCTTCACTCCTCGGCGATTCACACTTCCTGACAAATGCCAAGAAAGTAGTTGCTGATGCATGGGAGAGGATGAGAGCAGGCGGCGAGCTCACAAAGCAGCAGCGCGTTTACTTCGTTAACCTCCGTGAGATCAGGGATCAGAACTTCGGCACACCTAAGCCGATCCCTTACGCTGACCCTGAATACAGGAACATCTACATCAGCATGAACGGTAAGTTCTCTTTCAGGATCGAAGATCCGGTAGCTTTCTTCAAGAAGGTTTCCTCCAACATCGCAGGCGAGTATAAGGTTCTTGACCTCATGGGCAAGCCCGCTGACATGCTCCAGCCGAGAATGGAATTCCTCGATCACCTGACAGAGGTTGTTAACCGCTGCGGCGGCGTTGACAAGATCATGTTCGCTAATCTCCCTACGGAGAAGACAAGACTCAGGAATTACATGCGTGACGCTCTTGACGAGGACTGGCTCCAGGCAAGAGGTATCGTAGTAGACGAAGTTGCTATCGCTGTCATCACACCTGACGACAAGTCACGTGAGAGGATCGAGCAGGTCGATCAGTCCAAGATGTTTGGTGCAGATCCCAACGCTTTGGCAGCAGCTGCAGTCCTTGGCCAGACAGAGGCTCTCAACACGGCAGCAGGCAACTCTGCAGGCGCAGCAACAGGTCTCATGGGTATGGGCTTGGTTGGCGGCGTTGGCCAGATGGGTGCTACGAATGCAGCATTTAATTACATGGGTCAGCAGCAGCAGATGCAGGCACAGCAGCAGGCAGCAGCTCAGGCCGCAGGCGCAGGCGTTGTTGGCGGCGTAGTAGCAGGTGCAGCAGCTCCCGCAGGCTGGACATGCCCTCAGTGCGGCAAGACCGGCAATACAGCTAACTTCTGTGGTAACTGCGGAACAAAGAAGCCCGAGCCCGCTCCCGCAGCAGGTGCATGGACATGCCCTTCATGCGGCAAGACTGACAACACATCTAACTTCTGCGGCAACTGTGGCACAAAGAAGCCCGAGCCCGCTCCCGCAGGCTGGACATGCCCTCAGTGCGGCAAGACAGGCAACACATCTAACTTCTGCAGCGAGTGCGGAACAAAGAAGCCTGAATAAGCTTAAGTCGATCAACGGCAACGGCGGTCACCCCGGATGGGGTGGCCGTTTTTAGTTGGCCGGTGCTGGCAGATTATCCGGATTCAGTTGCTCTGCTAGTGCTATAATAATCTCATGGTGCAAAAAATATCAAAAGGTCGCAATAATCTACAAAAGATCTCAATCTTGATCCTGATGATGACCATAATGGCCGTCATCATGGTCACCGCGGGCTGTAACGGGACAAAGACAACAGAGGCTTTGCCGGCTCCTGCCAACCTCAAATACTTTTTTCACGATGATGACAGGGAGATCAAGCTTGCCTGGGATAAGGTCGAAGGCGCCGTCAATTACGAGTATAAGTGCGGCGATGTAGTTGGAATGACTGCTGATAACTATGGCTATTTCGAAGATGTGAAGGAGGGCGACAGCGGCCTGCTCGAGGTCCGTGCCTGCGGGGAAGACGGGAATACGTCGGAATGGGCAAAGATCGAATACAGCATAGACATCTATGTCACGGCTCCGAAGACTCTGACGAGCCAGGTTGACGGCAAGTATAACTACGTGATCTGGGAGCCGGTTGAGGATGCTGCAAGGTATGAGATAAAGTGTTTTGATGATAAGGGCAATGAGACTGAGACGATGACGGTCAGTGCGCCGGAGAATTTTTTCCGGCTTGACAGGAGAGATGCGGGGAACCGGAAGTTTGATATCAGGACCGTCAAGGAGATCGGCGGGACGGAGTACTGCTCGGAGTGGAAGCGCATGACGGTGACGACTACGGGGATGATCAATCCGATGGACTGCACTTATTTTGAGTCGTGCCTGCTTGATCTCGACAGTCTGCAGGAGTATGCGCACAGGCACGCGTATATGTGCAATATCTCGCAGAACGGCGGAAAGACGGTAGTCGAGATCAGGATCCGCGATCTTCATGAAGACGATATGCTCCACCGCCTGTTGAGGACTACTGCGGGCGTGATGAACAGGAAGCCCGAGGTCAGCGAGGAAGCTGCAGGATTTTATGATGTGGTCGACAAGGAGACATCAAAGAACAGGGCTTACGTTGACGATAACATGCGGGGGATGCCGCAGGGACAGTTTCAGGACCGGCGGGGACGGGAAATGGATCCCATGAGGTTTGGGTCTTTCATCATCTGCCGGTATGAGTATTCCGACAATGAACTGGCGCCGGATCTTGTCAGTATAGGGATGTTGAAGATGTATCATGAAGACCTTTCCGCCAATCTGGAACTTTTGTTTGGCAAGCCCGACAACGGCTTCTACTGGATGAAGACTCATGAAGTGGATCAGAAGTTCATGATGTCACTCGGATCAAATGATAATTACTGGCTTATCGAAATATTTCCAAGCCACGCGAAATGAGGTGTTATTATGAAGAAACAGATCAGATTTGCAGGATTGCTCCTGTGTGCTTCGGTATTGATCGCCGGCTGCTCGGCACAGAACGCAGGCAGTGACGGAGGACAGGATCGGGATCCCGAAGTTACGGCTGAAACGACTGAGGCGGAAGCTCCCGCGCCTGATGCTCCGGCCAACCTGAAGACCGTGTACCAGAAGGACCAGAAGGCTCTTAAGTTCACGTGGAGTGCGAGCGAAGGAGCCTCGAGATATGAAGTGAAGAACGGCACGGATACTACGATCGCCATAACAAATGAGACACTTGTTTATAACGTCGAAGAAGGTGACAAAGGGACACTTTTTGTCAGGGCAGTAGGGCCACAGGGACAGGTATCGGAATGGAGCGACATTGATTACGCCGTGGAAGTGCATCTTGATGCCCCCGATACTACATATAGGGCAACTGACGGAAACCGGTCTTATGTTTACTGGAGCCCGGTCGAGGGCGCTTCGGCATATGAGGTTGTCTTCTATGGCGACGATACAAATACGACACTGAACATCCCCTATCCTTACACGAGTTTTTACAGCCCGCTAGAGGAAGGCCAGGTCAGGCAATTTGATATCAGATCGGTAAAGACTATCCGCAACCAGAACTATTATTCAGACTGGCAGAAGTTCAATTATACCGACCCGAAGTTCAAGGCGCTAACGGAATACAACTTCTACGAGTCGAGCACGCTGGATTATAACCGTCTCAAGGAATGGGCACGTGTTAAAGGGTATACATTTACATCAAACAAGGAAGGCGACAATACCATCGTCGAGATCACTTTCAAGGACGATGTGAACAGCAAGTTGTGGGCGAGGATCAAGCGTGCCGCCAAGGACATGTTCAATGCTGCCATTGAGGGTTATGATGACGGTCTCTTTGACTTAGGGAACTCGGTCGAGGCTTTCCGTGAGAGCCAAAAGAAATGGAAGACGGACTTTTTTGAAAAGCTCAACGAGAAAGCTGAGGAGGACGCTAAGCAGAACGCCATAATCGCAGGGATCAAGTCAGCCTTCACGAGCGTTTATGTCAATTGCAGGTATTGCTTCAGCAACACGAACACGGCGCCTGAGATGTGCATGGTGGCTCTGGTCAAGAACAACAGGGAGAACTACGCCAAGGATTTCGCGGCGCAGCACAAGCCTGACAGCGACGGTGTCTACAAGTTTGTGGTAGACGGCTCACTTCAGAATTATTACATGATGATCGATCAGAACGATAACTACTGGTGCGTCTACCTGATGCCGGAGCATATCAAGTAATCTGTTGTTTTAAACAGCAGATTCCATCAGAGTCACCTTGTCACCCTTTCTTCTTCTTCCCAATCATCAGCCTCCGTGCTACGGGGATGATGGCGCGGTAGTACCAGGGAGTAAGTGCCTTGCGCGCCTTCTTGAGCTCAGAACGGATGGCGATGGACTGAGGGCAGTGTGCCTCGCACTTCCCGCACTCGATGCACTGGGAGGGGAGGGCCGGTTCGCGCCTCAATGCCACGGTCTGGAAGAACTCCTTGCGGCCGGATCCCTTATTCTCTGAATACATGTGGTTATAGCATGAGAATATAGAGGGTATGTCAACGCCCTTGGGGCATGGCATACAGTATTTGCAGCCGGTGCAGGGGACTGCGGTAGACTCTCCTATTATGCCGCGGATCCTGTCGATCATGGCAAACTCGGGCTCGCCAAATGACGAAGCTTTTGCATCAGATGCCACACGGCAGTTCTCTTCGATCATGTCGATGGAGTTCATGCCCGAGAGTACGCATGTGATCTCGGGCTGGTTCCACAGCCAGCGGAAAGCCCATTCTGCAGGTGTCCAGCCGTGAGGGTCAGCGGCTATCTCGTCCTTGGCGCGGGAAGGCAGAAGATCTACGAGCTTACCGCCTCTTAAAGGCTCCATGATGAACAACGGGATACCTTTGGCGGCAGCAGCTTCCACGCCGGCACGTCCTGCCTGGGAGTGTTCGTCCATGTAGTTGTACTGTATGAGGCAGAGGTCCCAGTCGTAGGCATTCAGGATCTTAATGAACATATCCGTGCTGCCGTGAAAAGAGAACCCTATGTTGCGGATCTTGCCCGCTGCCTTCTGTTCTGCGATCCAGTCAGTGACACCGAGCGAGACGAGCTTATCCCACTGGGCGATGTCCGTCATATGATGCATCAGGTAGTTGTCGAGATAATCAGTGCGAAGGCGCTTAAGCTCTTCCGTAAAGTACTTATCGAGACCGGCCCTGTTACGGACCAGGTACTGCGGGAGCTTGGTCGTTATCCTGATCTTGTCACGGATGCCGTTCTCCTCAACGAATCGTCCGAGGACTTCTTCGCTCCCGGGGTAGATGTACGCCGTGTCAAAGTAGTTGATGCCGAGGTCATAGGCGCGCTTAAGTTCGGCGGACGCCTTGGCATAGTCTATCTTGCCGCCCGACGAGGTAAAGCGCATACAACCGTATCCTAATATCGAAAACCCTTTTCTGTACTGCATATGGCGCCTCCTTTGCCACAATTATAATATAAATGTAACTTCAGATAGTGTATAATTACTTGTTGAAAGCATACAAGATTTGGAGATATATAATGGCAAAAGATAAAAAAGCTAAGATCAGCTGCGACATGCCTGAGATCAAGAAGACGACGATCGGTGGACAGGCGCTGATCGAAGGCGTCATGATGGTTGGCCCGAGGAGGACGTGCATTGCCGTAAGGAAAGGCGACGGTACGATCCATGTCGAGGAGATGCCGCAGACTGAGAAAGTGACTTATTTCGAATCGGTCCCGTTCATCAGAGGATGCATCAGGTTCTACAAGATGCTCGTTACGGGAACCGGCGCGCTCATGAAGTCGGCGGATATCTCGGAAGAGGGCAAGCCGGAGGAAGAGAAGAAGGACGAGGGCGAAGAGAAGAAGTCGCTCCTCGACCGCGTTTTTGAGAAGCACTACAATCTCATGATAACCCTGTCGGCGATCATCGGCATCATCATCAGCGTGGGCGTGTTCCTGTTGCTGCCGAAGGTCATCGTTGACTTTGTCGCGAAGTACATCGTAGATGAGGTCTACAACACTGTAGGCGTATCGATCCTTCTGAACCTGATAGAGGGATTCTTAAGGATACTGTTCTTCTTCACATACCTGATCCTCGCTTCGAAGCTAGAGGACATCAAGAGGGTGTGGAAATACCACGGTGCGGAACACAAGACGATCGCGTGCTATGAGGCCGGCATGCCGCTGACCCCCGAGAACGTAATGAAGTTCCCGAGATTTCACCCTAGGTGCGGCACAGCGTTCATGTTCATCGTCATGGCCATATCGATACTTATCTATACATTGGCCGGCGTCATAATCGGCGAGCAGAGCATGCTGATCAACGTGCTGCTGAGAGTCGTGCTGGTGCCTATCATCTGCGGTGTTTCTTTCGAGATCCTGAGGTTCGTCGGACGCCACGACAAGAATGCTTTCTGCAGATTCCTGAGCAAGCCGGGTCTGTGGCTGCAGAACTTCACTACGGAAGAACCTGACGCTAAGATCTGTGAGGTCGCTATCGCATCGATGATGGCGGTCATCCCGGAGAATGCCGAAGACGATGTGTGGTAAGGATTACCCGTCCGCATACCAAGACGGCTATGCCGATTTCTACTACGAACGCTATAAAGTAACAGAGGGCGTGCTTATACCGCGCCCGGACACGGAGCTGCTGGTCGAGGCAGCTCTTATGCTCTGCGGCGCGTTAGACTGTCCCATGGGTGATGTCATGAA
>Ga0310691_10003463_pt1 | contig 18923 bp, 15 predicted proteins | sample 176DNAGHGlowgp2_FD_203887 | JGI IMG/M metagenome (GOLD analysis project Ga0310691, IMG submission 203887) | Sheep rumen microbial communities from Palmerston North, Manawatu-Wanganui, New Zealand - 1766 DNA GHGlow gp2 (v2) (version 2) | ecosystem: Host-associated > Mammals > Digestive system >...
AATTGAGGTTAAAAGGAATGAGCCCGGCACAATACCGAGCTCACTACTATAGAGAGTTGAATAATTAATGTTTAATTTAATGTCCAACTTTTCGGGGTCACATCATTGACGAACACCCTCCTTTCAGATTATAATTCCCTTGCATTATTTCAGCCAGCGGTCCAGCCACTCGAAGAAGGTGCGCTGCCAGAGAATGCCGTTCTGAGGCTTCAGCACCCAGTGGTTCTCGTCAGGGAAGACCAGGAACTCGGCGGGAATACCCTTCATGCGGGCGGCATTGAACGCCTGCATGCCCTGCGTATAGTTGATGCGGTAGTCCTTCTCGCCGTGGATGCAGAGAATGGGCGTGTCCCACTTCTCCACCATCTTGTGCGGAGAGTCGTGGTAGGTCTGCTTGGACCTTGGCATCTGGGGACGGTGCCAGTAAGCCTCGTCGTACTCCCAGTTCGAGAACCAGTTTTCCTCAGTTTCCAAATACATGGCAGCCAGGTTGAAGGCACCGTCGTGGGCGATGAAAGCCTTGAAGCGCTTCTCGTGGATGCCTGCCAGGTAATACACGCTGAAACCGCCGAACGAGGCACCTACGGCACCCATGCGGTCGCGGTCGACGTAAGGCAGCGAGTCAGCAGCGAAGTCGATGGCAGCCAGATAGTCCTGCATGCACTGGCCCGTCCAGTCACCGCTAATCTCCTCTTTCCACGCCTGTCCGAAACCGGGCAGTCCGTGACGGTTGGGAGCTATGACGACGTAGCCGTTGGCAGCCATCATCTGGAAGTTCCAGCGGTAGCTCCAGAACTGGCTCACAGGACTTTGCGGACCGCCCTCGCAGAAGAGCAGGGTGGGGTACTTCTTACCCTCTTCGTAGTTGGCGGGCAGCATCACCCATACCAGTTCCTGCTTGCCGTCAGAAGTCGGCACCCAGTACTGCTCCATCTTGCCAAAGGTCAGCTGGTCGAGGATGTGCTTGTTTTCAAATGAAATCTGCTGGACGGTGGCTTTTTTCGTAGGTTTGGCAGCGGGCGTTACCATATAGATGTCAGTGGGAGCTGAGAGACTCTGGCGTGTGGCGAGGATGCGCTTGCCGTCATTAGCCAGCTGCAGACTAGTCCAGTCATCCCAGGTCTCAGTCATTTGCGTTACTTCGCCCTTATTGCTGGCACTATACATGTTACAGCAGCCGTGCCATACACTGAGGAAGTAGAACTGCGCATCGCTGGCCTTGATTTTCTTGCCGGCAGCTGTGGGAGCCCAGCAGAATGCATCGACGTCTGACTGCCAGTTGAGATAGCGCTTCTCACCCGTTGCCAGGTTGCAGATGCACAGGCGGTTGAGGTCAGCCTCGTAGCCGTCGCGCTCCATCGAGAGCCAGGCAATATATTTGCCGTCGGGCGAGAACTGCGGGTTCTGGTCGTAGCCCACGTTGTTCTTCAGGTTCTCAGGGGCGTTGACAGGCTGTATGGCGAGGGTGCGTGTGGGGTCATTCTTGGGTGACACGTAGCCCTCAGGCTTGCAGAGGTTCTTCGTCGTGCGCGTACCTAAGTCATACAGGTAGATGTCTGAGTCTGTGGAGATAGAGTATTCCAGTCCCGTCTTCTTGCGGCAGGTGTAGGCAATGCGCTTCGAGTCAGGGCTCCAGGCCAACTGCTCAATGCCGCCAAAAGGCTCCATGGGACATTCGTAGGGCTCGCCTTCGAGGATGTCCTTTCCATCGGCTATCGACCATTGTCCATTGACCGTTTCCACTTCAGCCACAAAGGGGTGCTGGATGCTCTCAACGTAGTGGTCCCAGTGGCGATACATCAGGTCCGTCACGCGACGGCCCGTAGCCTTTGGCAGGTCGTCAGGGTTCTTCATGATGACCTCATGAAAATCGATGCTGTGCAGCAGGATGACCTTGCTGCCGTCGGGCGAGAACTTAAAGCCCTCGATGTCCTTGGCGCTCTTCGATATCTGCTGGCGGTCGGAACCGTCAGCATTCATCGTCCACAGTTGTCCGCCAGACAGGAAGGCTATCTTGCCGTTAATCCATGTCGGGTCACTCTCGCTCTTGCTGCCCTTGGTCAGCGTGGTGTTGCCAGTACCGTCAGCATTCATGACAGCAATCTTCTGTTGGCTCTTATTGGCCTTCACGCTGTAGTAGCCCACCTGATAGACTATCTGCTTGCCGTCAGCCGAAGCCTCACAACCGCCGATGCGCCCCATGGCCCAAAGTGCTTCGGGGGTCATCATCTTGCTGCTTAACTTGATGTTACTCTTTCCAATCATGTCGTTTCCCTGTGCGTTAGCAGTGACTATGGCAACAGTAGCCCATAGCACCATCATCCATGTTCTTTTCATATAGTTTTAGTTTTACAATTCTTCAATTCTTCAATCCTTCCATTCTTCAATCCTTCAATCCTACCTTTTGTCAACATATTCATACCCAGACTTGTATTCCTCTTTCGGGAATGTGAACAGGCTGTCACAGATGTCGCCCGTCTTGAAGTTGCTGATGACAATCGTTGTGTGGAAAATGCCCACCTTGATGCGTACGCTGAGCGGGTAGCGCGTCTTCTTGTCTAACAGACAGCGCGCCTCCTTGATGCCTTTGACACCCTTCTTGGCCTTGAGCGTGATGTAGTAGCCCTCGTTCGAATCCTTGATGCTGTACGTATAGTTGTCGGGCGAGAACTTGAACTTCGTGGCATACTTGTCACGCTTGTCAGAATGGGCGTCGAAGATGACGATTTTCTTATTCTTGCGCTCCAGTCGTGTGTACGTAACGTCGTCATTCCAAGCTATATAGCGCTCGTCGATAAACTTGCTCTTCTTGCCCTTAGTCCAAATGGTACCTTCCGTCTTGTAGATGCCGATGATGTTCACCTTGTAATGCAGTTGTGAACCTTTCGCCCCATATACCATGTCGTAGGTTTCCATGAACATCCTGCGTGCCTGTTTGGCATTGGGCGTTTCTTTCTCTTGGGCAGACAGGCTGAGTGCTGCCCACAATATACTGATCAGGAATAGATATTTTTTCATAATGGGGTGCAAAGGTACGCAATATTTTCAACATTGTAAAAAAAATGACTGAAAAAATTGGTGGTTCGGTTTTTTATCCGTATCTTTGCAAAAAGAACCTCTTTTAATAACTTAAACAAATACTTAATCGATTATGAAGAAAAAGTTCATTTGCGCCGTTTGTGGATATATCTACGAAGGCGATGCTGCTCCCGAGAAGTGCCCCATCTGTAAGGCTCCCGCCTCAAAGTTCTCTGAACTGAAGGACGACGGCGAAACCACCTATGCCACCGTTCACCGCATTGGCGACGGCAAGCCCGAGGGTGTCAGCCAGGAGATGATTGACGACCTGCGTGCCCACTTCAACGGCGAGTGCAGCGAGGTAGGCCAGTATCTGGCCATGGCTCGTCAGGCCGACCGCGAGGGCTATCCTGAGGTTGCCGAGGCCTTCAAGCGCTATGCCTTTGAGGAGGCCGACCACGCCTCTCGCTTTGCTGAGCTGCTGGGCGAGGTCGTATGGGATACCAAGACCAACCTGGAGAAGCGTGCTGCTGCCGAGGCTGGTGCCTGCGAGGACAAGTTCCGCATTGCCAAGAACGCCAAGGCTGCCGGTTTCGATGCCATCCACGATACCGTTCACGAGATGGCTAAGGACGAGGCCCGTCATGGCGCAGGTTTCGCCGGACTGCTGAAGCGCTACTTCAAGTAACACAACATTCATCATGGAGAGGTTTGGCGAGAGACAGCCACCTCTCCATTTTTTTTGTGTTTGGAAGGGGAGGTACAAGAAGGCAGTCACCGAAATCGTCGTTTGAAGGGCGTTGAGGCAATAAATGTGCGAAAAATTTGGCGGTTTGGGAAAAAAGTCGTACCTTTGCAGCCGCTTTTACGAGATAAGAGCAGGAAATTCAAATTAAATCATTTATTTTTTAAGTTAACATTCAATTATGGCAACAAAAATCAGATTGCAGCGTGGCGGTCGTAAGGGCTATGCTTTCTATCGTATCGTTATCGCTGACTCAAGAGCACCACGTGATGGTAAATTTACTGAGAAGATTGGTACTTACAATCCCAACACCAATCCTGCCACAGTAGATTTGAATTTCGAGCGTGCACTTTACTGGGTAGAGGTTGGCGCACAGCCCACCGACACCGTTCGTAACATTCTCAGCCGTGAAGGCGTGTACCTGATGAAGCACCTGAAGGGTGGCGTGAAGAAGGGCGCTTTCGACGAGGCTGGTGCCCAGAAGAAGTTCGACGCATGGAAAGCTGACAAGCAGAATGGCCTGAACAAGGTTGCTGAGGCTGAGGCCAAGGCTAAGAAGGAGGCTGCTGCTGCTGCCCTGAAGGCAGAGAAGGCTATCAACGATGAGATTGCTAAAAAGGTAGCTGAGAAGAAGGCTGCCGAGGCTGCTGCTAAGGCAGAGGCTGAAGCTGCTCAGGCTGCTGAGGCTGAGGCACCCGCTGCTGAGGCTCCTGCAGAGTAATTATCAACGATTCCAGAAATCAACGTATTGCATCGCGACTTTTACAAAGTCGTGATGCTTTTTTATGTACTCCACACTCTGGCATTTCAGCTCAGGAATACGTTCAGGGTGTAACACCAACTGTTCCAGTTCGTGATAGACGCTCTCGTAGTTGGGCTCGACATTGACTATGGGGCGCAAATCCTTCTCACCAATAATTTCGTAGTTCTCTGGTTCTCCACCTCCCACGACAACGATTCCTTTTGACATCGCCAGCAACGAATTCATGGAGGGCGTATAGCTGTAGAGCTGGTCGAGGATAACGTCGCTGTTATCCATCATGTGCTGGTATTCGGAAAATGGTACGGACTCGGCTTTTTTCAGCACCATGCGGTCTGGATATTTTTTCAGCAGAGCTTCGGCAGCTTTGAGCATGATGTCCGTTCCTTTATACGCGTTGCGCTCTAAATCAATTCCGATGAAAACCTTTAGGGGTTTGGGAATTACTGTATTTACGGATGGGTCGCCCAATGGTGTGTCAATGGGCAAGGGGATGAAAGTGGTCTTCTGGGCAAAGGCATATTGATAACAGACCCAATACTCGTAGAGACAGGCAATAATGCCATTACACGATGTAGCGATGTGCTGGTTGAGTCGTTCTTTAGCAGTTCCTAACCACTCTTGCTGGTCGATTAGGGCTTCACGATTGGTACGTACTACATTGCCAAAGTTATGATCGCTATATCTTAGGGGCTTCTCATCGCAGCAGGTCTTCACCCAGTAGTAATCGGTACCAAAGGCTCCCAGGAAGATGCTCCCATTGTGGTTGCGCAGGTAGTCGTAAATGCGGAACAGCCGCTCGGCTTTCACATCAAAGAATATGGGATTATTGATTTGTACGATGTCGTAGCCTGTAAGTTTGGGCAGTATGGAATAGAGGCGAGCCAAATACCGTATGCCGTCGAAATGGGAAGGCGTCTTTCTTTCTAGCGAAATGTCGCGAGGGTAGTTACGCCATCCGTTGCCTCCAGAGATGGTCGTAACCTGATGGCCTAGTGTTTTCAGTCCTTTGGCCAGCGTGGTATGTAGGTTGCTGCATTCATTGACGAGTAATATTTTCATAGCGCTTCTAATTAATGGTATGGTTAGGTTTTTTAAAGAAATGTATTATTTTGCATAATCGGCACAAGGTCTTGATGCCAAATGTATTAAGAATGATAGCTTTGAAACGGAACTTGCCGGGCAAAAAGGCCGTATTAACCTTCCGCATGGAGATGAGGATACTGTTGCCCGTCTGCTCCCATATCGTTATCTTTATGTTGACCAGATACATGTAATAGAGGTCATCTATAGGCATACCGTTATTAATGTGGGCCTCTAACAGTTGGGTCATCTGGTGTCCGTCAGCTGTCGCTGTAATACCAGTAGGATTTACTGTATAGTGATAGCTCCCTTGATTGGTTGTTGCTATCTTTTTGACTTTACGTAACAATTGCGGATAGGTATAGGCATCTTCAAAGATGCGCCCTTTGGGAAATCGCACCTCGTCGAATATGCTGCGGCGATATATCTTGTTCCAGGCATAGGTGTGCGTATATGCTTGTTCGCTAAGCCAGTATTCCTCCACATTGTCGTAGGTACGTTCTTGCAGAGAAAGCCTGTCGGCAATGGAATATTCCAAGATGTCGATATCGCTCATTTTCTCCAAAAGAGGGGGAAATGTGTCTTCAGACAGCCAGTCGTCGCTGTCGACGAAGGTGATGTATTCGCCTGTTGCATAGTCGATGCCTGCATTGCGAGCGTCGCTCAGTCCGCCATTCTTCTTGTGTATGACATGGATGCGACTATCCTTTTCTGCCCATTCATCACACTTCTCAGGGCAACGGTCTGGTGAGCCGTCATCGACGAGAATAACCTCCATATCGTCAATATGCTGTCGAAGCACGCTCTCCACACAGCAATCAAGAGTGCTTTCTACGCTGTAAACAGGTATTATAACGGATAGTGTCATGTGGGTCGCAGGGTTATCGCTCTTTCTTCATCATGGGGATAGTCGTAAGCAGGATGCAGCGACCAATGCGCGAATTAGTCATTGTGCGGAACCATTTGTATTTCTGCGAGTAGTTGCGATCAGGTAGGGGGAACAGCCCCTTGCTGCTCAATTCGTCAATGCAGGCGTTTAGTGCCTTTCGTGAACGTTTTTGTATGATGACCTGATAGATGTAATCCATTGTCAGTTGTGCCACGCGACGTTGTAAGGCTAAACGGTCGGCCTGTGGTACGCGGTCGCATAGATACTGCAACCTATCCAGTACACCACGGATGTCGTCGAAGCGCTTGGCTTTGCTCTCTTCATCGGCGTGGGTAGTGATAGTGCCTTTGTGCTTGTAATAAAAATAGGCCTTGGCATCGGTGGCGCAAACATGTTCAGCCCTTATCAGCAGTTGTGGTGTAAACTCCTCGTCCTCATGCCAGATGCCGGGTGTGAAGCGCAATTTGCTTAGGGTGGTTCGTTTACACAGATAGCCACATGCCGTGCCGTGTATGTTATGCTTCAGCATATACTCAGAGCCCGTCATGATATCGCTGTCGTGATAGTTTGTATCGTACGCTTTGTTACTGGTGAAGTCGAACATTACCATATCAATATCGCTATTGGTGCGAATCATGTCAAGGCAGTGCTCGTATGGTGCCTGAATCAGATGGTCGTCGGCATCCACAAATTGCAGATAGGTGCCTTGAGCCATCTCGATACCCTTGTTGCGTGCCATGCTTAGGCCGCTGTTTTTCTGGCGTACGTAGATAATCACGTCACCATACTGCATCAGTCCGTTCATGGGGCTGGTGTCCGAGCCGTCATCCACGACGATGATTTCGCGTTCCTCAGGAGTCAGCGACAAGGCGAGGATGCTGTCAATGCATTCGCACAGCATCTGTACGGGTAGGTTGTAATAAGTCAGGATGAAACTGACTAAAGGCTTTTCTTCATTCATCATTTCATTTGCAAAGGTAATGCAATTCCGTGGAATCACCAAATTTCTGCCGCATTTAAAATAAAAAAGCGGGTTCATGCGTTATATGTTAAATGAGCAAAACCAACGAAGAAGGCTACGGCCACATACTGAAATATACTGGCATCTTCGGGGGCGTACAGGGACTGATTATTCTGATTGGCCTTGTGCGCAATAAGGTCATGGCCTTGCTGTTGGGTGCTGGCGGTATGGGTTTCAATGCCTTGCTCGTATCGGTACAGAATTTTGCGTCACAATGTACGAGTCTGGGCATCTCCTTCGGGGCTGTTCCCCGCATGTCGGAATTGTACGAACAGGAAAACCGTGAGCGCCTGGAGCATTTCATCCAGACGGTCCGCCTGTGGAGCATGATGTCGGCGGTGCTGGGCTTCCTGTTTTGCATCCTCATCAGCCCTCTTGTCAATGAAGCGACCTTCACCTGGGGTAACCATACGCTACACTATGCCGCCTTGGGTTTGTCGGTGGCCATGATGGCCGTCAGCGGCGGTGAGACAGCCATCCTGAAAGCCACCCGCCGTTTAGGGGCATTGGCCAAGATACAGATATATGTGGCTTTGTTTACGGTATTGGTTTCGATACCGCTCTATTACTTCTTCTACCATTCCGGCGTGTTGCCTGTCATCGTGCTGACGGCTTTGACGACCATGGGGGCCAGCATCTTTTATTCCTACAGTTTCTATCCGTTGAGGCTGCGTGTCAACCGGCAGGCAATGGCAGAGGGGATGGGCATGGTGAAGCTGGGGCTGGCTTTTGTGCTGGCCGCGGCCTTTGGTAGTGCTGCAGAGATGCTGATACGCGCTTTTCTGAATGTGGAGGGCGGACTTGACGACGTTGGTCTTTACAATGCTGGCTACATGATTACCATTACCTATGCAGGCATGGTGTTCTCGGCTATGGAGAGCGACTATTTCCCGCGCCTGTCAGCCGTCAATCAGGACATACTGAAGACCAATGAGACCGTCAACAAGCAGATGGAGGTGTCGCTGCTGCTGCTGTCGCCGATGCTCGTCGCGCTGCTGATGGTGCTGCCCATACTGATACCGCTGATCTTCTCGAAGGAGTTTCTGTCCATTATCGGCATGACGCAGGTTGCCGTGCTGTCCATGTATTTCAAGGTGCTGACGCTGCCTGTGGCCTATATCACGCTTGCCCGTGGCCAGTCCATGTCGTTTCTGCTGCTGGAAGCGTCATACTTCATCGTCTTTGTGCTGATGATGGTCTTTGGCTTCCGTACGTGGGGCATTTACGGCACTGGTCTTGCCCTCGTGGGAGCCCACATCTTCGACTATCTCATGATCAACGGTTATGCCTATTGGAAATACGGTTACCGCTGCACGCCGACCGTCTTCCGCTATGCTGCCGTCCAGCTTGTCATTGGCATGGTGGCCTTCGCCGTCTCGTGTCTGGCTGAAGGCTGGCCCTATTGGATAGCAGAAGCCGCACTGGTAGTTGCCAGCACGGCTTATTCCGTTCATATCCTGCGCCAGAAGACGCACTTGTGGGAGGCGCTCAAGCGTAAGTTCAGAACCTGAAGTCAAGCTCTACGTCTACCAGGTTGTAGTCGTGCTTGGCCAGCGTGCGGTCGTTGACGCGGGAATATTCTAAGTGCATCTCCAGATTCTTGGTGAAGTAGTAGTTCAGACCACATTCTATCTGGTTGACTGATGTCGCCCAGTTCTTCTGGTTGCGATAGCTCTCGTAGCGGGCCTTAGCGTGCAGCTTACCCTTGATGACGGGCACGATACCGAATACATACCAGCCGTCAGCTTTGTCGCCATTCTCGTAGCAAATCTCGCGGACGTTATTGCCTGGAGTGGCAGCACCCCAACCCTGACTGTGGATGTACTCCGCACGGAACGTGTACTCGTTCAGGTCGTACTCGGCAGAGATGGCATAACGGTTCTTTTCTATGCTGCGCTTCTCGCCGGTCAGCGGGTCGAGCATGGCACCACGGCTACCAGTCCATCCGAAGGCACCGATGCGAACACCCTTGATAGGCATTACCCATGCACCGGCGATGATGTCCTTGCGGTTATCCATATCTTTCTGGTTGACGCCTTCACCATTGTAGACACCTACCTGATAATGGAACAACCTGCGCCCATTGGCATTGGGGAAGAGGTCACCCGAAACCTGGATACCGATGTCGCGGCCACCTGACGACCTCTCACCGGTACGGTCGCCGAAGGCTGACAGCTTGTTAATCACGTCGGCATAGCCGCGCCAACCCTGTGTGATGGGGTGGGTGGGATTTTCAAAGGTGAAGGCACGCTTGAACTGTCCTGCACGAACCTTGAACTCTGGGAATTTCCGCCATTCGGCATAGAGGTCGACGAGCTGTACCGTAGGCTGTCCGGGACCTGTGGCGTTGGTACCCTGAATCTGGGCGCGCCAGTCGAAGTCACCAATTTTGCCGTCGAGGATGAAACGGGCCAGACGCAAGTTAAAGGTGTTGCTGTGGTTGCCTTCTGGGTCTTGCCCCTGATATTGTAGCATGGCATAGCCGCTGAACTTGATGTTCTTTACCCATTGAGGTAGTTCAATGGTTGTCTTTTCTTTTTTCTCTTGTGCATTGGCTGTCAATGCGAAGCCCGTCACGAGGAGGGCCAGCATCATTAGTTTTTTCATAAAGCTTATCGTTTGGTTAGTAATACAACATTTTCTACGTGAGGGGTATGCGGGAACATATCTACAGGCTGTACCGCGGCCACCTGGTAGGCTGCGTCGAGATCCTGCAAGTCGCGGGCCTGTGTGGCAGGGTTGCACGAGACATAGACAATACGCTGGGGGGCAGCTCTCAGGATGGTCTTCACCACGTCAGGATGCATGCCGGCCCGTGGCGGGTCGGTGATGATGACGTCAGGCCGTCCGTGCTGGCTGATGAAGTCGTCCGTCAGGATGTCCTTCATGTCGCCGGCATAAAACAGCGTGTTGTCAATGCCGTTCAGTTGCGAGTTGATTTTAGCATCCTCGATGGCTTCAGGCACATACTCTATGCCAATGACCTTTTGTGCCTGCCGTGCCACGAAGTTGGCGATGGTGCCCGTACCGGTATAGAGGTCGTAGACGAGAGGTTTTGAGTGTTGAGTTTTGAGTTTTGGATTTTGGGTGTTGAGTGCTGCAAACGCGAACTCACGAGCGACCGAGTAGAGATGGTAGGCCTGTTCGGTATTCGTCTGGTAGAACGACTTGGGACCGACCTTGAACTTGAGGTCTTCCATGGTTTCTATGATATGGTCCTTACCCTTGAAGGTCAGTATGTCCTGGTCGCCGATGGTGTCGTTGCACTTCTGGTTGTCCAAATACATCAGCGAGGTAATCTGCGGGAACTTGTCGGCCATGTGTTGCAGCAGTCCTTGCGCTTGCTGCTCGTCGGCTTTCAGGCTTTCCTCGGAACTGTGGTCGTAGTGGAACTGGAAGATAACCATCCATTCGCCGGTGTTCGAGTTGCGGATAATGACATCGCGCAGCAACCCTGTCTGCTGGCGCAGGTCGAAGAACGAGAGGCCGTTGCTCACGGCATAGTCGCGCACGGCATTGCGCATCTCGTTGTGCAGGTCGTCCATCAGCCAACACTTCTCAATGGGCAGTATCTTGTCAAAGGCTCCCGTGATGTGGAACCCGATGGCGGGTGTGTCCTTCACCAGCGTCTCGTCTTTCAGCTGCTCGCTGGTCAGCCAGCGCTTGTTGGCACAGCCAAAGTCCAGCTTGTTGCGATACTCCTGTGTCTTGACGCTGCCCAGGATGGGGCGGAACTCAGGCAGTGCCACCTTTCCGATGCGTGTCAGCTGGTCCTGCACCTGTTGCTGTTTCATCCTCAGCTGCTCGTCGTAGGGTATCTGCTGCCACTTGCAGCCGCCACATACGCCGAAGTGGCTGCACATCGGCGTTACGCGTACCTTACTATATTCGTGAAATTTGGCTATCTCGGCTTCCATGAAGCTATGCTTCTTGCGACGGACCTGCAGGTCTACCACATCGCCTGGTACAGCCCAGGGTACGAACACCACCATATCGTTGACCCGTGCCACAGCCTTACCCTCAGCGGCATAGTCCGTGATGGTCACCCGCTCCAATAGCGGCAATGCTTTCTTGTTTCTTCCCATATTGGCTACAAAGATACGAAATTAACATTTAAATACCAAACTTTCAGATACTTTTTTGTAACCTCAAGTTGTCAAAAAAATGCGTCAACATGTCAGGACGCGGTTCTCGCTTTGATATAAATCAATTTCGCAGCCGATTTTTAGCCCAAAATCTTGCGCCATATTTATAAACTTCCTAACTTTGCAACGTCAAAAGGTGAAAAACCGTTGGCAAACAAATTTTGCATTTCATAGAAAAGAGATATTTTTTGATTTGTTTTAGTAGATTAGTTTTTAAGTAGTTTGTTTTTAAATCGGATGTCGTGATGACATTCGATTTTTTTTCTTTCATTATTTACCATTTTTTTCAGGGATAGCAGCTAATTTTCAATTTTCAATTTTCAATTTTCAATTTATTTCGTATCTTTGCAGGCAAATGAAGAAGATTGGCATATTCCTCCTGTTGGCGCTGTCGTTGGAAATGGCGGCTCAGCACTATCGTCCCGAAGGCAGGGCGTTTGTATGTATCAATGGAAAGAACCGCTATACCCGTGCTCTTTACGGTAGTCATACCGACTGGCGCATCGAGACCAGCGACCGTCCTGTGTTTGCTGTCTGTCAGAAGGGTAACAGCCGCCATGTGGCATTACGCATCAATGGCGTAGCCCTCGACGAAGTGGACTATTGCGAGGCACGCTATGAGGACGGCATGCGCAACTATGTCCTCAGCCATAAGGCCTGGGGGCCGAAGGCAAAGGTCCGTCTGAAGGTCGTGGCATCGCAGACGGAGGAGAAGGCTTACTGGCGTTTCCTGACGGCAGGTTTCGATGGGGATGTCACCGTCGACGTCGCCGTCAGTCATATTCTTTATCCTAAACTCTCCCGCAACGGCGACCTTGGTGCCGATCCGAAGGATGCCTTTGAAGCCGATGGCAAGACGCCTGTACAGCAGTTTTCCATGCTTGTCGACGAGGCAGGCTATATCTGTTGTGACGGTTCGCAACTGCGTGAACTGCCGGAGCGCGAGGGGGAGGAGCTTTTCGACGCAGCAGAGGAGGCGATGATGCTTCTTGCCGGCCGTGTGCAGTTCAATACCCCCGATGCATATATCAATACGTTGGGTAGTGCTTTGGCTGTCGCTGCTGACGGAGCATGGGATGGCAAGACGTGGCTGCATGGCTGCATTGGCTGGCGTGTCACGTTGCCAGGCTGGCGTGCCGGCTATCTGGGCGATGTCCTCGGATGGCCCGATCGTGCTGTTTCCCATTTTAATGCCTACGCTAAAAGTCAGGTGACCAACGTCTCGGCCAAGACACCCCATCCGACGCAGGACGAAAAGCAACTGCTGAGCCGTGCCAAGAAAGAGTGGGGTACACAGATGTACTCCAACGGCTACATCTGCCGTAACCCCGAGCGCAACGACCAGATGCACCACTACGACATGAACCTCAACTTCATCGACGAGCTGCTATGGCATTTCCAGTATGATGCCGACCCACAATACATGAGGGACATGTGGCCTGTACTGCGCCGGCATCTGCGTTGGGAGAAGCGCAACTTCGACCCCGACGGCGACCATCTCTATGATGCCTATTGCTGCATCTGGGCATCAGACGCCCTCTACTATAGCGGTGGAGCCGTCACTCACTCGTCGGCATACAACTATCGTGCCAACCTGTTGGCGGCACGCATTGCATCCATCATCGGTGAAGACCCGAATCCGTACGAGCAGGAGGCAAAGGCCATCCTGCAGGCCATGGACGAGCGTCTGTGGCTGGCCGACAAGGGACACTGGGCAGAATATCAGGACCTGATGGGGTTGAAGCGTGTTCATGAGAGTGCTGCCGTGTGGTCCGTCTATACGCCCATTGACTGTGGTGCCTGCACACCAGAACAGGCCTATTGGGCAACGAAGTACGTGGACCGCGAAATCCCGCACATCCCTGTCAATGCGGACTATGAGACGATAGCCACCTCCAACTGGATGCCCTATTCCTGGAGCATCAACAACGTGGCAGCGGCTGAAGTGATGCATACGGCATTGGCCTATTTCCAGGCAGGCCGCGCTGAAGAGGGCTACCGGCTGATGAAAGCCAACATCCTTGACCAGATGTACTACGGACAGTCACCTGCCAACTTCGGGCAAATCAGCCAGCATGATGCTGCACGTGGCGAGTGCTATCGTGACTTTGGCGACTGCATCGGCATCTCTGCCCGCACGCTGATACAGGGACTCTTCGGCATTCAGCCCGATGCGCTGCACGAACGCTGCGTTCTCCGTCCCGGTTTTCCGCAGTCTTGGGATTCGGCAAGTGTCCGTACACCTTATATATATTATAAGTATCAGCGTATGGGCGACGAGGCGGTCTACGACATCACGCAGCACTTCCGCCAGCCGCTGAAGATTGTCATCCGTCAGAACCTGGGCATGGGAAAGTATCGTGACATTGCCGGAACGGCCGAGCAGCATCAGATCATCCGCGTAAAAATTCCTTCCATGTATCCTGAGATACAATACGTGGACGGTACCCTGATACGGCATGACGCGACCGTCGCTTTGTCGGAAGAGCCTGCCTTCGACCAGAAATTCCGTCCTCAAAAGATGGACCGCCTGTGGAATGCTGATGTGGCTGACATCTTCCGCAATGACTATCTTTCGCCCCGTCCTCCCTATACCACCTTGCAGATTCCGCTCCATGGGGTAGGCGAGTGGTGCCATCCCACATACATGCCGGAAATCAACGACTACACTTTCCGCTCGATGATTGTCAACGACGAGTTTGTGGCCGCTGGCGTGCCCTTCCGCACCCCTGCTGAGGGACATAATATTGCCTATACCTCACTATGGGACAACTATCCTGACAGCATCAGCGTCCCTGTCAGCGGTAGCGCATCGACAGCCTGGCTGCTGATGGCAGGCAGCACCAACCACATGCAGAGCCGTATTGCCAACGGCATCGTCGTGGCTCAATACAAGGATGGTACTGCCGACACGCTGCAGTTGGTGAATCCCGACAACTGGTGTCCCATTGAGCAAGACTACTATATCGACGGTAAGGCATTCCAGACTGCCCAGCCTCGTCCCTATCGCATATCGCTGGGAACGGGAAAGGTCAGTCGCGACCTGGGACGTTTGCTCAACATTCAGGGTGTCTATGGCCGCGAGATTCCTGGTGGCGCAGCCACCATGCTCCGCATGCCGCTGAATCAGCGTAAAAAACTGCGTAACATCATCGTCCGCACGCTGTCAAATGATGTCGTCATCGGACTAATGGCCATTACTTTACAATAGCCTAACAAAAAAGTCCCTCATGGGGACTTTCTTGCATTTCTTGCATTTCCTGCATTTCCTGCACCAGGATGGAGCGTGGGGTGACAACTTTCCCTTCCTCTATTCGCGGCTGCTGAGGTAGTAGCCATGAATGCCGTTCTGAGAACCCTGTGGATAGTGCATGCGCTTCAGTGTCCGCCCCAGCACGCCTAAGGTGGGGACATCGGAGGCACTTAGCGACTGGCGTAACTGCTGCTGGATGGCAGTAGTTGTCAGGAAGTTAGTGCTCTCATGGGGAGCGGGCATGAAAAGTGTTCTCAGCACTTCCTCAATGGACGTCATCATCTGGTACTTGGCATTGTGGACGGTTATCTCGCGCTCGTCATCATTGTCGAACCAGTATTGTGCTCCGTGGTCAATCTCCCAGACGGCCTGCGCATACATCTGCTGGTAGTTGATGCGTCCTGACATGTCGGCCTGTCCTGTCATCTCCACACACAGGTAGCGGCGGCTGCCTGTGGGGTCGCTGAGCGGCTGACGGTCGTTCGTGGTGGCAATGAATGAACACAGACGTGGCGTCATGGTGTACTGGTCGGAGCGCATCTTGCGGATCTGCACGTCCTTCTCAGTCAGCAGTCGCTTGATCTTGGCCTGTTCGCGCTCCGTCTTGGCATTGTATTCGTCAATGTTGACCAACCACATACGGCCCAGTACACGCTCCACCTGTTCGGCATTATCCATCTTGATGTCGTCCATGTAGTATTCGCGGAGCGAGTAGGGCAGTATGTTCTTACAGAACGTCGATTTCTTCATGGCCTGAGTGCCGATGAGCATGGGCACCATCGAGTTGCCGTGGTCGCGGTTCTTCTCCAGTGCCTGTGCCACCATGGCCAGCAGCCAGCGGTGGAAGAAGTGCGGCCAGCGATCGTAGTCGGTTTTCAGCCGCCGTGCATAGTCTTCAATGTAGTCGTGCTTGCCGTCCCACTCGCCTACACCAGCCAGGAACTCATGGATGGGGTTGTAGCGTCTGACGAGCGACGAGTTCACAAATAGCTCGATGTCAATCATCCATCCCTGTCCGCCCTCCAGCATCTCCTCGAAGGCAATGCGTCGCAGGTCGCGGTCGGACAACGGCTGCCAGGGCTTGAAGGTCTGGTCGTTGGGACGGAACTCTGTCACCTGCTTCACAACGTTATAGCGCAGTTGGTAGCGACGGCTGAAAAAGTCGCGGATGCTGTGGGCGATGCGCTCCTTCTGGTTTATCGGGCTGATGGTCTTACCACGGTATTGGCGGGCATAGACAGCGCGGAACACCTTGCGCACCAAGTCCTCAGTCATCGAGAAACGTCCCTGCCACAAGGTACGTTTCACGCAGGCTTCCTCTTCCAGTCGCGCCCGGCGGCACTTGTTTGCCAGGCAGTTCAGCACTTGCTCGTCATCACCGTTGCCACACTCCTCCACGGCCTGCTGCATGCAGGTGTAAAACTCCATGCGCAGTCGTTCGCGCTCTGTCTCTGTCGGATACCAGGCCACGCTGCCGTCCTGCTCCATCCGCGTATCCTGATAGGCTGCCAGCGGATTGCCATCCTTCATCACCACAGGAAAGGCCTGTGCCGTGTCGTTGAAGTACAGCCGTGCGTCATCGTTCATCCTGCAGCCGCTCTTCCATGTCAGTTCGCAGCCCTGTAACGGCACGCTTGCCGATGTCTGATAGACGGCTTGCACCTGTCGCTGCGCCTCCTGCAGCAGATGCATGTATGCTTCGTCACTTGTCATGTCGCCACCGTTGGCTGGCGCTATGCGCACCACCACCTCCAGCGTCGTCCAGTCAGCACCCTGAAACGCCAGCACCGTGTAAGGCATCTGTGCCACCTGGCGGCGCCAGTCGTTCATTCGCTGCATATCCCATCCGCAGTCAGCCTCCATCAACAACAGTCCCGTTCGCTCGCGGAGGTTGTTGAAGCCTTTCTGTCCGAATGTTGCACTGAATATCAGCCATGGCAGTCGTTCCGTGTCATGCCATTTGCCAGCGTTCACTTTGCCGTTACGCATGTCGTCAACAACTGTGCTCAGATCGATGGGATTCGGTCTTCCCATCTTGTCATAATTCTTTTTTACCTTTGTAATCTTCATAAGCATAATAGTTAGGTTTCGACTGCAAAGATAATAAAAGAGAAACCTTTTTGCAAGAGCATAAGTAGTTGAAGGCCAAGTAAATAAGGCGTTCTTTTCAGTAATGGCCAAGGTATTTGAACTATCCAGCCTTGATACTCCGAGTATCAAGGCTGGATACTCGGAGTATCAAGTATTGGTATTCTTTTTTGATACTTTAGTTAAACTTTCTTAAAAGCCATCTGTGGTGCAGGAAATGCAGGAAACGTAGGATTTAGACGGTGTTTTTGTGCTGATACCATTGTTTTAGTGGTCGAAGTCGTAGGCATAGACATACTGCTCGAATCGCAGCCCTTCCGTGTAGCCGTATCTGCGGAACAAGTCCAAAATCCATTCTTGCTGTTCGGGAGTCAGTAGCCGCTTGCCGTGATGGTAGCGATAGAAGGCTGCATGGCCGCCCAGATACTGCTTCATGGCTATGCGCAGTCCGGCATCGTGCTTGCGCTTTACCTCTTCGAACAAGTGGCTGAATCCCCATGCCATACGTCGTGGCTCACCGATGACAAACAGCCGACATCCGCCCTCGTCACGTTTCATTGTCGGGTACACCGATGGCCCCCAGTCGCGACTCTCGGTCAGGTGCCTTGCCGCCTGCCTCCGCAGACACTCCCCGCTGCGAGGACAGTCATCCAGAAAGCACAACTGCCATGCCAGTGGAACATTTCTGAAGTCGAACTCCACCTTTCCCTCTTCTTCTTCTGTTATATTGCTCATACCTTATTATATTATAGATTGCTATTGCTTACAAAAGTAATGAATAATTACGGATTCAGCAAATAATCAGCCAGGATTTCTTATTTTTTTGCCTAATAATAATAAAAAGGTAGGGAGAATTACTAGTAATTTCAGTATATTTTCGTATTTTTGCACTCAAAGAATGATTAAACGACAACGATTATGGCAATAGACAAAGTAGCTTATTGGGTTGACATAGCCAATGAAGACCTTGAAGTGGCTGAGGATTTGTACATAACCAAACGGTGGCTTTACGTTGCTTTTATGTGCCATCAGGTCATAGAGAAGATATTGATGAAACAAAACAGATGCAGCAATGGATAATACAAAAGTTCTCACCCGTGACGAAGCCCTCAGACTTGTCAGAGACTACAAGCGAGTAATCACACCTCGCTTCAGCGTAGAGCCTAAGGTTTATATGTACGGCTCTTACTCAAAGGGTTACCCAAAACCTGAGAGTGATATTGATGTGGCTGTTATCGTGCCGCAAGTCGAGGGAGACTGGTTGACAATTTCTACTGACCTTTGGCTTGATGTCGACAAGGTGAATACTCTTATCGAACCTGTTCTTCTTGAAGAAGGCCAGCATTCGCCACTCTACGACGACGTGATGCGTACTGGCGTTGCGGTGTGAAATTTGCCATGAGCGGAGCAATTGCACAGCTGAAGTCGAACTCCACCTTTCTATCTTCTTCTGCTACACTGTTCATACCTTATTATATTATAGATTGCTATTGCCTGCAAAAGTAATGAATAATTACGGATTCAGCAAATTATCAAACAAGATTTCTCGTTATTTTCTTATTTAGCACACAATCATAATATAGACAAGCAAAAAGTCGAGGCCGACAGACGAATATCAGAAAAAGGTATAGAAAAGTGTAGAAAATAACATTAAAATGTGATTATTTACTAAATACACGAATGTTTGGTATGTTCTTTCAGAGAAAATTTATAACTTTGTACCAAGAACAACAGAAATCCATTATGGACAAAGACATTAATCACATCAAAGTCGTGCTTGCAGAGGAGGAAGGCGCCGCGAGACTATTGAGTGTCTCGTGGAGGGATACCAAAGAACCAATAAGTGGTTGGCAGAGCAGTTGGGGTGTGCGCCTACTACCGTATCAAAATGGTGTACCAATGATTGCCAGCCAACAATGGA
>Ga0310691_10003464_pt1 | contig 18916 bp, 17 predicted proteins | sample 176DNAGHGlowgp2_FD_203887 | JGI IMG/M metagenome (GOLD analysis project Ga0310691, IMG submission 203887) | Sheep rumen microbial communities from Palmerston North, Manawatu-Wanganui, New Zealand - 1766 DNA GHGlow gp2 (v2) (version 2) | ecosystem: Host-associated > Mammals > Digestive system >...
GTTTTTAGACTTGAAAGAAGAAGTCATTTTGTTTTTAGAGCAATTGGATCTATTTTAGCTTCTTTTCTTTTTGCTTTTATTTTTCCTATTCCAACAGCTAACGCTTTTTATTTAGCGTTTATGTTTTTTGTGTTTTACGCTTTTGTTGCAGGGTGTGCAATTTTTTGTTTTAAAGCAAGCATTCAAACCATCATATTTTTAACTGTTTTTGGTTATACAACTGAGCACATTAGCTATGAAATTTATTTTGCTATTGCTAATTTTGTTGGCTTTAAAGACCCTTACACTTGGAACAATATGTATAGCACAGAAGGTATAAGTTTTTTTGCAAATGGATGGGATGAAATTTTATATTTTGTAATTTTCTTTGTTGTATATTGGATTATGTTTTTAATTTCAAGAAGTTTAAAACATATTCAAAATTTGAGGTATTCTTCACTAAAAACCCTGCTATTTGGTGTTATTTTTATTTTTGTAGATATTATTTTTAATAGTGTTGTTCAATATTATGCAGATATAAGATACGACCAATATTATATTGGAATCGCTGCAACACTTAATGTTTTAAGTTGCGTTATTGGAACCTTATTTTTATTTGAAGTGTTCTATAAAAAGAGTATTGAGACAGATTTACAAATCATGAACGAGCTTCATCAACAAGAAATTAATCAACTTAAAGTAAGAAAAGAAACAATTGATTTAATTAACATTAAATTGCACGACATGAAACACCAAATTAGAAAACTTGGTAAAGAAGAAGCTCTTGATGAAAAAGTAATTGAAAACATTTCTAAATACATTAAACTTTATGATTCTTCAATTAGTACCGATAATGATGCACTAAATGTTATTTTGACTGAAAAGATGTTACTTTGTTCAAATAAAGGAATTAGATTTTCAATTATTGCCGATGCAAATTTAATTTCATTTATAAAAGACGAAGATATTTATTCTTTGTTTGGAAATTTAATTGATAATTCAATTGAAGCTGTTGAAAAACTCGATGATGAACATAAAACCATCACTCTTCAAATCAAATCTCAAGGCAACACAGTTTATATCAACATCAAAAATGAATTTGAAGGTAAAATCGAGATAGCTCATGGTCTTCCAAAATCACGAAAGAAAAATCCAATTTATCATGGATTTGGTTTAAGATCGATTCAGATGATTGTTCAAAAATATAATGGAAACATGAATTTTGATTTTAACAATAATGTTTTCAATGTAACGATTGTCTTTATTAGAGAAAACAACTGAATTTTCGATTGCTAAGGCAAAATTTATATTTCGTTTTTTTGAAATTTTAAAAAGTTGCTATATAAATCTAAATTTATTTTTAATATAATGAGTTCAAGGAGGAAGGATAATGAATAGAATTAAAGGTAATACCGGAGCCTTATTATTATTTATTGGAACAATTGTTATTACTGCTAGTTTTGTTTTAAGTTTAATCTTGTCCATTTTAGGTCTTGGCGGAGTTGGTGAACTCGCAGCAAAAGCAATTATTGATGCTGGGGGAACACAAAGCGATGCAGATTTAGCAAGACAATTCGCATTTATTACAGCAATCGTTGTTCTTGTAATTTCAAGTGTTGTTGCATTACTTGTAATAATTCCAGGCTTCAAATATTCACTTCAAGGCAAAGCTAAAACTTGGGCATTTGTAATGGCAATTCTTGAAATTATCAGTGTTGTAACAAATATTATTTATAATATCACATCAATTACTGGTTTAATTTCAACTCTTGTTGGCGCTATTGGTGCTATCCTTTACATCATTGGAGTTTTCATGCTTAGAAAGCAAGAAGCTTAAGAGAATTTGAAACTTATAAATTGAAAGAGCTCGCAAGCTCTTTTAATTTACCTTAAATTTCTAAATATGTAATTTTTCTAATTTTATAAGCGAATATGCAAATGGTAACAAAAAATGCAATGTATAAAATTAGTTTTGCATATTCTTATAAATTATAAGATAATTCATAATATTATCGTGGAGTAACAAAATGAAATTGCGAAACCTTTTCTTGTTATCTGTACTTGCTCTTTCTAGTTTAGCTTCTTGTTCAGAAGAAGAAGTTTTTAATAGCGATTTAGAAGAAATAGAGATAATTGAAAAAATAGAAGATGATGAGAATAAAGAAGAAACAAAAGAAGAAATAGATTCGACAAGTGCATCTAATTCAAGCTCAAATTCATCTTCATCAGGTTCAAGTTCAAGCTCATCTTCATCAAGTTCAAACTCCAGAGACGCAGATTCACTTGACCCATATTACGCTTTAGGGGCAGAAGATAAATATTATGAAGCTGATAAAGATATGGTTAGAGGTTCATATTATTCATCTTTAGATTTATTTAATAATGTAAAAGTCGGTGATCTTTTTTATGAAAAGAATAATTATGGGGATATTGAACACGTTGGAATTGTCGAAAACATTCAAGCTTCTTCGGATTTTGGACCTTTAATTCGAACAATTGAAGCAGTTGGATCAAAAGTCCAATATTGCTATATTGATGATAATAGATTTATTGAAAATAATTCTAGAATTTTAAGATTAGAAAGTATTGGCGATAGTCAAATTAATGATGTTTTAACGTTTGCTAAAACTCAACTTGGAAAGCCATATTCTTTCGATTTACATCGTGCAAATAATAGTGTTAATTCTGAATCGCGGTATTGTTCCGAACTAATTTATGCAGCATTTTTATCAATTGGTTTAGATTTTACAATTGGTACTCATTATCAAGCTGGAAATTGTATCTTACCACCAGAAATTTATGAATCAAGTTTAACAAGTGAAATTTGGTTAACAAAAAAATTTTTATCATTTGAAGCTTTACAAAAAAGTAGACATTTATGGAATATAAGAATTAGCAATTCAAATTCATCTAAAATTGCTAATGTTTCTTATAACAGAACAACAACTTCGCAATCAAACGCTATAAATTATAGTAGTTTAGAAAGATTACAAGTAATTGATGAAATTGATAGTGAAAATTATAAAGATGTAAATATTTATGAAAATAGAGAAGCATCAAATATTGTTGCATCATTTGTTGATAAAGGAGTAAGAGTTACAACAATTGCAAATTCTCTTGATGCATCAAATAAATCAATGAATATATGGTTTAAATACCAACGGGCCTAATGTTTAAAATATAGATATACAAAAAAAGAGGCAAAACTGCCTCTTTTTGCTTAATTAATTGATTCAATGTTTTTTACGATATATCCTGTTTCATCGATTTTGTTTTTAAGTTCATCTAAATCAAGAGGAACAAGAGATATGATTTTAGTTTGATTTTTTCTTGCGCTAGATTTAACTTTTTTAACTTGTGGAAAGTTTTTATAAACAATGTTATTTACATGAGCTTCACACATTCCACACATCATTCCATCAATTGTTAGATGATATTCATATTTTTGTTTCATTTTCTTTAGGATAAATCTTTCTATATTCTTTATAAAAGTTAGTTTTTGGTTTGCATGAAGAACATTCACCAGTTGGTAAGTGGTGTTTTTTGCGATAAATGTAGTTTCCAATAAGTGCGCTAAAAAATATAGCAACAACAATAATAACAATAATTTCTAACCAAGGTGAAGTGTTCATAATTTTATGCTCTAACTACAGGATGTTTTTTGTTATATCTAACGATTAAATAGATTGCAACTGCAGCAAGAGCTAGAATAACTGCAAATACTGGGACAGCCCAAACCCATGTAGAACCATCAAACATTGATAAGAATACATAGATTATTGAACTTCCTACATAACTTGCAACAAGCCAGAAGAGGATTGTCCATCTAAATTGTCCTTTTGGAAGTTCAGCTTTAGCAGTAGCGCATGCTGCAAAACATGGGATTGTTAACATATTAAATGCAATAAATGAGATACAACCTTGCCATGTAATACCAGTTGCTTGAATCATTGTAGTAGCTGCTTCAATACCCTCTTCATCAGCTTCAATTAAAGCTAATACATCAGGATTTGAAACAACAATTGCAGCAAGAGCAGCAAAAGTTGCGATAACGTTTTCTTTTGCAATTAAACCTGTAACTGCTGCGACAGCAAATACAAATCCAAATGAAGTTAATTGTGAACCAAATCCAAGTGGAGTAAATAAAGGTTGAATGAGTTTTCCAAGTCCAGCAAGGATTGAATCTGTCATATCTCCATCAAGATATTGCCAATCGAAACTGAAGTTTGATAAGAACCAAATGACGATTGTTGAGGCTAAAATGATGGTGAAAGCTTTTTTAACGAAGTGTTTTGTTTTATCCCATAAATGGATCATTAAACTCTTAAATTGTGGGATGTGATATTCTGGGAGTTCCATAATAAATGGAGCAGCATCGCCTCTTTGAGTTGTGTTTCTCATTAATAAAACACAAATAATTGCAGCAACAACTCCAACAGCATACATTGAATATGTGATTAAATCGACATTTCCAGCACCAAATGCTTCTAAAATACCACCAGAAATTGCTACTAAAATTGGAAGTTTTGCACCACATGAGAAGAAAGGAATGACTCTAATTGTAGCAGTTCTTTCTTTATCATCTGCTAAAGTACGTGTATTAACCATTGCAGGAACTGAGCAACCAAAGCCCATAATCATAGGAATAAATGCTCTTCCTGAAAGTCCAAATTTACGGAATAATCTATCTAAAATGAAGGCAACACGAGCCATATAACCTGTATCTTCCATAATTGAGAAGAAGAGGAATAAGACTAAAATTTGAGGTAAGAATCCTAAGATAGCGAATAATCCACTTAATACACCATCACAGAAGAATCCAATAAACCAGTGTCCTGCACCTAATGCACCTTCAAGTCCACCAGCAACAGCTTCAATAATTGCTGAGAAAGACATATCAAATAAGTTAAAGAGGATAACTCCAGGAGAATTTAAACCTCCTTCTGTCCAGAATAGACCTTCATAAATTGTACCTTCTAAACTTGGAGCAGCTCCACCTGCTTCAAATGCAGCGCCAAGGAAGAAGAAGTTTTCTGAGAATGTTAAGTGGAAGACAAGGAACATAATTACTGCAAAAATAATTAAGCCCCAAACTTTATGAGTTAAAACTTTATCGATTTTATCTGATTTGCTCATCTTATGAGCTTGTTTATTTGTTTCATCGACATTTTCAGCATCTTTTCTTTTAATAACAGAAGAGAAGTTATCAGCAATGTAGTGATATCTATTATCAGCGATTAATGCTTCAAAATCATCACCAAATGTATCATCACTAAATGTCTTTTTAAAATCTGTCACCATGTTGATTAAATCAGGGTGATTTTTTGTTTCGAGCTCGTCGTTTTCGACAAGTTTAATAGCATGGAATAAAGGATTATCAACATTTTTACCTTTAAAAGCGATGTTTACATCACCAATTAAGTGTAATAAATCCTTATTATTAATAATGGTATTCCCTTCTCTAGGAGAATTTGAAACTTCAAGTGCACGTTTCATTAATTCTTCTAAGTTCTCTTCTCTTAAAGCAGAGATTGAAACAACAGGAACTCCTAATTTTTTCTCGATTTCTTCAACGTTTACTTCATCGCCGTTTTTTGCTAAAACATCAGCCATATTTAACGCAACAATAAGAGGAACATTAATTTCAAGTAATTGCGTTGTTAAATAGAGGTTTCTTTCAAGGTTAGTAGCATCAACAATGTTGATGATACAATCAGGTTTTTCATCAAGAATATAATTTCTTGAAACAACTTCTTCAGGAGTATAAGGAGATAAAGAATAAATACCTGGTAAATCGATAATGGAAATAGGTTCACCTAATTTTTTATAGGTACCATCTTTTTTCTCAACAGTGACACCAGGCCAGTTTCCGACGTGAGCAGTAGAACCAGTTAAAGAATTAAATAATGTAGTTTTTCCACAATTTGGATTACCTGCAAGAGCAAATCTTTTCATTATTTTGATTCCTCCGTTTCTAAGATTACTAGGCTAGCTTCATTTTTGCGAAGTGTTAATTCATAGCCTCTAATCGTAATTTCTAAAGGATCTCCTAGAGGTGCTTTTTTACGTAAATAAACTGTTGCACCAGGAGTAACACCCATATCAAAAAGTCTTCTACGAATTCTTCCTTCGCCTTCAACTTTTTTAATTAGGCCGCTTTCCCCAATTTTAAATTCGTCTAAATTTTTAAGCATATATTTCCTTTCTATGCAACGAGGATTTTACTTGCTACGTCGTGGTCTAATGCCAAACGACCGTTTTTAATTGCGACAACTACGCCACCATTAACAACGCTTAAAACAGTTAATGTTTGATTAACTATAATGCCTAATGATTCAAGGTGTTTTTTAAGTTTTTCAGAAGCTAAGACTTTAACGACTTTAACTTCTTGATTTAATGGTGCTAACATAATTGGCATAAGTATCTCCTTATCGTTACTAAACGAAGTTAGTTAAAACTAACTATTTAATTATATCGAATTTCTTTAACTAGTCAATCATTATTATAAATGTGAAAAAGATTTTGATATTAGTAGTAGAAAAAACGATAAATAAATTAAATAAAAAAGAACATAATTTTATCAATCTTGAAAACGTGCAAACTACTAAAAAACTACTAATCAACAAAAATAATTGATTTTTGCAAGGTTTTTCAAATCAAAACGGGTATAAAAAACTAATTATTTAAATTCGATTGATAAATATAAAGAAAGAGTGTATCTTTTTGTAAGGAGCACTAATGAAAGTTTTATTGTATTTTGAAAAGATAGATAAAGTTAAAACTTCCGGTATCGGAAGAGCTTTAAAACACCAAATTATTGCTTTAGAATCTCAGGGAATTGAATATACTCTTGACCCAAAAGATAACTATGATATTGCACATATAAATACATATTATGGAGACTCAAAGCGACTCCTAAAAAAGTTAAAGAAAAAAGGAATACCTGTAATTGTGCATGGACATTCAACAATAGAAGATTTTAGAGAATCTTTTAGATGTTGGAAAATAATCGCAAAAATCTGGTTTAATAGAAACCTTCTTTGGTTTTATAAAAACGCGGATTATATAATCACACCAACAGAATATTCTAAAAAATTAATTGATTCATATAATTTAGGAACAGAAGTGATCCATGTATCAAATGGTATTAATCCACCAGAATATATTTTTAGTGATGAATATGATGAAGAATACTTTAAGAAATTTAATATAAAAGAAGGCGATAAAGTTGTTATGGGAGCAGGATTCTATTTTAAAAGAAAAGGAATCCATGATTTTATCGAAGTTGCTCGTAAATTTCCTGATGTTAAATTTATTTGGTTTGGTTATTTATCAAAAATAATGTGTACACAAGAAATATTAAGAATATTAAAACACAGACCAAGCAACGTCATACTTCCAGGATATTCTACAACTCTTATTAAGGCTGCTTATAGACATGCAGACTGTTTCTTCTTCCCATCATATGAAGAAACAGAAGGAATAGTTGTTCTTGAAGCACTAACTTGTAAAAGACCTATATTATTAAGAGATATAGGTGTTTATGAAGGCTGGATGCAAGATGGAGTCAATTGCTATAAAGCAAAAAATAACGACGAATTCGAAGAAAAATTAAAATATATTTTAAATAACGACAATAGTAAAATAGTTGAAAACGGCATTAAAGTTGTTGAAGAGCGAACACTAGATAAAGTAGGAGTTAAGCTCAAAGAAGCATATTTAAAAGTAATTAATGAATATAAAAATCCTCAAAAATAATTGAGGATTTTTAAGTATCAGAGTATTGTAGACTTTTTATCTTTTATCGCTACTTTTTGGCTTGCTTCTTTTTGAAACTTTCTTATAAAGGAATGTATCTTTTGAATAAGTTAAATGGTAGCTATTTTCACGAACATAGTTTTTAGCTCCATATTGAAGCGAAACTCTCTTTTTAAGTTTCTTTGTTATGGCTATGGCGCTTACAACTCCACCAATTAAAAGAAGAATAACTCCCATTAATAAAGCGTAGAATAAATCGCCTTCCATAATTAAATAACCAAGACCAAAACCTAATCCACCTGCAGCTAAAGCAATAAGTGTACAAACTAAAATAACTTTAGGTGCACTAATTGGATATTTTCCAGCAACTTTACCAGTATCTCCATTAACTGCAAATGTATATTTATTTTCTTTCCGTTTAACATTTAAAATCCAAATTGGATAGAGAACATATTGCGATGATTCTCGTGAAAAATTAATGTGGTGACTTGTAGCGTGGACGTCTTCATAGCGAGTTGTAGATGTTTGTAACGCGGCAATTGTTCCTTGAATCATACGCTCATGAGCACGTGCTAAAGTTTTAGATTTTGAGGTATCGTAACGTTCAGCTTGGAATCCAGCAAGATAACCACTAAAGAAAGGTTCATGATCAGATTTATTAAATGGTTCGATTGATTCCATTAAATCGTTTGGCATTCTCTCAGAAGCATCAACAGGAATATCATCAAAAGCTATGTCGCCACTACGGTCAAGTCTATAGAAACTTTCTTCTTTATATTCGTAATTACTATCTTCCCAACGTCTTGTGATTTTACCTTCAAATGTAACATCACCATCAGTATTAGCAGTGTAAATAAAGTAAGGAACATAAAGAGAAGAAGATTCTTCAATCTTGTTGGTCTTCTTAAAAGAGCCAGGAATAAAGAACTTTTTCTTAAAATACTCTTTAAAAGAGTTATTTGATTGTTCTTTATCAAGCTTAAATGGAATGATTAATTTTGGTTTTAAATCGCCACTAATTTTACTCTTAATTAAAACGTTATTATCACAATATGGACATTTAGTAGAAGTGGTATTTTTCCCACAAATAATTTCGCCGCCACACGATTCACAAGTGTAAACCGACATGTCCTTGAGGTCTTCTCCAGAATAGAGTTCCTCAATCATTGGATCTTTTTCTTTTTCAACATAAGCTACATCTAGATCTTTATCTAAATCAGCAAAATCTGCGCGTGTAAAAGATGAGTCGCAATATGGACATTTGATTTCTTGAGTGGCGCTTGTAAATTCAAGTACGCCACCACAAGCAGGGCATTTAAATTGTTTTAAATCTGGCATAACAATCAAGATTATTTAATATCCTTATCATCGAAAGGATCGCCACATTCCGGACAGAATTTTGGTGGATTTTTAGGATCTTTTGGTTCCCATCCACATTTATCACATCTATAAAGAGGTTCGCCAGCTGGTTTTTTAGCACCACATTCCATACAGAACTTACCTTTATTTATTGCACCACATGTTGGACATTTCCAACCTTCTTCAGCAGGTTTTTTAGTACCACATTCAGGGCAGAATTTACCATTACCTTGAACTTTTGCCCCACATTGTGGACAGGTCCATCCGCCAGCTTGAGAAGCAGCTTGTTGTTGTGGTTGTTGTTGAGCTTGTTGTTGTGCAGCCATACCATAGAAAGCTTGTGGGTTAGCGGCTTGTCCGCCCATTGCGTTTTGAGCAAAACCCATACCAACAAAACCATGCATTGCACCAGCTTCGTTACTTGCAGCTTTTTCAAGAGCACTAGCTTGAGCTTGAACAAGAGTTGCACCAGCCATTCCTGGATCACGTAAAACAGCGGTTCTTTGAACTTCGCTAATCATCTTTTGATATTCTTCTGGTAATGTGACAGAAGAAATAGCGATAGAAACAATTTCTAAACCTCTATCTTCTAACCATTTTTGTTTTAGTGCTTCTCTCATTGCATCTTCAAGTTCTGTAAGGTGTGCAACGACTTGATTTGGTCTAACTTCAAGAGCAGATAAGGCACCAAAACCGACTTGTAATTTTGAAATAAATTCACTCTTAAGCTGTGAATCAATTTGGCTACGTCTATAAGCTTCAGCAACATTTCCTGTAACTTTTGTATAGAAAGTAATTGGGTCTGCGATTCTATAAGAATAGACACCAAAACATTTAATTGTTGCATCAATATCTAAATTAATTTTGCTATCGACAATTCTAAATGGAACTGGATTGACTGTTCCGAATTTATTATCAAGTAATTCTTTAATGTTGATGTAATAAACTCTTTGGTCTTTTCCTGTGTCGCCACCAAAAGTGAATCTTTTACCGATAGTTTTGAAGATTCCACCGATTCTTTGGCCTAATGAGCCAGCAAAAATTGAAGGTTCAGTAGAAGAATCCCAAACAAATTCACCAGGTTCAGCACAAAGTTCAACAACTTTGCCTTGTTCGACAATAATCATACATTGGCCATCAGCAACAGCAATTACTGAACCATTTGAAATGATGTTGTCACTACCTTTTGTATTTGATGATCTTCTAGAATTTACTCTCTTTTCACCTTTTTGAATTAAAACGTCAACTGGTAAAGCATCACAGTAGAAAAACTCTTTCCATTGGTCGCCAAATGTACCAGCAGTTGCTCCGACTAAAGCTTTAATAAGTCCCATAAGATTTCCTCCTTTATAGGCTATTAAAAATATTTTATTATTTTTATTATATCAAAGTACTTGCTAAGATATAGCATTAATTTATTACTTTAATCTTCCTTTTATAAAATTTTAAATTAATCATATTTTAAAAATAGATTTTGAAATTAAAACGTATTCTTTGAAAAAGAAATTCCGAATAATACAAGGCAGTTCGCAATAACTAATGGAATAGATATTAACAAAAAAGATCCTGAAAAATAACCTATATTTTGATTTGTCAGTTGGTAGAGCGAATATAGAATAAAGAAGAATAGGGTCGGAATAAAAAATGTTGAATAAGATAAAGCTTTTTTGCGTGTGGCCAACAATATTGTTAAAGCAACTATATACGGAATAAAACAAAACTTAAAAGAATTGGTAATTGGATAAAAGTACCCAAATCTTAATGAAGAAATAAAAGGGATAATGTTTGAAAACAATACCAAAAAACCAGCAAAGAGAAACATAATTATGGCTAAGGTTACTTTAAGATCTTGTTTAATCTTTTGAAAATTATCTAAAGAAAAATTATTTGATCTAATTATTTCTAAAGATGAAAGTAAAACTGAAACTATAATTGTAATAATATAAAAAACAAGATTATTAAAATCAAATTTTCCGTTTGTAGCATTGTAAAGAATAAAAAACGAAAGAACTAAACACGAAAAAATGATTAATGAATTAATCAAAACACCAAATATATTCTTTTTGCGAAATATTTCATTAATTATGAATATAATAAAAACTGAAATAGTAACAACTAAAAGAGAATAAGGAAGAATAGAAAAAGGTAATGACAAAAAAGAATTAATAGTTAGTATTAAATTTACAAAAGCAAGAATACCCAATCCAAGAGACTTAATATTTTTCAAAAAGATAATGAATTTTTCCATTTTTATGCCCACTCATAAAAGTAGTAAGTGCTTAAAGTTTGATAATAAAAGTTTAAATTATTTACGATTGTTATAAGTGTTTTATTGTTCTTAACAATTTCGTTTTCTATTTTGCAATTAGAACAAATTATTGATGCAATTAATATTAATTCTTTCATTTTATTTATAATAAGGGAGGATTAAGGCATAAACAATTACTAGAATAACAGATTTAGATTGCAATTAATGTAAATTGTATCTTTATTTGTGATAAGCTGTTTGCAATAATAATTGGAATTAATAATATAGCTTGTTTCAAAACAAAACGGTCGGCGAAAGAATGTTAAACAAAATTAATTTTAAAAAAATATTGTCATTAAAAGAGGTAATCTTTTTATCTTTAGAAATTATTATTCCAATAATTCTGTATTTTATTTTTAATTGTCAAGATTACATGAATTTAATTGGCGCTGAAATTGGAATCATTTCAATTTTCTTTTTAGCTAAAGCAAGTTTGTTTGGTATTGGGTTATCTTTATTATTTTCAACATTTTATGCAATTACATCTTTGAACTATACATATTATGGTGAAGCAATAATCTATTTTGCTTTTATGATTCCAATAGGAGTTGCTAATGGAATAATTTGGTTTAGAAATAGATTTAAAGGGACGACTGAAGTTGAAATTTTATCCTCTAAAAGAATAGATTTTATTCTTGGACCAACTATAGCAGCCATTTTAACTTTTTCATTGTTTTGGTTATTAAGGTATTTAGGAACTGAAAATATTATTACCTCAACAATTTCTCTTTTTACTAGTTTCTTAGCGCTATATTTTCAACTTAGAAGAAATAGATTTACAGAATTATTTTATGCTGCAAACGATATAGTTTTAATTGTTTTATGGACTCTAGCAACAATTGATGATATTTCATTTATACCGATTGTTACCTGCTTTTTATTCTTACTTATTAATGATTTATATGGCTTTTTCAATTGGAGTAAAATTCAAAAACGACAAGAAATAATTAAAGAAACAACAAGCGAAAATTAATTATTGTCTTGGCTATTAAAATTGTATGGACAAAATATACATCTAACTAAATGTAATAAACCAGCTTTTGTCACAAAAATATAAATTATTAAATTAAATTCGAAAAAATCTGTTCTAGTATTAAATCCTAAAATTGTTGTTGAGATAGCTAAAATTATCGTCGAAGACGCTTTATAAATACCATAACTAAGGTGCGTCTTTTTACTTACTCTTAGAGCAATTAAAGATATAACAAAAGAGATACACAAAAAAGGAAGAACAAAAGCTAATTGATTATAGAAGGTTGTAAAACCAAGAATGATTGAAAATATTGTGGTTGCAAGAATAAATAAACCACTAAACATAAAAGATACAAAACATAAGTAATAAGATGAATTAGGATTAATTTTTATCTTAGAAATTTTATTTGTTCTTATTGTTTCGATTATCATCATTATTAAATCAAAAACAAATAAAGATATAGAAATAACTGTTGTATTTAGATCCAACTTATCTTGATTGATTGAATTTAAAAAATAAGAGATTGTTATTAATTTGATAGGAGTTAAAATCGAATCAAATATTAAAACTAGCGTTGGCTTATTTCTTAAAAATTCGTTAATAATCGTTAAAATTAAGTTGCAAACAAAAATTTTAAGGAAAATTAAGAAATATCTTAGATCGATGTCAATCGACAAATAAGTTATAGCTATATTTAAATCAAATACAGTTAAAAGAATCAAGGGAATAGATTTTATTTTCTTTAAAAATTTATAAATTAAACCTCTAACTTGACCATTGAAGGCAGTAGAAAGATGCTAGAGTTTTATATGTAACATCTAAATTTTTACAAACCGTTATTAAAAGGAATGTATAAAATTTTGTTCATGTGAAAATTATATCAAATTGCTCTTAAACGATTTGTTAATGGCGCAACTTACCAAAATTAGGACATTACTTGTATTATCTTGTTATAATTGGTCGAAATATTGGAAAATTTAGTAATATTATTTGTTTTCTTTATTTAAAAAATCTATAAATTGTTTTTCTGGAAGTGGTTTTGAATAATAAAAACCTTGAATATAATCGATATTTAAAGCTTTAGCAATTTCTGCTTTTTCTTTTGTTTCAACGCCTTCAGCAACAACTTTTAAATTACTCTTAGTAATAAATTTAATTAATTCTTCAAAAACATTATGAAGTTCATTATGCTCTAATTGATCGATAATCATCTTATCAATTTTGATTAAACTAAATGGTAATTTAAAAAGTCTAGCAACATTTGAATAACCTACACCAAAATCATCAAGTGAAAGTTTAAAACCATTCTCAGCAAGATTAAAAATATTATCTTCAACAATTTTATCTCCATTAATTGCAATGGTTTCAGTAAGTTCGAAATTAATGTTTTCTTTTTTTGCATTATATTTTTCAACTAATGAATTAATTCTCTTTATTAAATTTATATCTTGAAGTTGTTTAATTGAAAGATTGATTTCGACATATTCTAAATCTAATTCTTTGAATCTTTCGCTTCCAGCAAATTCGATTGTTTTTTCTAAAATGATGTTACCTATTTCAAGCATCTTGCCAATTTTTTCAGCATAAGGGATAAATAATCCAGGTGAAATAAGTCCATATTTTTCTGCATTTAGTCTAACTAATGCTTCAGCGGTTTCAAATTTAGCACTTTTAATGTTGTAAAGTGGTTGATAATACATTTCAAATGACTTGTTCTCGATAGCTTTGTTAATGATTTCATCCAAAGCAAAAAGAAGATTAATTTCGTTTTCATATTTATACTTTTCAATACTAATTATTTCTTCTTTTGATTCAATAATATTATAAAAAGATAAGGAGAAGTTGATTAAAGAATCTTTATCAACAAAATCAAAAGGATATTTAACAAGGCAAATTTTAGGTTCTAAAACAAAAGTAATTGTTTTTGTTTCACTAATATTTTGAGTAAAGAAATCAATAACTCCATCAACCAAAGCAGAAGAAGTGTTATCGTTATTATAAACGATTGCATAAGTTCCTTGATCTATATAATAGGTATGACAATTTTTATCGATTGTTCTCGCTTTATTTGTTAAACTCAATGACATTTTTCTTATTAAATGTATAGAAGTTCCTCTAGAAAAAATGCTATATAATCTAGAATAATTTGTAATGTGAATAAGTAAGACATTGAAATTCTTATTTAAATCAATTCTTTCTTTAATATATTTATTAAAAGCGTTTGAGTTGTAGATTTGAGTTGTGTAATCTAAGTAATCTTCACCTCTTTCAATAAAGAGTTGAAGGAGGAACAAACCACATGTGCAAGAGAAGATTTCAATAAGTAAGCCTCCTGCAAAAAAATGTAAAATCGAAGCACAGATTTGTAGTAAACCAATAAAGATAAATGCAATAAATTTAATTAATGATGTATTTTTTCTTCTTAATATAATTAAAACTAAAGACGCACCAGCATAGAAATAATTCATCGCGTATTGGATATATAATAAATATTCTCTATGATAAGCGGCATTTTCTTCGTAGTAGAAAACCTTTTTAGTAAATATATTAATTATTATTAAAGCAACAACAATTAACATTGGAACTAGTAACATCACAAGAATAATTTTATTCTTCATTACTTTTGAAGAAGAGTCACTTAAAGAAAGTAAATAGAAAAAGAAGGAGAATGTAATCCCTGTTCTAAAGAATAAATAAAAACTATTAAAAATCGTTAAATCTAAGGCTGAAAAAGTTGTTATCGATCCAAGGATATCGAAAACACCAGCTAAAAATGTTGATACTATTATAAGTAAATGAAACCTATTATTTCTCGCATCATATTGCTTTCTAAAAACTAAACCTAGTAACAGGAATAGAAGAATGATCAAACTTGCGATATCAAAATGAAAAACAAAATACATCCTAATCTCCATCTATATTGTTGCATAAATTTTTAAAATAATGAAAGCATATATTTTTTATTAAAATGAAAAATATAGAAAGGCAAAAACAAAAATTCAAAATAATGTTCAAATAGTAGAAATTTTTCTAAAAATAATTGAGTTTTGCAAGGTTTTTAATATTTTTTGCGAAAAATTGAAATTTAAAAATAGTTTTTAAAATCGAAAAAATTAATTTTAAATTTATATTTAGTTATTCAATTTTTAAGAAAAGTTAATTGAAATTTAAAATGCACTTACATAATTTGAAATGGTGTACAGATAAATTCAATTTACAAAAATAATCTTTGTTTTGATTTTTTGCTTATAAAGCAAAATCTATAATTTAAATCCAACCTATTAATTTGTATAATAGACTAAATTAATATGGAAAACCAAGTTACTGAAAATATAAAATACATTGATATTACTCCTTTAAAAAAGACAAAAAGAGCGCTTGTTTTTTTGGCTGACTTGTTTGTTCATTTAATACTTTCTTTTGTCATCTATAATGTATCGGTTGTACCGATTTGGAAAGCTTCAATTAATTATGACGCATTAGTAAAAGAGCAAAATCAAGCTTCAACAAATATAGCTAATGTTCTTTATAGAAACGAGGTTTTGTTTAAAGATCCTGATGGCGATTTTTTTGATTTAACAAACAGCATAAGTTATACATACGGTGTTTGGCTATCTTACTATGTTATTGACGAAGAAGAACCTTCTTATGTCTCAAATAAAATTTATGCTCACAAAGAGCAAAATGAAGTATTTAAAACTTTCTTTAAATCTATCAGAAACAAAGAAGATTCTTATATCAGTTTTGTAAAACATTACGATAATAATGAATATTTTTTGGCCTCGTCTAGCAATATTGAATTGAAAAGCAATTACAAAAGCATGCTAATTCCTTTTTACGATTCCAAAGATGAATTAGGAGGCGAAGGAAAAAAGTTGTTTGAAAATATAAGAGATGGAGTTTATTTACCTATCTATGGAGAATTGATGGCCGATATTGAAGCAAACGATTTATCTTTTGATGGAATGTCTTACATTGCTAACAGAAAAATCGTGAGCAATTTTGAGGACACTTTTAGAAATATGTTATTCTTCTCGCTTGTAATCGCCCACTCATTATCATGGTCTATTTTATTTATTCTTTTGCCTTTTGTGTTGAAACGAGGAAGAACCTTATCGATGCTTTTTATGAGAAACGAAAACATTGATGTAAATAAACTAAGTAATTTGACTAAGGGCCAAATTGTTATAAGATCACTCTATATTTTCATTTCGACATTTTTTATCAATATTTTATTGCCGTTATCATATATTGGAATAAATTATGTCTTTACAATTTTTTCTTTGATAATATTCGCAGGTTTTTCTTTTGTGTTCGCACTAATATCGTTGATATTCATGTTATTCAATCCTTTGAATAGAACAATAACGGATTTTTTAAGTAGGTCTGTTTATATAACCTCAGAAGACCTTGATGAGATTTATAGATCGAGAGGATACACGATTTAAATGGAAGAAGTAGAACAAATTTTTGACTCACAACCAGTATTAAGCGAAGAGCGACATATTGTTTATGCAAAAGCAGCTTTTTGGAAAAGACTGTTAGCTAAGCTAATTGATTTTTTAGCTTTCGCTTTTTTAACGGTTTCTATTTTTACATTAAATCGTTTGATGGTTACAAATACCGAAAAATACAAAACAACCAACGAAGAAGTAATAAATATTCAATTGAACTCAGGTTTATATAAGTACGATAGTAATGGCATTTTAAGAGATCAGGTTTCAATTTTAAATGAGGACAAAATCTTAACTGGAGGCGGAAAATTTAATCAAGCAAAAAGCGCGATTGATAAATTTTACACTTACGCTAATTCTGTATGTGAAGAAGAATACCTCATTACTATGAAAAAAGAATACGATGAATATAGACTCCAGTCAGATTTTAAATATGAAGGAAAAGCGTTATTTATTAAAGATTCTGTAACTGGAGAAATAAAAGAAAACGAAGAATTAGTCGGTGAACAAGCAAATACATCTTACATATTTACTCACTATTATAGAAACGTCTACGCTCCTTATATTGATAAATATTTACAAGCATATCTTTTGAAATATATTCCTAATTATTATGAAGATGTTCGCTACATTGCATTGATGGTTATTTGGGCAGAAATTTTTCCAGCTTATTGTTTTTCAGGTATACTTGTTTACTTTGTTCCGACTTTGGTTTTTAGGCACGGAAGAAAAACTTTAGGGAAGCTTGCATATAGAATCGGCTATGTCGACTCAAGGATTTTAGCCCCTAGTTTTGCACGAAATCTCTGCAGATTCGCGATATTTTATGTTTTTGAACTAATTTTATCTATATTTACTTTTGGAATTCCTTTTATAATTTCAGTTTCAATGATGGCTTTTTCAAAGAAGAACCAAACCTTTTCTGAATACATGACGGGAATAAGAGAAGTTGATACATCTGAGAATAAAATTTTTGTAAGCTTTAGCGAAATTGATTTGTCACATGTGAAACTAAATAAAGATCCAATAGATTTTAAAATGACGAATTATGATTAGGTTAATTGAAATTTAAAATGCACCAAGTCTTTGAAATATTAAATAAATTAACTTTTGAAAGAATAATTTTACTTTTTGGTGCAGCTAATAATACAAAATATCGAATTTTTCATAAATTTGAAGGCAAAAATGATAAAAAAATTGTAAACCAAAAAGATCCATTAAATGGATTGTAATTTAAATTGCACCTTTCGCTTTGCTTTAAAATAATAAAATTATTTAGTCTTTTTCTTGGTCAGCACGCTTGTTTTAAGAATAATATCGTTAGGTTTCATTTCTTTAAAACCAAGCTTGTCCATACTTGCTTTTTTAAATTTTAGTATAATTAATTCATAAGGTGTAAAGTCGCTGATAGACTTTTTTGGAATTCCGTTTATTTGGTTAGTGATGATTTTGGAATCCTCAAAATCTAAAGAGTCAAGACTAACACCTTTTTCTGTTAAATAACGTACAAGTCTGTGGTTGTTTTCACACAAACCCTTATCACCTGATCTATATGGCCTAGCATAAAAAACTCTTCTTTTTTGTTCACCGTCTTCTCTATCAAATTCAAACATCCAAAGATCATCAAATTCTGGTCCGTTATCAGCGAGAATAATAGGAAACATTTTGTCAAATTCTTCATAGCCTATTGTATATTGGATGTATCTTAAGGTATGAAGGACTTGAGCTGATGTACACTCTTTTAGAACAAAAACCATTTGAAAACGAATTTTTCTAAAAGTTAAAGTTAATAAACATTTTTTGTCAGTTCTTTTACCATGAACAGTGTCGATTTCAACATGAATCAAATCTGGATTTTTGGCTATATAATCGAGAAAATCCTCATAAGTTCTGTTTAACAAATGTTCAGGTTTTTTCGAATCAGTACGATAATATTTCTTTTTGTATTTTCTTTTAACTTTCAATCTTAAATCAATATTTCTTATTCTGAATATGTTTTTGTCGATAAGGTTATAAATTGTTTTTTCACAGATTTTAATCTCAGGATGATTTACCAAAAACATGTGAATTGAGTGTCCCTTTTCT
>Ga0310691_10003465_pt1 | contig 18901 bp, 18 predicted proteins | sample 176DNAGHGlowgp2_FD_203887 | JGI IMG/M metagenome (GOLD analysis project Ga0310691, IMG submission 203887) | Sheep rumen microbial communities from Palmerston North, Manawatu-Wanganui, New Zealand - 1766 DNA GHGlow gp2 (v2) (version 2) | ecosystem: Host-associated > Mammals > Digestive system >...
GGGAAAGTCCGTTTTACACGCGGATCCGGATCTCCCGCCCGCTCTCCTCATACTGGTAGTAGCGGACGCCGGCGGCGTTCAGCATGCGTTTGCTCGCGCGGACGGAGGGCGTGTCCTTATACTTGTCCTCGCCGTAGATGATGGTCCTGATCCCGCTCTGGATGATGGCCTTCGCGCACTCGTTGCAGGGGAACAGCGTGACGTAGAGCTTGCTGCCCTCGAGGCTCCCGCCGCGGTAGTTCAGGATCGCGTTCAGCTCGCTGTGGGTGGTGTAGAAATACTTGGCGTTGTAGGGATCGTCCTTCTCGTGCTCCTTGCCCCAGGGGAATTCGTCGTCCGAGCATCCGCGCGGGAAGCCGTTGTATCCCATGGAAAGGATCTTGTTGTCGCTGCTGACGATGCAGGCGCCGACCTGCGTGTTCGGGTCCTTGCTCCTGTGCCCCGCAAGGAAGGCCACCGCCATGAAGTACTCGTCCCAGCTGATGTAATCTTCGCGCTTTCCGCTCATCGTCCTCCTCCTGTCTCTGTTTCCGTGCCGTCCGATGCCGTCACGATCCTGTGATGGCCGGCCGCCTTCATCATCCGGTTCATAATGGCGAGGCCCAGGTCGTCCGCCGGGAACGACTCGGAATAAATGACATCGACCCCGTCGTCGTCAAAGGCGCGCAGCACGGCGAACAGGTTGTGCGCGACCGACGCCTGGTCGGAGCGGGTGCCGATGCACTTGATGTCGCCGGTATGGTACCTGCCGCGCGTCTCCTCCGTCGCGATGATGCCGACCCGTTTTCCCTCCGCGGCTGCCTCCGCGGCATGCTTCCCGATGGTCCTTACGACCGCCTCCTGCGACCCCTCTACGAGGATCATCTCCGCGCGCGGGGCGTAATGCCGGTATTTCATGCCCGGCGCCTTCGGGTGCATACCCGGCGCCATGGGCTTCGTGAGCACCGGGTCAAGAAGCACCTCGCCAAGGACCGCCTCCAGCATGGGCAGCGTCACCGCTCCCGGCCTGAGCAGCATGGGCTTCTCCCCGGTCAGGTCCACGATCGTCGACTCCACGCCGACGTCCACCGGCCCGCCGTCAATGATCATCTCGATGCGCCCGTCCATATCCTCGATCACGTGCTTCGCCTCGGTGGGGCTGGGCCGCCCCGAGGTGTTGGCGGAGGGCGCCGCGATGGGAACGCCGGCCGCGCGGATGAGCGCCTGCGCCACCGGGTCGCTCGGCATGCGCACCGCGACCGTCTTAAGGCCGCCGCTCGTCGTGTCCGGGATCAGGCTGCTCTTCTCGAAAATGATCGTCATGGGCCCGGGCCAGTATGCTGCCGCGAGCCGCTCCGCCTCCTCCGGGATGCGCTTTACGAGCGGCGGGAGCTCCTCCATGGATGAGATATGCACGATCAGCGGATTGTCGCTCGGCCGCCCCTTCGCGGCGTAGATCTTCGCCGACGCGTCCGCGTCCAGGGCGTTGCCGCCAAGCCCGTACACCGTCTCGGTCGGAAACGCGACCAGTCCTCCGTTTCTCAGGATCTGCCCCGCCTCCCTGAAAAACGCGGGCTCGAGCGCGTGGCCTGTAACCTTCAGGATCTTTGTCTTCATGTTCTCTGCTGCCCGGGACAGAAGCCTCTGTCCCTCTTCCTCCTCTTTACCATATAAGTTCGGAGACCGTGTCCCAGATCTCCGCCGGCTCCGCCCCGAGACGCCAGCAGGCGATCCCGCCCGTCCCGGCTTCCCGCGCCATGCCGATCCGCCTCCTGACGGAAAGCGCGTCCTCCATCCAGATATGCCGGACCGTCCCGTCCTGCTCTTCAAGGCTTCCCGTGAACTGGCCGCTCTCCTGGTCCATGGAAAGCGCGACGTCATGCCGCGCAGCCCAGTCCGCGGCGTTCTCCATGGTGATGGCCTCGCTCGTCACCGTGCCGTCCTGCGCCTCCGTCCAGATCCGCGTGTAGAACGGGATCCCGGCGATGAGCCGCTCCGCGGGCACCTCCTCCGCGCTCCGTGCGAGCCCGTTTTCAAAGAACGCCATGGAGGAAGTGCTTCCCATGCCGTCTCCCGCGGTGTGCTCGTCGTAGCCCATGTTGATCACATAGTCGCAGACCTCCCCGAGCTCCGCCCGCCCGTAATGGAGGTTGAACGGCGCCGGGTTCGGGACGTCCGCGGAAAGGGTGAGCCCCTTCTCCCGGCAGGAGACCGCGAGCTCGCGCACGAACTCGAGATACTGCGGCGCCGCGTCCGCCTTCAGGTACTCAAAATCGAGGTTGATGCCGTCGAAGCCGTACCGTTCCGCGTCCGCCATGAGCGACGCGATCAGCTTTTCGCGGACCGAGGTGCGCCGGAGCAGCGTCCCGAGGGTCACGCTCTCGTCGAAGTTGTCGATGAGCGCCCAGACCTCGATGCCGCGGGCGTGGGCCGCCGCGACGTAGTCCGCGGACGCGATGCACTCGTACTCCCCCTCGTTCCCCCTTAACGAGAACCAAGTCGGGGAGATGACGTTCAGCGGGGCGGCGTTCCTGACAGCGCTCTCAAAGTAGGCGTTCGCCGCGCTGTTCGTGACCTGGTGCCAGCCCAGGACGATCGTCTTTTCCGGCGCTTCATGCGTCCAGCGCTCCTCCTCGAAGCTGTCCTCATACGGCAGCTCCTCCGCCTCCCGCAGCGCCTTCTTCTCGATATAACCCGTGAACCCGGTCTCCGTCATGACGCGCTGCCAGTCCTCCCCGGTCGCCGCGCCGGGATGGTCCGGGATCACGCGGAGACGCGCGCCCTTCGGGACATCGTCCACGACGAGGCCCTTTCTTGACGGGCGGGTCCGGACAGCCGTCTTCCGCCTTGCTTCCGCGACCGTATCCGCTGACGGCGGGTCGGAAAGAAAGATCCTGCCGACGGCACCCTCCTCCGGGCCCTTAAAAAAGACCTCCGCGCGGACCCCGGTGTAGGTCCTGATCAGCGGAAGCGAAAGATACAGCGCGCCGTCCCGCTCAAAAAACAGCAGGGCGCCGGCATCGTCCGCGCTCCCGTCCTCCATCTTCACGATACGGTCGGGGAGGGCATAGAGAAGCAGCCCCTCCTCCCCGTCACGGTAGAAGCGGCGGTTGATGTTTTCGATGACCCAGTCTGCCGGCAGGTATACGGTCCCGCCTTCCGTGAGGGCCTCCGCGTCCTGGAGCTCGTAGTTGTACATGACCGCTGTCCGGTCTTCCGGCACGCCAAAAAGCTCCGTGCCTGCGACACGGGCACGGTTCGGTCCGAATATGCTGTAAAGCCTGAAGCCGCAGTACCCCAGGCCGCCCAGGGCCAGGAGCATGAGGATGACGATGATCACGCCTCCTGAACGCTTCTTTTTTCTTCTGCTTCGCATGCTGATAGGGGCCTCCATTCAGAGTCCCCTATAGTATAACATATTCCTGCTTCGTTCCGCTGAAAATAAGGTACAGGGAAGACCGGATATGCAGGTCCGGCAGCGTTCCCCTTAAATCTTTTTCCGCGGGCGGCATCATCTTCCTTCCATGGAGGACCGTTTCAGCCGTGACACATCAACGTGCCGTCCGCTTTCGTTACGGCAGGCGCTCCTTCCCGCACGTCCTGAATACAGTGGACCGGAGCCTCCTGCGGTGCGCGTCCCTTCTGTTTTTCCCGGCTGCCGTCCGCCGTGCGCTTAAGTCTCTCCTCTGTCGGATGAAGAAAAGACTTCTGCCTCCGGCCGGTGACCCGGCGTTTCCCGGCACCGCTGCCTGCTCCCGCGCGCTGCCCGTGCGCGGAGCCGCCCCTGCCAGGGCGTTTTAAGAGATGGCTTTAAAAGGTCCGGACGAATGGACCTCGTCAACATGGTACGTGCAGTGTTCCTTCGTGCTGTCCGGCAGCTCTCGTTCTGCCGTTCCGAAAGTAAATTGCGGATCACCGTGATCCGTTTTCATGTTGCAGGATTCTGGAAATACTGAAACTTGAAGCCCGATATGACGGGACTCTTAAGACTGGCGTCCGGGTGCGGCCCGGACGATCGGATAAGAATGTATGACAGGTTTTTGATTATGCTTTCTTCCCGTATTCAGGGGGACAATGCCCTTTGCAGGTTCGCGCCTCCTTTCTCCATCTCCTGAAAAGATTGTAGCCCCGGCGGACCGGGGCTGCAATGTCAGGTTTTAAAACCGTATGATATTTCGTACTTTTGATTTCAGATATCTGCCGCGCCGGCGCTGTGGAGATGGACCACGCCGTCCCGCGAAACATTCAGGACGTGCGCCTCCCCGGAGACCCGGCGGATCAGCTCCGCCATCTCCTCCGCGCTTAAGGCGCGGCCCGCGGACAGCGCGTACATGCTGAAGCTCCGGTAGTCGTAGACGACGGAAAGCCCGTATTTCTTAAGGAGCTCCTGCATCATCCCGTCCGTCATGTCCTGGTCCACGCTCACGATGATCACCCGGTCGGAGTACTCCTCCCCCGTGACCGGGTCCGTGATGGTCCCCCGGGTCGCGGAGACCGCCGTTTCCGCACAGACTGTTTCTTCTACGGCCGGTCCCTGCGCCTCCGTTCCCGCCGACGCCCTCGCGCCCCTCCGGATGATCGTCGCCGCGTTCACCGCGGCCGCCACCGTAAGAGACAAAAGCGCCGCGAGCGCCAGGATCCCTCTCAGCTTCCTCAAAAACATACCTCTGTCCTCCTCCGCCCGGAATTTTCAGCCATGGGGACTGTCCCCATGGCCGAAACTGCCTTTATTATAAGGCAGAAAGGCGCGGCGTGCACGGTTTTAATCCTGGACGCCGCTGGAACGAAGGACCTCCATCCGGTTTTTCCGGAGTCTTTCGTTCACGTCGAGGACGGAGCCGGGGCGCGTGTTCAGGCAGGTCATGATCAGCGCGTCGCGCGGGTCCCTGGCGTAAAGCCGGCTCATCCTGCAGAGCTCCAGCGCCCGCTGGGTCTCCGCCACGCTGAACCGGGCGGCATAGCAGATCCGCAGGATCACGTCCCGCTGCCGCGTCGTCTTCTCCTCCGTCAGGAGCTTGTACCCGTATCCCAGGGGGATATCCGCCTGGACGAACACTTCCTGCTTCTTAATGCCCTTCTCACCCAGCCTTTCATTCATGTACCGCATGAACGGCCGGTCCGCGCCGAGCGTTTCGCCGCTGTTTTCCTTAAGATATTCCCCGATCTCGTCCGGGTGAGTCTTTTCGAGGAGCTTTTCCAGCTCTCCTGTGTCCTTTTTGTACATGTCTTTCTTTCTCTGCTATAATCAGCAGGTAGGTTCATTAGAAAGGATCCTCAGCTGATGTTTGACCAGGAACTCCCGGTCTCCTACTATGAGGAGATCTCACAGCTGAATAAGGAGCATCACGTCTCGGTCGTCCGGCACCGCGAGACGGGGCGGATCTGCGTAAAAAAGGTCCTGTCGGTCTGCGACCCTGCCGTCTACGCGGCCCTGTTCCGCCATCCGGTAAAGCAGATGCCGCGGATCTACGCGCTCTACGAGGACGCGGGAACACTGACGGTCATCGAGGAATACATTTCCGGTGATTCCCTCGAGGAAGTGCTTTCCCTCTGCGGCCCCCTGCCGGAGGAGGAGGCCGTCAGGATCACGGTGCAGCTCTGCCGGATCCTGAGCGAACTCCATGCCTTTGACCCGCCGCTCATCCACCGCGACATCAAGCCCTCCAACATCCTCCTCACGGAGGACGGCCAGGCCGTGCTGCTCGACATGAACGCGGCCAAATTCATGCACGCGGAGAAGGCGGAGGACACCGTGAAGCTTGGAACGCCGGGCTTTGCCGCGCCGGAGCAGTACGGCTTCGGGAGCTCCACCACCGCGACGGATCTCTACGCGGTCGGCGTGCTCCTGGACCTCATGCTGACCGGTACGCCCGGGGAACGCGCGGAACGGATAAGCCCCGCCCTTAAGAAGATCATAAGCCGTCTCCGGGCCCTGGACCCTGCGCAGCGCCTGAGCGACGCGGAGGAGCTTGCCCGCGCGCTTTCCGCCCTTTCCTCCGGGAACGGTCCCCGGGAATCCTTCCGCCTTATCAGCTGCCCCGTCTGCGGGAAACGCCTGCCTGCCGGGACGCCGTCCTGCCCGGACTGCGGGCACGCCTTTGAGACGCCTGCGCCTTCCTCCGCGGACTCCGTTTCCGGAAGGGGTCCCGCGGACAGCGCATCATCCGCCGGCACGAAGAAGCGGACGCGGCCGATGCTCCCCGCGGCGGCTCTCATCGCGGCGCTTCTTTTCCTCGCCGCGGCAGTCCTGTATCCGGCGCTTTCCCGAAGGCCAGCCGCCCCGACAGCAGCGCCGCAGGCTTCCGGAGAGGCCTCCTCCGGGGCAGAAGCCCCGCAGGCTTCCGGAGGATCTTCCGCTGCCGCCGCGTCCCGGATCCCCGCGGGTCTCCCCGGCTCCTACGAAGGATCAGGCGGAAGCGGCCTCACCCTCTTTGCCGACGGCACGGCCGTCTATTACCTCGAGGACGGCGTCTTCAGCGAACCAGCGGATCCGTGGGCCTTTGAGGACGGGCGCCTGAGCATCACCCTCTCGAAGCTTAACTGCGTCATCACCGCCGACGTGGAGGGAGAAGACTTTTCAACGCTGGTCTTCCGTTCCGACAGCGGCAACTGGGACGCGGAGACCTTCCGGAAGCTTCCGAAGGAAGAACCGAAGTACCTGAAAGGCGCCCTCCGCTCCTTCGACAAGGCGGTCACCGTGCTCCCCGACGGGCAGATGTCCCTCACCTTTGACGGGATCCGTTTTACGGTCCCGAAGCATTACCTGGATTACAGGGACTCGTACGACAAGGACATGAACACCGTGATCCTGTCGGAAGCGGACACGGACACCATATATTATGGAAGCCTTCTTTTTTACAACGACGCCTTCGCGCACCTCGATACCCTCGACGTACGCCTGAACTTCCAGGGCTTCGCGAAGGAATTCCTGTACAGCTTCTATTATGACGTCAGCCTCACGGATGTAAAGGAGGAAACCATCGCGGGACGGCGCGCATTTACCGCCAGGTTTACGGGAGAGACCAACAACGGCTTCAGCGGGGCCACCGGCCTTGATGCGGAAGGGATCGTCGCCTTCCTCGTCACCGGAGAAGGGGATCATGTCCTCCGCCTCTGCTTTACGCAGAACGCGGACAGCGTGACCGACCGTATGGAAGAGATGGAACGCATCCTGTACGATGCCGCGCCGGTCACGGAATAAGAAAAGTGTAACGCAGGAAAAAGCGCTTTTCTCCCACCGCTGCGGTGGAAACCGCCTGTCCGGCAGCGCCGCGTCCGGCGGATGATGGACAGCTTGGACCATGCAGTACATTGCCAAAAATGAGGTTTCGGTGTATAGTTGTTCCAAAGGTCCGAAGAAAGGAGGAGTGACATCCATGAAAATCGAGCGCATCAACGATTCCCAGATCCGCTGCACCCTCTCCAATTTCGATCTCAGCGAACGGAACCTGAATCTCAGCGAGCTGGCCTACGGCAGTGAAAAGGCCCGCCGCCTGTTCCGTGAAATGGTTCAGAAGGCCTCCCAGGAGGTCGGCTTTGACGCGGAGGATATTCCGCTCATGGTAGAAGCGATCCCGCTCTCCAACGAGAGCGTTATGCTGGTCATCACGAAGGTGGATGACCCCGAGGAAATGGACACCAGGTTCTCAAGATTCGCGCCGTCTCCGGAAGGCGAGTTCTCCGACCTGGGGATGGATCCCGCTGAGACCGGACTGGAGGGCGCCGGAATCCTGAGCCCTGTCCGGGGCAAGGAAGACCAGCCCGCCGCGAACCGCGTGCGCGTCTTCACCTTCGGTTCCCTGGACCGTGTGATCGAAGCCGCAAAAGCGGTCACGGACACAGACTTCGGGACGGATTCTCTTTACAAGAACCCGCAGACCGGGACCTACTTCCTGGTCCTGACGGAAGGTGCCGGCGGAAGCGCCGGGTTCACGGCCGCCTGCAACACCCTGGCGGAATACGGGACCTACGCGCGCCAGAACTATTCCAGCGCTTCCTACTACAGCGAGCACTACGAAGTGATCCTGAAGGAACACGCCATCGTTTCGCTGAAGAAGATCTGAACGGATGCAGCATAAAAGTCCGCTCCGGGGAAATTCCCGGAGCGGACTTTTCATATGATCCGGACCGGACAGATGTAAGCCTGCAGAAGCGGGTACAGGGGAACCTGTCTTAAAAGAGCCTTAATGCAGCGCCCTTTCGGTTAGTCTATACTAATTTGTCTAAGCTAATTATATTAGCATAAACTAACTGCTTTTACAAGATTGTTTTCCAAAAAAACCACAAGTTCGCTTGAATTTTAAAGGGCGCTCGGTTACAATAAGAAAAACCAAAAATAATAATTTTTCTCTTTTAAGGAGGAGACATCATGGCACGTAAGATTTCTGATGCTTGTGTTAGCTGCGGTACCTGCGCAGGTGCATGCCCGGTCGGCGCTATCGCTCCTGGCGATTCCCAGTATGTCATCGACGAGGCTACCTGCATCGATTGCGGCGCTTGCGAGGGTGAGTGCCCGGTCGGCGCTATCGCTGAGGCTTAATTCCACACAATAAACTGCTTACGAAAGCCCCTGAAGCTTATGCTCCAGGGGCTTGAATTTTTATAAGAGCACGGTGCCAGTCTCGGGACGCCGGAGGCGTTTGCCTGATGAGCACGGTGCCAGTCTCGGGACGCCGGAGGCGCTTGCCTGATGAGCACGGTGCCAGACTCGGGACGCCTCCGGCGTCCCTCGTTGGGGGCTTCGCCCCCTATAGAAAAAAGGAAGAACTCGTCCCTTGCCGCAAGCGGCAGGGCCGGCTCTTCCTTTTTCTGCACCGTGCTCAGTGGGCCAGGTTTACGAACCTCGTCGTATCCGGCTTCCAGAGGAGGGTGACGGTCCCGATGGGGCCGTTTCTCTGTTTTGCGATGATGACCTCCGCCTCGTTCGGGTGCTCGGTATCCTTATTGTAGTAGTCGTCCCTGTACAGGAACATGACGACGTCCGCGTCCTGCTCGATGGCTCCGGACTCACGGAGGTCCGAAAGCATGGGCCGGTGGTCGGGCCTCGTCTCGCACGCGCGGGACAGCTGCGAAAGCGAGATGACGGGACACTGCATCTCACGCGCCAGCGCCTTCAGGCTTCTCGAGATCTCCGAGATCTCCTGCTGGCGGTTGTCGTTCCCCTTCCCGCTGCCGCTCATCAGCTGCAGGTAGTCGATGATGATCATGTCAAGCCCGGCCTCGAGCTTTCTCTTCCGGCACTTGCTGCGGAGCTCGGTCACCGAGATGCCGGGCGTGTCGTCGATCAGAAGGTTCGTCGTCGAGGAGACGCGGACCGCCGCCTCGAGGAGCTGTTCGAAATCCGACGGTGTGAGGTTTCCGGTGCGCAGCTTCTGCGCGTCGATGCCGGACTCCATGGAGAGGAGTCGGTTTACCAGCTGCTCCTTGCTCATCTCGAGCGAGAAGATCATGCAGGACAGGCCCTTTTTGATCGCCGCGTGCTCCACCACGTTGAGGACGAACGCCGTCTTTCCCATGGAAGGCCTCGCCGCGATCAGCACGAGGTCCGAGGGCTGCATGCCGCTGGTCCTCGTGTCGAGGTCGATGAAGCCGGTCGGGACGCCCGTGACCGGCGCGCCGGACAGATAGGCCTTCTGGATCTTTTCCATGACGTTCACCGTCACCTGGTCGATCGGCGTGAACTCCGCCGCCCCGCGCGTCTGGAGCACCCGGAAGATCTTCTCCTCCGTCTCCGCGAGGACCGAGTCCATATCGTCCTTGTCCGCGTAGCAGGTGTTCGCGATGTCCTCGTTCACCTTGATCAGGCGGCGCTTCACCGCCTTCTCGTGCACGATCTGCGCATAGGCCTTGATGTTCGCCGACGTCGGGACATTTTCCACGATGCTCCGGATAAAGTCAAGACTCGTCACCTCCGGGGGAACGTCCTTCTCCTTCAGCCGCTCCTGCACCGTGACCAGGTCGACGGGCTTTCCCTCGTTGAAGAGCTCTCCCATGCACTCAAAGAGGGCGCCGTACTGACGCGAATAAAAATCGTCGGGGGAGCAGATGTCAAGCGCTGCTCCCACGGCGTCCTTATCGATCAGCATGGCGCCGAGCACGGACTGCTCCGCGTCCAGATTATGCGGCAGAACCCGCTTTAAGAGGTTCTCATCAGCCATAGATCCCGTTCCTCCGCTGCCTCACCCGGCTCAGGCCTCTTTGACGCTTACCGTCAGCTTTGCCTGCACTTCCTTATGAAGCTTCACCGCGACCTCGTGGACCCCGAAGGTCTTGATCGCGTCCGGAAGGACGATCTTCTTCTTGTCGATCTCGATCCCCTTCTGGCTCTTCACGGCCTCCGCGATCTCCTTGGTGGAGACGGAGCCGTAGGTCTTGCCGTTCTCGCCGCCCTTGATCCGGACGGTCACGCTGCCGTCCTCCAGCTTCTCCGCGACGGCCTTCGCCTCCGCGAGCTGCTCCGCGGCGATCTTCTCCTCGTTCGCCTTCTTCAGTTTCAGCGTATTCAGGTTTTCGGCGGTCGCCGGCGCCCCGAGCTTTTTCGGGAGGAGGAAGTTCCTCGCGTAACCCTCCGACACCTCGACCAGCGTGCCCTTCTTCCCGAGGGCCTTTACATCCTGAAGCAGTACGATTTTCATGCGATTTCTCCTTTTTCAATCATTTCATCCAGCACTTCCCTCACGCGGGCCTGTGCCTCTTCCACTGTCACGTCCTTCAGCTGCGCGCCGGCAATGGTCCGGTGGCCGCCGCCGCCGAGCTTCTCCATCATGACCTGGACGTTGACCTCGTCGATGGACCGGGCGCTCACGTAGATCAGCCCGTTGTACTCCGTAAAGACGATGCTCGCCTTGATGCCCACGATATCCAGAAGGTCGTTCGCCGCCTGGGCCCCGACGATCGTCGGGCTCTCAAGCCCGTCCGCCGGACAGCAGCTGATCGCGAAGCTCTCCCTGTAGATCTCGGCGTTGTGGATGGTGTCCGCCTTTGCCCGGTAGTCCTCGATCTTCTCGCGGAACAGCTTCCGGACCCTGGTGACATCGGCCCCGCTCCTCCTTAAGAAGGCAGCCGCCTCGAAGGTCCGGACGCCGGTCTGGTTCAGGAAGTTGTGGGTGTCGATCACGATGCCCGCGTACATGGCGTCCGCCTCCACGGGACGGATCTTGATGTCGTCGGAGATGTACTGGACGATCTCCGAGACCATCTCGCAGGCGCTCGAGGCGTAGGTCTCGACGTAGGAAAGCTGCGCGTTCCGGATGGAATCCGAGCTCTGGCGGTGATGGTCCAGGACCACCGTGGTCTTCGCCTTGTCAAGGAGCGCCGGCGCCTCCACAATGCCCGGCCGGTTCGTGTCCACGACCACCAGCACCGAATTCTCGTCCATCCTGTCAAGGGCCTCGGCCTCGCTGATGAAGAGGTCCTCCGGGTAGTCGTTCCCGTGGAAGCGGTTCATCATGGGACGGACGGAGGAGTTCACGTTCGAGACGATGATGTGGCCCTTCTTGCCCATGGTCACCGCGATGCGCCAGATCCCGATCGCCGCGCCGAGCGCGTCGATGTCAAGGAGCTTGTGCCCCATGATGAAGAGCGTGTCCTTGGTCTCGATCAGCTCCCGGAACGCGTGCGCCTTGACGCGCGCCTTCACGCGGGTGGTCTTCTCCTGGGAGTTCGACTTGCCGCCGAAGTAGAGGATGTTCTCATGGTCCTTGACGACCGCCTGGTCGCCGCCGCGCCCGAGCGCCATGTCCATGGCCTGCCGCGCGAGGTCCATGCTCTCCGTGTACTCGCCGCCGCTGTCGCCGATGCCGATGGACAGCGTGACGCGCATCTCGTTCCCGATGTTGACGGTCTTGACCTGCTCGAGAATGTCGAACTGCCGGTCCTCGAGCTCGTCAAGGTACTTCCGTGCCATGACGAACACGTACTTGTCCTTCTCGAGCTTGCGGATGATGGCCTTCATCCCGTCGAAGTACCGGACGATCTTCCGGTCGATCATGGCAGCGAGGAGCGATCTCCGCACCTCCTCCATGCTTTCCATGGCTTCCTCGTAGTTGTCAAGATACACGAGTCCCGCCACGGGGCGCGTCTCGATGAGCTCGTCCTTCAGCGTGAGGACCTCCGTCTCGTCGTAGAGGTAGAGGGCGAAGATCCGGTCCGTCGCCTCCCCCGTGCGGAGCACCCGCACGCGGAAGCGCTTTTCGTCGAGCGCAACGTGGAAATCCTCCGCCTCGCCGATCTTCGCGAGCTCCTCCGGCCGGATGCCCGGGAAGAGGTCCGCGATGGTCTTCGGCGCGAGCTTCATCTCCTTGCAGAGCGCCTTCATGGATTTGTTCTGCCACGCGAAGCTGCCCGAACGGTCCAGGAAGGCGTACGGGACGTCGAGATCGTCCGACAGGCGCTTCTGCAGCGCGTCCGTCGAGACAGCGTAGGTCACCATGGCGCGGACGATGTTCCTGCGCGCGGTCGTGTACAGGCGTATGCAGAACGCCGCGATGACCAGCGCGAACACTGCCGTGACGGCGCCCGCCCGCCTGCTGCACGCGAACGCTGCCGCGGAGGCGCAGACGGAAAGGACCGCAGGGACGAGCGGCCAGCGCAGATACGCTTTGAGCTGTTCCTGGGCTTTTTTGTCTTCTTTCATTGTTCTTCTCCTGATGAACCTCAGATACCGGCCTGATCAGTGCGCATTAATACAAGCATTATACCATAGTTGATGATTTTGTGTTATATTATGGGCATGTCTAAAGCGAATGAAAAAACGAATGTCTGCCGCCTTTTAGGCGCGAAAAAGGTCAGTTTCACCGAATACACGTATCCCCCTGAGGAAGCCCTGAGCGGCGTGGAGGTCGCCGAATATCTTCACCAGGATCCGGCGCGCGTGTTCAAGACGCTGGTCACCGTCGCGAAGAGCGGACAGCACTATGTTTTCGTCATCCCTGCCGCCGAGGAGCTGGACCTCAAGAAGGCCGCCGCCGCGGTCGGGGAAAAATCCATCGAGATGCTGAAATCAAAAGATCTTCTCGGCCTCACCGGGTACATCCACGGCGGATGCTCCCCGATCGGCATGAAGAAGTTCTTCCGCACGACCTTGCATGAAAGCGCGCTGGGCCTCCCGTCGGTCTTCGTGTCGGCAGGAAAGCGGGGCCGCCAGGTGGAACTCACCCTGGACGCGCTGTCAAAGATGATCCCCTTTGAAACGGCGGATCTCATCCGCTCATGATACGCGCGGCAGGAGGATATGCCGTCATGGCAAAAAGCAGGAAAAAGAAAAAAAGGCGGTCCCATCCCTTCATCACCCTCCTTAAGGTGATCCTTCTCATCATGATGCTCTCATGCTTCGGCGTGGGCAGCTACGTCCTTTACAAGATCTATCCCCAGCTCAAGGTCATCCGCGAGAACGCCATGGAGACCTACAACCACATGGACGAGGCGGATTTCCGCCTGGTCAGCGACACGGAGATCTTTGACAAGGACGGCGAGAAGATCGGGGTGATCAACACCGGCCACTATGTCTACCTTCCCTACGAGGAGATCGGGGACAACCTCATCAACGCCTACATCGACCAGGAGGACCGCCGCTTCTACTCGCACCACGGCATCGACTACCAGGCGATGCTCCGCGCGGCCTGGTCCTACATCAAGAACCGCCGCGTCACGCAGGGCGGCTCCACCATCACCCAGCAGGTCATCAAAAACACCTACCTCACGCAGGAGCGGACCTTCGAGCGTAAGCTCACGGAGATCATGATCGCTCCCGAGCTCGAGCGGAAGTTCGGCAAGGAGAAGATCCTGGAGTTCTACTGCAACGGGAACTTCTACGCGCACGGCTGCTACGGCGTCGAGGCGGCGAGCCAGTACTACTTCGGGAAGCACGCGAAGGAGCTGGAGGTCTGGGAGGCCGCGGTGCTGGTCGGCATCAGCAACCGGCCCGCGAGCTACGACCCGATCAACCATCCGGACAACTCGAAGAAGAAACGGAACGAGATCCTGAACAGCATGTACGAGTGCGGGCATCTCACCGAGCAGGAGCTTTCTGAGGCCCGCGAGATGCCGCTCGGCGTGATCACGGAGCACGCCTCCGGGGCGCCCGAGAACTACCAGACGAGCTACGCGATCCACTGCGCGGCGCTGGAGCTCTTAAAGAACGACGGCTTCTCCTTCGAGTACACCTTCGCTTCCAAGGATGCCTACACCGCCTACCAGGCGCGCTACAAGGAAGCCTACGCGGAGAAGACCGAGAGCATCCGCAGCGGCGGCTACCGGATCTACACCTCTCTGGACAGCAAGGTGCAGGAACAGCTCCAGGCGCGGATCGACGAGGCGCTCGACGCCCGGTCGGACGAGGTCCAGGAGAACGGAAAGTACGCCATGCAGGGCGCCGGCGCCATCGTGGACAACCGGACGAACCAGGTCGTCGCGATCGTGGGCGGACGCGGCACGCGGGACGAGTACAACCGCGGCTTCCTCTCCACCCGCCAGCCCGGCTCCGCCATCAAGCCGCTCCTTGACTACGGACCGGCGTTCGAGACCGGTTACTTCTATCCTTCCTACGTCATCGAGGACCATGAGTTCGAAGGCGGGCCGTCCAACTCGGGCGGAAACTACCGCGGCTTCCTTTCCATCCGCGAAGCCCTGAACCGGTCGCTGAACACCGTCGCCTGGCAGCTCCTCGAGCGGATCGGCATCCGGAACGGCCTTTCCTACCTCGGGAAGATGGGCTTCACCTCCCTCGCCTGGCAGGACAACACCGCGATGGCAGTCTCGATCGGCGGCTTCACCTACGGGGCGCGCGTCGTCGAGATGGCGAAGGGCTATTCGACGCTCGCAAACTACGGGACCTACGACGACCGTACCTGCATCACCGGCATCGTCCTCGACAAGACCGGGGAGGAGCTGTACACCAGCACCCCGCGGAAGACGCAGGTGTTCACGGAAGGCACGGCCTACATCCTCACGGACGTCCTGAAGGGCACCATGGACCTCTCCTACGCCACCGGGCGCGGGCTTGACATCGCGGGCCAGCAGGCCGCGGGCAAGACCGGCACCGCGAACGACTCGAAGGATACCTGGTTCTGCGGCTACACAAGATACTATTCCACGGCCATCTGGGTCGGCTACGACACGCCCAGGGCCATGCCGGGGATCTACGGCGCGACCGTCGCCGGGAAGATCTGGCAGGAGATCATGACGGACATCCACGAGGGCCTGCCGGAGTATGACTGGGAGCGGCCCGCCACGGTCGTCGAGTCCTACGTGGACTACGACACCGGCGTCAAGGTGGACTACCGGAGCGGAGTCCGCGACCTCTTCAACACCGCCGTCAGCCCCTCCGCCCGCGCGGCCTACGAGGCTGAGCAGGGCACCACGGAATACAGCGACGAGGACCGCTGGCGCCGCATGGCGGAGACGGCCACCCAGCCGCCGGTCACGGAGACCGCCGCGGTATCGGAGACCGAACCGGAATATGTGCACGAGACCGGCATCCACGGAGGCCCGGGCGTCCTGATCCCGCGGACCACCCCCGCCCCGGCCGAAACGCTGCCCCCGGCGCCGCCGGAGACTGCCGCCGTGATCGAGGCACCCCAGCCTGCGCCTGCGGAACCCGCACCCGCGGAGCCCGTTCCCGCGGAGCCCGTCGCGCCGCCGGTCCAGGCGACCGTCGGACCCGCGCCGGCACCATGATACCTGACACAGAAAGATCCCCCGGGAAGCCGTTCAATGGCTCCCCGGGGGATCTCTTTTTTTCTTTTTCCAGGCGGTCCGGCGCTGCCGGTCCTTTTTCCTTCCGGCGTTCCCGCCGTCTTTTCACGTTCCGGTATTTCCGCCGGTCCTTACTTCATGAGCGCCGCCAGCACGCCGAGAAGCTGGGTGCCGTCGATCTGCTCCTTCTTTGCGGTCGTTTCCGCCGCGGCAAGTGCCGGGACCTCAGCCTGGGAGGCGTTCCCGAACATGGCCATGATATCGGAAAGGTCCAGACCGTCGGACAGGTCGACCTGGTTCTTCTTTTTCTTCTTTTTCGCAGTCGTCGTGGTCGCCGCGGAGACGCCGGAAAGCAGCGCCGGGGCGATCGCCTGCAGGACCATGCTGACCTGGTCCTTATTCAGCCCGCTCTCATCCGCCAGGGAACTCACGACCGAGTCGTTCTTCTTCCCGAGGATGTGGTTCAGGATCTTCCCGCCGTCGTCCCTGTCCGCCTCACTGATCTGATCCGCCAGGCTGTTCGTCTTCTTGTGCTGGCCCAGCGCGCCGAGAAGCGAGAGCGCGCCCGCCTCGGAGGAGGCGTTCTTCGTCAGCGCCTTCAGGAGGATCGGGACCGCAAGAAGGAGAAGCTTGTTGATCTGCGCTTTTGACCCGCCGCTCTGGCTGGAAAGCGTGTTCACGGAGGAAGATGACAACATGGCGCCAAGTAACAGGTTCAGTAAGCTGCTGCTCATAGGATACTCCTTTCCTGGTTCCGGCGGGGGTGTGGGCCCCCGGGCTTTAAGCTTCTGAATCCATTATAGACCCGCGTTTTTTTGACGGCAAGGGGCGCGGTGTTCACTTTTTCACCGGAGTCCTCATGAGTGCGTTGTGCAGGTCTCCGGAGATGTAGAAGGCTCCGAGGACCATGAGGATCTGCGGGAACAGGAGTCCCGCGAGGATGGAAAGGAGCACCACCACCGGGATCCTGGCGCTCACATAGCGCCGGACCACCATCACGAAGGCGATGAGTCCGAAGATCTGGAGATAGAGGGAGCAGCAGATCGCCGCGGTCTGGAACACCGAGCGGAGCGTCTCCCCGGCGCCCGAGGCGCCTACCAGGATGGTCCCGAAGGTGCAGAAGACAAAGGCGCCCGCGCCGGTCCACTTCGGCGGGTAGTACTCGGACATCTGCTTCGGCTTCTCCACGTCGAAGCGGAGCCGCTTCAGGATGAGAAGGCTCAGCTGGAAGATGATGAAGCCCTGGAGGAGTCCCATGAAGACCATCGAGATCACGAACATGCGCTTCAGGTAGTCCAGGGTGAAGAGCTCTGTCGGGATGACCGCGTCGGGATTCTGCCGGCTGACCCACTCCGTCGCCTTCTGCATCTGTGCCTGCATCTCCCGCACTTCGGCCGCGATGTCGTATCCGAAGACCGACGCGAGGGCGAAGGTGCTGACTACGTTCAGCACGGCGGAGAGGATCATGACCAGGACCAGCGTCTTCGTCATGTCCGCCTTCCGGTGGATGCAGGTGCCGAACACCAGCCCCACCAGCGCCTCGGACACCGCGTAGAAGATCGTGGTGAAGGTCCCGAACAGGACGGAGAAGAAGGCCATGCCGGCAAACACGCCGAGGCTCGGCTTCCATCCGAATTTCGACGCGTACGCCGTCATGGGGATGGGCAGGATATACATGAAGGTCTCCTCGAACATGCCGCCCGTCTGGCGGTTCATGAGGAGGATGATGGCGAAGATCGCGAGGATCATCGCCCCGAGTGTGATCTGAAGATTCCTGGACTTCATAAAAGCTCCTTAAAACGATAAAAAAGAGTTCCCGGCACGCAGGCGCGCGGGAACTCTTTTTTATTCTGCATGCGTGGCTCGATCAGTCGACCTGGTACGGAAGCAGAGCGATGTGGCGTGCTCTCTTGATCGCAACGGTCAGCGCTCTCTGGTGCTTCGCGCAGTTGCCGGTGATGCGGCGCGGAAGGATCTTACCTCTCTCGGAGATGTACTTCCTCAGCGTTGCGGTGTCCTTATAATCGATGGGCTTTGCATTCTGTGCGCAGAACACACAGACCTTTCTTCTTCTGCGCATGCCGCCCGGTCTTCTGGTCCTCTGGCCCTCGGGTCTTTCACTCTTGTTAAAAGGCATGGTATTGTCCCCCTTTTTACGGATGGTTGGCTTAGTTGAACGGGAGTCCTTCGTCCTCGACTCCGTCCGGAATGTTCATGAATCCCTCCGGTTCAGCGTTCTGCGGAGACGGCTTTGCGCTGCCGCTGTAGCCTCCGCCCTGATAGCCCTGGTTCGACGGGGCGCTGTTCGAAGCATAACCCTGGTTCGAATAACCGCCCTGGCCCGACATGTTGGCTGCTGAACCCTTGCTGTCTGCAAACTCCTGGTCATCCAGGATCACTTCGGTCGTATAAACTTTCTGTCCATCTCGGTTGGTGTAGCTGCCGGTCTGGATCCTGCCGGATACCAGGACGCGCATGCCCTGCCTGAAATACTTCTCGGCGAACTCGCCGGCCTTGTCAAAGGCGACACAGGGGATGAAATCCGCAGTCTGCTGGTCTCCGCCGCCCTGGTTCCTCCTGCCGCGCCTGTCTACCGCAAGCGTGTAGCGGGCAATGGCAATGGAACGCTCGCCGCTCGAATACCGGACTTCCGGATCCCTCGTCAGTCTTCCCATCAAAATGACTCTGTTCATACAATCACTCTTTCTGATTATTCCGCTTCGTCTGCAACGATCAGATACCTGACGACCGGCTCATAGATACGAATCTCAGATTCGACATGATTCGGGCACGCTGTATCCTCAGACTCGAACTTGATGAAGTAATAGAAACCCTCTTTCATCTTCTGGATGTCATAGGCGAATCTCTTCTTACCCCAGTCGTCGACGTTCGTGACAACACCGTTGTACCGGGTGATATAACCCTGCACCTTCTCCAGTGCTGCCGCCTTCGCGTCTTCTTCGAGCTTTCCGTTGAGAACAAGCGTTAATTCGTATTTGTTCATCTGCTCTTATCCTCCTTTTGGTCTCCGGCCTCCGGTTCAGTTCCGGAAGCAAGGAAAATGTGTCACGGAATAATATTTTAAACCAGACCTTCCGTTTTTGCAAGGAGTATTTAAAGGAATCTTTCTCCCTGCTCCGCCTTCCTCCCGGACGTGTCGAGCCCGCGGAGGTTCTTTTCCACCAGCGTCCGGCGGATCATGACCTGGTGACCGCAGCCCTGGCACTTC
>Ga0310691_10003466_pt1 | contig 18898 bp, 9 predicted proteins | sample 176DNAGHGlowgp2_FD_203887 | JGI IMG/M metagenome (GOLD analysis project Ga0310691, IMG submission 203887) | Sheep rumen microbial communities from Palmerston North, Manawatu-Wanganui, New Zealand - 1766 DNA GHGlow gp2 (v2) (version 2) | ecosystem: Host-associated > Mammals > Digestive system >...
CAACATATAGCACCATATCTCCTTGTCCTCATGTCGCAGAACGACATGGATATCCGACTCAGTTGTGCCAAACTCATCAAATTTTGAGTCAAGCCATTTTATGAGAGCGGAGAATTCTTCTGACCAGAAAAGATAAATACTTTCTTTTTCAAAAATGAACTTCTTCCATGCAGAATCACCCAAAGGAAGTATTATACTATTGGCATAGAAATATTTACCTTTCTGATTCTTGTTCGGAAACTTCAAATATCCAAACGCGATAGAATGGTAATTATGCTCCTTGCATTGCTCTGAAAGAACGGACTTGTCTATCTGTGCAATATTGATTTTTAATGGGTTTACGAACTGATGGACATCTGTGACATACAGTCTGTCTCTCGTTCTTGGATTAAAGTTGGCTATCTTGACCCATCCGATTGCACATCCGATGGGTAGAGGGTATTCTATATTCCCTATAAATTCTTCGTTATATTCAAGTTCACCCAGTTTTTCTTGGAGCATTGCCTTTTCATATTGTGCATCTCCTTCCCTGACAGCATAAATCAGGATAACTTCGTCTTGTCTTATGTCTGGAATAGGTATTATATACTCTATTATCTCAGTCATTACCAGACTTGCCCATGGTTGTGGTACTTTTGCTATTTTCATATCGACATTCTCCGTTTTGATTATCGCTATATTTTAACCAATCATAGCCAAGTGATGCCCCTCGGCTTGTCTGTTCTATTATAGGATGAGGTAACTTGAACATTGAACCCAATCTTTCCTATGTGGTGTGTTACGCCATCGTAAGAAACGAATGTCCAGTCAATAACATCCCTAAGTAATGCATACCCTTTGTATGTAAATGATGACAAATGTGCTTCGTCTAAATCCTCAATATTTATATCAGGCTTCATTTCTGGAGGTATCATCCGAATGTATTTTTCGCCCCACAGGTCTTTCTGATATTCAAATACAGCAAGAGGATTTGATACTATCTTTCCATCTTTATCACACAAGATGCCATTTGTAGAATCTACCTTGTTGCCTAATGTGTCGAAAAGGAAGTATTCTGTCGGAACAATGTCGCTTTCTCTTATCCATGGGTTATACCAATGAATTACTCCATTATTGTTGAACCCAATATCAGTATACTCTATAGTACGCAAATCTTTTGCCACTTTGCCCCTTACAACAAACTGTAGAGTTGCGTATCTGTCAATACTTTCAGGTCTGATGGCAACATTGAGCGCATTCCAGTCGTCAACTTTTGTACTTGGGTATATAATTCCGTCAAACGGCTTTATACTTCCACCATTAGATATTACTTTGGGATTGAAATTAAAGATAAAATTAGCATACAGAGCAGAAATCAGGTATTTTGACGGCCCCTTCTCAGTACTCATAAATATCTTAGCTAACTTTGCAAAATAATCTCCAGCAGTATCGCCAGACTCTTCATAGACATTAAATATTTTGTGCACATAATTATGCATAATACTATCTTCACGAGGAATAATGCGAGAAAAGGCAAGGCTTGTTTCTTTTAGAAATTTCCATTTAGCCATATAAACCTCATCTCCAGGAGCAACGTCTAAACCGATTTCTCTAAAGTTGATCGAGGGCGTTAGTGAAGCGTAAAAAACAGATTGACCAGTAAAGTTTGCTCTCTGTAGACTGGGGAACCGTTCATTACATAAGGCTCGTGGAACATAGGAAAATGTTTGTGGTGAAGACAAGTCCTCCCAATCTTTAATATCCCGAGCCAATCTACTTCGATACAAACCAGGTATGTCAGAGAGTAAAGTGTAGTTGAAAGGAACAGTACTTTGGTCGTGCTCATATGCACTGCGGAAAGTATATTCATCCATTGATTTGGATGAACGTACATACTCGTCCAGTTTCTTACTAAACCACGAGAAACGATAATTATAATTCTCTGCACTCATTTTGTGTTTCCTACAGTTTTCTCTTTCTTTTCAAATCTGCCATCACCATACGAATGGTGCTACGCCTAAAACCTTCAGGACACTTTGATTTTACTTTTTTCACAGTCGCGCCTTTCGGTAAAGACTTAACTACATCAGAGATTCTATTGTACAAATAGCTGTCAACGAAATCTGAGACATCAACCAGACCATGTAGTATAAGGTAGGAAAGATGTTTTGAGATTGTCAGTGCAGACAACTCACGTTTCGACACGATTGCCTCGAAAGTATAACCTTGTTTGGCAAGCTCAAAAGTGATTTGTATGGTTTTGGGTAATGACTTTCGGTTTTTTGCAGTGGTCTCTCCATCTACAATGACCTCTTCAGACATTTCAATCTGTTCTATAATCTCCTCGAATGACATCCCGAATGTTAGATTATATTTTTCAAGGAATTGCTCAACTTCACGGGATACTTCCTGTCCTCCTTTGCTCACCCTGGTCAATACTTGCGAGCTTTCTATTTGTGGGATTTCTACAAATGTATCATATCCCAAGTTGATAAGGACTTTAGAAGTACGGTCAGACAGAGATAGGTACCTGATTGGGGTGTTGAAAAGCTTGGTAAGTTCTGGATCAATGTCCAGCACCTCGTTATCTTCTTCATCCTCAGGGTCAACAACCGCTTCTTCTTGTGCAACAACCACCTCTGTACTCTTCTCATACTGTGCTCTTGTTCTTGGTATATCGGTGAACTCAACACTCAGATTATCGAACAGAACCTTTTCTTCATCTGTAATCGCCACCAATCCATGACCGACTTCCCTGTACCACTTTCTCAGGGCAACCTCATCATGTTCGCTATCCATGAAAGGAAAGCGTTTGTTCTGAATCACATACAAGCGGAAGCGGGAGAGGATCTCAAAAAAAGAGCCAGATGGGAACGTAACCACTTGTCCGTCTTTGTCGTAATCGTATTTCTGAGCAACTTTCACTACACCAGTCCGCTCATCCACCTTCATTTTATAACCATCTTTTAGGAGATGGCACAACATTGCAATAATCCTATCTCGTTGCTCTACGTCGGTGGCGACATAATCACTTAGGGAAATATCAAGTGGCCCCTGATAATTCCAATACGCCCTCTCTGTAATTTCCTTCAACACCTTACGCCATTCTATCGACTCCCATATATCCTGGTCTATTACGTATGTTGTTCCTTGTATGGTAATCTGATTTCTCAGCTTTTTTCTGGTACCCTCCACAAAACACTCGGTAGTTTTGTGGACTCCTCCCTTTTCTTCTTTAGGTGCTGTTTGAGGTGCTGGTATGACCGAGTCCTCCTTGAACGGAAGTTCTACTTCTGTAGGTGCATATTGCTTAATCACCTCAATAAATCGTTCACCGTAGGTGTCGCGCTTGTGTTCGCCAATGCCAAAGGTATTGCCAAAGGCTTCAAGGGTTGTCGGCTTGTCAGTTGCCAGTGCGTGTAGTGTCTTGTCTGACATCACTACGAATGCAGGATAATTGATTTCATCGGCTATTTCTTTCCTCAGAACCTTCAATCGCTCATACAACTCCATGTTTTCACTCTGCCCGCTAACGGTTACAGCCGAGACCTGTTCTTCTATCATCTGTTTGCGACGTCCCTTAACGCTGAAATCCTCACGGTTGATAACAACCAACTTAACCCTGGCCCTTCCACGAACAACGTCTTGCCCGAGTGGGGTTACGTGTATGTGGTTATCCTCGTTGTAGGCTATCTCGATATAGCCCATCTGCAACATCTGTAACAGATAGTCGTGCCAGTCTCTAACTGGGACATCCCTACCAGCAGCAAAGGTCTTAATCAGGTTATATCCACGCGAAATGACTTCTGGTGAGAAATTCCCATGCAGAATATCAATCGTCAGAGTAAATCCCACTTGCTCGCCAGTCCTGAGTATGGCAGAAAGAGCCTTTTGAACGAGTTCTGTTCCGTCGAATGTTGATGGTGGAGTATGGCATACATCACAATTGCCACAGCTCTTGTCGCTCGTTTCGCCAAAATAGTTTAGCAGAATACGTCGACGACAAACCTGCGCCTCAGCATATTCCTGCATGCGCTGTAGTTTCTCTGTGTTGATTTCCCGTTGTCCGCTCTCCTCTGCAAAACGCTGCAGCGTAATAATATCCCCCAGATTGTAAAACAGAATTGTTTCACAGGGCAGTCCGTCACGGCCACCACGTCCTATTTCCTGATAGTAGTTCTCTATGCTCTTGGGCAGATTATAGTGAACTACAAAGCGTATATTGCTCTTGTCAATACCCATACCGAAAGCAATCGTCGCACAAACCACCTGAATGCGGTCGTTGATAAAATCCTCCTGTACCCGATTACGCTCATCCGTAGGCAGACCGGCATGATAGACACCTACTGATACACCTTCCTTCTGAAGTTTCTCTGCCAGTTTCTCACAAGTTTTCTTAGCCAGACAATAAATGATGCCACTTTCGCCTCGATGACGGCGTATCAGGTTCAGTATCGTGCGCTGTTTCTCTTTTGCTGCATATCCCCTTCTGACATCCAAACTCAGGTTAGGACGGTCAAACGAGCTGATAAAGATTTCCGGTTCCTGAAGGTGCAGTTGTTCAATAATGTCAGCCTTGGTTATTTTGTCTGCAGTGGCCGTGAGAGCCATAATAGGCACATTGGGGAATAACTTATGCAGATTGCCTAACTGAGTGTATTCAGGTCTGAAGTCATGACCCCACTGAGAGATACAGTGTGCTTCGTCAATGGCAAAAAGCGAGACTTTCAGCATGGTTTGCATCCACCTCAACTCCGTCATCAGTCGCTCGGGTGAGATATACAACAGTTTAATATCGCCCCGCAGGCACCTTTCCGCTATCTGCCGATTAGCAATCTCATCGTTGGCACTGTTCAGAGCCTCTGCTGCTATACCATTGGCCCGCAATGCCTCCACCTGATCCTTCATCAGCGAGATAAGCGGCGAAATCACGATGGCAGTCCCCTCCATCATCAAAGCAGGAATCTGAAAGCATATCGACTTACCACCCCCAGTAGGCATCAGCACCAGCGCATCCTTCCGCTGTAGCACATGATTGATGATCTCCTGCTGCAAAGGTCGGAAGGAGTCGTATCCATAATATGATTTTAATATCTGTTTTGATGTGTCCATTTTTGCAATTTAGAGAAAGCGGAGTAATTCATTATTGTTCATTCAAACAAATCATATTCTTTTGGCTTAAACCGCTCGTCTTGCTCTACCAGCTCGAAGAATGGCAAATCTCTAATACCTTCCACCCTTGAGCCAATCTTGCATACACTCTCGAAGAGCTTAGCTCGATTGATAAAGTCTTGATATCTGTCACCGTTAGTATCGCTGGCACCAAAGATGCTTGCAATCTCAGACCGGCTAATAGAATTAACATGATGTATGACCCAGCTGAGAATAAACTGTGTATAGTCCTCCTTCTGAGTTTTGAAATCGCCTACATTCTGTGTAGAGAGTATCATGCCTACACCAAACATTCGTCCTTCACTGATTATCTTTCGGAGTGCAGTGAAATCCTTACGCAGGAACTGATGTGCTTCGTCTACCATAATCATTGCGCGTAACTCACGATAGCCATCCTCTTGCTTACTACCACCTAATTGTTGCATTTCAGCATAGAAGAGATCAAGTATCAGCGATACTATCAGCTTCTTTGTGTCATCAGGATAAAGAGTCAGGTCAATTACCCTCACGCGGTCAAGCCACTCAAAGAGTGAAACACACTGTGAATTGTCATTTGTGAATATAGTATAGTCACGCAATGTACTGAATAGGGCATAAACAGAATCATTCGCATCGTATTCCTCAAAGAATTTGGCAACCACATCATCCATAGTGGGGGTAACTTTACCCCATGTCTCAGCATCCCTGGTTATGCCAAAGTCCGAATAGGTGTCGAGTATCAATTGCTTAATTGCATTCTGTTGTTTAACACCCAAACCATACGCTTTTCCGAACGAGTCGCTTATCCGATTGGCAGTGATGGCTGGCAAATTCATTCCTTCCAAGTCATCTGTCAGTATCAGTTTCAAAGGATTGAAAGGCAGGTTGTATTTGTAGGCCTTGCCCCCACCTACAGCATTGAGGAATTCTGCATCGCGATAGTCGCCCTTATAGTCGAAGACCAGAATCCCCACAGGATGATTTCCAACATTGTTCACCCCTTCTTTCGAGAGTTGGGCTATGATAGACCTGGCAAACTGAGTCTTTCCTGTTCCCATTGTACCAATAATGCCCATATTGGGATGAGAAACCATTCGAGTATTGTTGGGTTCAAAAACGACCTCGCTATTTGTTGCAATCGATGTGCCAACACGTAATCGTATTGCACGATTAAAAGGCTTTTCAACCACAGGTACGGGAAGCACCGGCTCTTGTTCCGATGGCTTTACACTCTGAGGAGCATTTGGGAGAGGAATATCCGTTATTTCTGTTTCAACTTCACTTGGATGGTTGTCCGGCTCTTCTGGCTCCGTTTCGTCTGTGTTTGGGATAGGCATTGGAGTATTATTTCTCATCCTCTCATAGTCGCTATCTGAAACATAAATATCATTTTCTTTCAGGAAATGAACGAAATTGTGTTCTGGATTAGCAACACTTTGGAAGCATGCCCTTTGGGTCAAATTGATATGACATACCGGCACATCATCTATAATCTTTATTTCCAGATTATGCTGCACACTGGTGTAGAAATAGACAAGTGCTGCGTGCCCCATAGACAAGTCCTTTACATCGTCAGATATCTCATATTCTACATTCAGGAGATTAAAACGATACTGGGTTATCGTGTCAAATTCTTCCTCTGTCAATAGGTTGTTAGCATAAAGCTTATCAGCATTTGCCAAATATTGTGAGGCAAAGAACGTTTTATAGATATCCTTTGTGAACCCTCGTTCTCCCAGCAGATGTTCTTTGAGAACCTTGTAGGTATGTACCACCTGTATTTCTCCATGTGTAGTGTGGGCACTGCTCTTTGCCAGTTTCACTTCCACAGGGTAGATTAGCAGCTTTGGCTTATTTTTATCAGAGACATCCAGTCCCATCATCAGCAAATCGTCGGACAGTGCGCCAGAGACACCAAGTTCCTTGGCAGTAAACAAACCAGACTGTGTCATGCCAATAGACCCCGACACTCGCAATATTTCATCCAGTGATATTGGTAGCCAGATAACGTCCTTACAGCGGCTTAAGAAATGTCGCATGATGATGCTCGCTGCAACAATACTGAGTTTTTCCCTGATTTGGAACTCACTCTTATTGATAATTCCAAGCAGCCAACTACCATTTAAGCTATTAAAGTAATCTGTCATCGTTTCGTTAAACTGCAGTACGTTCATGTTGCCGCTGGTATAACGTTCGTAAGCCATCCTCAACATATTTTCGTATTGAGAGATGTGCTTTGTAACAGTAATGCTGTCGTATTTGGCATTAATCGTATATTGATCCGTGTAGTGGACTACATAAAGATTCTGTTTATAGAAGAAATTGATATCTACCTCTGGATGCAAGAAAGTTACCCAGTTCGCATTATCATAAATCGACTGCAGCAACGTGGACGCTTTATATGTAAACCTCTTGGAAACGCTAATAGACTTTTGAAATTGATTTCGTCCACCGTTTCTTGCATTGGCATATAATGTGTTCATTGCAGATACAACCTGATACACGGTTCCTTCATACTTAAGTCCTTTAGAACCAAATCCGATTGTATATTCACAATCCTTATTCTGGGTAGACGGAATAGATATTAGACCTCCCATCGACAACTCTACGCGCATATCACTTGATGGGGGAGTAATAAATTCTGTTCCTGTATCCATCTGATAGAAAGCGATATGACAATATCCTATAGTGGGATTATTATCATCAAGAACATGCTTATAAAAAGAAACCCTTGAAAACAGCTGCCTAATAATTTCATGTGCCGTATAGTCCTTCGAATCTATACTTTCCTTTATTTTTTCAAGTTCCTTTACTATTAGGTCATCCGAATTCAATCTATTCAGTCTTTCAAAGAATGTTTCGTCTAACAAATTATCCACATATTCATGAATCTCGACACATTGAACGATTCCTGTTGCGTATTGGTCTTTAATAAAATCCAATAATCCTTTTATAACATTGGAATCATCCTTAATGCCAATCGTACTGATAACAATAGGACAATTTTTATCTTGGAAAAGATAGTTAAAATGGCGTATGAACTCAGTAAGCTTCTCATGTACCATTTTTGTCGTAATGTTATAAGTCCTAATTTGTTGGTTACTGCCAACACCCTCATAGAACAGCCATGTCTTAATGTCTTCCGTTTCTTTATCGGCATAAGGTCTTTTTTCCATGTCATTATAATACAGATAGGGTATCAAATAATAGGGAGAAATAAGCTTTAATGTATTCGATTGAAAATCCTGTCCGTCAAACCGATTTTTAAATTCAAGCATAAATGCGACTATGATAGGATGGAAAGGTGTGAACATTATTCGTTCGGCACCCTCTATCACTCCAAGATGAGTAAGCCCCAATTCATACTTACTCATTGTCCGATATTCGGGGATGACATTTATTGTTCTAACAACGACTTCAAAAAGATAGTTTTGATATAGTTGCTCAAGTTCGTCATCAATATAACAAAGAGAAGGAACTGTCTTTTCACGTTTGAAATAGTCGAAAATTCTATCCAGAGCAGTTCTGACATTTTCTGGTAGGTCTACAAATAGACCCATAAATTCGCCCTCTTTATTAGTCCATCTCATCGCATAGTTCCCCTCATCTATCATCTGTTTTTCTAATCTCAGATATTTCCTGAAATAATCATGAACAGAGAATTCTTCCTCCTCATTGCATATTTTCAGGAATGATTTGTCAAAACTACTTGTTGCAACATCATGGAACGTTATTCCTTTAAGCCATATCATCTCAAATATAGCCATCGGGGTTTTAGGCTGCACTCGGTTGGAACTTAGATTAAAAATCAAATCTACTTTGTGATTCCTAAAGGAGATGGCGAGTTTAACTTTATCAGAATCATCCGCACTATCCATCGGGATATTTAAAAGGAAATCATCGCTCCAATCCAGTACACCGAATGTTGGCTGGACCAAATTATTTCCGGCACCTATGGTTAGTGCCATAACATCTTCTGGCACATCTACAACTATTGCACCTTTCTTATTAATTGAGAAGTACGAATGAATACTATCAAATGTTCCTACCTTTGCGGCTACTCTCTGAACGATAAACTTGTGAATATTGTTTTCCTTTCCAACGGAAAAGGCTTTCACTTCGTTACCAACTTCAAGATACAAAAATCTTCCATTAGGTTGGCCTTCAGAAGATAATCCCTTTATATCGCTATTAAAACTGATTCTTATTCTGGTTGTTCTATTCTCTGTGTTGTCACATATTAGAATAAATGTTGTACTTTTTTTCTTGACATTGCCTTTAGTCCTCTTTAAGAGCTGAACATCTGGTCTGTCATCTTGTAGCTTAACATCTTCAAATGACAGGGTAGCTGCTGCATTTTTTCTATCAATACTTTTTGCGACGTTCGAAAAATCAATATCATCAACGCTTTCAACACGAGCAAGATCATTAATCAACCTGTCGTCCAAATACTTGCCAAGCTTTACTTTCCTCTCCTCACCATCGGTTTGGGCTATTATATCTGAGATTTGATTATATAGGAAAGCATTTTTCTCAACTCTTTCTTGCAAATCCTTTTCAGATTGGCTAAAGAACATATCATAAATATCCTTATCTTCGAAATATCCTAATGTTGAAAAATTGTCCTTCAAATGTCCCCTTTTCAAGACACCTAATATTTCTTTGAAGTCAAACAGTGTATAGCCACCATCACCTATTCTTTGAGAGATCCTGTCGAGTGAATTTCGTAAATATACCTTTTCATTGGCGTTCATCAAGCAGTCCTCAATTTTCCTTTTTATATTATCTCTAATGTAATTCGTGTTAAGCGGCATTCCTTGATTTTGCAAATCAACACTTGCTGTCGTTAGAGATTCAAGGCGATTGCTGGACAAAACATATAAGACCCCGTAATCTGAGTAATTAGAAACGGGAGAGCATACGGCATTTCTAAGGGTTGTAAGATAATCTTCTGTGGCGTTTTCACTACTACCAATTATCAGGTGATGTTGACTGTGTTGTGGTGATATGCAGAATGTTTTATAACTTTCTTCTGTAACATTATATTCACTTCCATCGAAAATATTATTGATCTCAATGTCTCTTGAATATGCTGATTCTTGCATAGCCCTCAACAAGCCATCCCTATGTTTCTTATTTTCAATTATGACATAATAACGACTACCTGCAGTTATCTCGTTTTGCTCATAATATGGTATGAGCAATTCGTCAACTATATACTTATAAAATGACTCTAACATATTGTGCCTCCCCGGAATCGCTCTTTTTATCAAGCAGGTTTAACTTAGTTAATTGACTCTCAATAGCTATACGAGTGTTCATATCAAAGTACATCCCGTAATCATGAAATGCATTATACATGTCATCAAGTTTCATTCGTTGCTCTTTTGTTACCATAGCAATCAAAAAGACCAAGATATCTTCGTCCAAGACTAAGACCCTCATTCCCCGCCTATTCCGCAGGAACTTCACCTCAAATAGATCTCTTACCTTCTTTTCTAATCGATTTTTGTATTCTGGTGATTGAAAGTCTAAGCACAACTTTGTCAGCTTTTGGAAGAACTCATCATATGAATTAACTGTATAATCTACATCCTTTTGCAAATCTTCTTCTGAAATGTTGGATCTATTTTTTAAGAGCTCATATTTTTCTTTATGATAGCGCTCTAGAACTGTTTCGCAGATAGCCTTGTTCTCAAAAAAAGATTCATCTCCCAATGACTGTATTATTTCGGAATACAGGCCTATGGGTGTTTCACCTGCAAGTGTGTTAAAGATATCCAGTGCCTGTGCTCTTGCTGAAAGGTTCTGTAGAGATTCTCTTGATATCCACTTCTCCCAACCCATGCCGACAACGTCACGGGATTCAGAAGCAGACTCGGAAGATAGCATATAATAAAACTTAACGATGTCATTCTCTTTGTATTCTTTCCAATGTACCAGGTGGGCTATAGCTTGAGAGATTGACAGACAGGCATAGAAGTGGAGGAGATAGTTAGCATTCTTCACGATGACATAGTCCTCTTGCTTCATTAGCCACATAAGATCTTTAATGAATTGCTTCTTAACAAAAGGCAGAATGTAATATTCATCATTGTTATGAAGGTTTATAAATCTTCCCCTTTGCATGCCTTCACGAATACTCTTACTAAAGAGGTTTTCTTCACCTTTTAGCTTGTTTGGCATTTCTCTATTGTTTTCATCAAGCATAGAATACAAATAGTCAGCTATCTTCTTCTGGCCGTCAATGTATTTCTTACCAGTTCTTGTTTCTTGGATAGATTCTTCTACCAAGGGGAGGTATGGGAGAAATGATGCGTCTATAACGGACATTTTTCCTTCTGGATAAAGAATGTCTTCTACAACACTAATAAAAAGTTGCTGCTGAAACCTTGGCATCTTCCCTGTATCATGCAAGTATGAACTAACGGGTTCTTCTACATTGTTGGTAAAATTTTGTATAGGCTTTACATCGAGCCTTCCCCATTTGCGGAAAAAAGCACCTGTAATTCCTGACAAGCCGCAGTTTTTATCAAATCCTGATGTTGATGGATTTAGGTTAAACGGCAAAAGACTAATGGTAGATGACCAATTATCTACAAACTTCCCATCGCCTTGATGGTATTTGTCTTCGTATCTTTCGAGTGCTAACATTCTCTGTAATTTATTACTCCAAACTGCTTTGACAAAATATATTTCCGATTCTCAGAAGTCATAACTATAACTTCATCAGAACTATTACTGAGAGAAACCAAACGCCTAACAAAATGGCTAAATGCCATGTTTTTTGTACTTTCAAAATTTAAAGAGAGACGTCCATTATATAAACAGGTCAAGTATTCAAACAATTGGTAATCTATTCGAAGCGGAACAACTTCTGACAAAACTCTCCATCTCAAAGTCATTGTCAGTGCGAATTCGTTAGAGGATTCGTAAATTGACGAATAAGAGTCAGGAACAAGTTGAATACCCGCAAAAAGCCTATGATGACTACCTTGGATATTTAGTGGAACAGTTTTCTCTGGGCTGTAATATGAGCCGTAGTGTCTGGGAATTACAGTCGAAACCATCTGATATACCCGCTGAACTTCCTGACCGTTTTCATTAAAGAATCCTCTTATTGAGTTGAGAAAACCAATATATTCACGACTTTCTGAATGGTAAGAGAGGAGATGCTTTAGGCGAAAGAGAAATTGGGTCGTTCGCATTATGTTCTTCCGGTTGTTATTACACATGGCTCTAATCTTTCCAACTAAAAGAGGTGATGTTGAAGTGATTAATTCCTCGTCTAAATAATTTTGAGGTATTTCCGGTGAGGTAAATAATGCTGCCAGCTGCTCATCATGCTCAGTATTACTATATTTTAGAGGATCAAGCATCGCAATACTTCGTTGTATCTTACTCCTTCTCCCATTGTATAGCATAGAAGGAAGCAATGCTTCAAGAAAATGTTTGTCATCTGTATAGTTCTCTAAATCCTCATATACTAAAATAGAATAAATAAAATCCTGAAAGTCGCGTGGAGTTACCATTAGCCTAAAACGTATTATGGCCTCTATAATACAATTGATGATAGTTGTTTGTACAGCCTCCAAGCATAATAGTTGGTAGTTAAGGACAACAGGATCTGTTCTTGAAGCATCAAGAGGGATAGACTCCTTGTAAGCCTTGTAATAAGGATTAGCGATATCAGGGCGAGTTATACGTAGCAAGAACTCTTTAAAGAAATAGGAATCCACAGGATAAGTGCCAGAATCCTCCTTGTTAAACTCAAAAATCTGGAGATTCATAAACTGTACTATCCTCATCCTACTTGTTTCAGTGATTTTATTTGTATCCTCAGAAAATAAGGGCTGAGTAAATTCTACCAGCTTGCTATATTGAGTCTTTACAGATACATCCTCGATAAAAGCATTCAGTTTTCCAATGTTAATGGCAAGAACTAATTTTGTAGATGTATTGTCAATGTTGGTGTCTGAAAAGTCTTCCAGGACTTCTCTTAAAGTATCTATAGCCGTTCTTGATGGCGAATAACTTTCGGTAGCGTCATTGTAAAACCTAAACGTGTCTTTGTATTTATCAATGTTCCTTACGGAACTTATAAGGTGAGACTTTCCATCACCAGCACTTCCAACCAATAAGATGATACCACCTCCTTGGTTTATTATATCATCCATCCGGCTGCACAAGGCATTTTCAATATGACTTCTCTGAATATGCAAATACCTATCAAGTTCTCCAAAGGATTGTCCGCTTTGAACAGAATCCGTTGAACCTTGACTCAGACTGTTTAGTATTTTAGTTAATGGTGTCATACGCTATATCATTTATTCCCAAAGTTTTGGGTCTTTCAAATTTGACAACTTATAGTTAAACATTTCCAATAATTCATTTTTATGTTCAGAAAACATATCCAAGAAATCAAGGAATGTCTGTAATGGACGGGAAATTTTTCTCACTTTCCCGCGCGAATCTTCTCTTTCATAATATCCCGTCTCATAATCCCTTAGAAATTCTTCGTAAGGTTTTATTGGCCTTGTAACCTCAAACCCAGCTCCTTGTTCCCAGAACGTCTGGTTGCGATAGGTGTATTCCCAGAACGACATCTTCTTGTAAAAAGCCTGTTGGTTACACCATCGGGCTATCTGTATGTAGATGTTGGGGATAGGTGAGTTATGGTAGTCCTCATGACGCATGATATAACCCACACAACCGTATTGCATGAGCACTCGGATGCGCTGGAAGATTTCCCAAATGTCGCGATAGAACTTCTCCCTGTTATCTGCAGTCTGCTTGAATCCGCAGAAGAGGTAGAACTTGGTGCCCTTCTTGGGATTGTAGTGCTTCCATATTTTCAAGGCCTTCTCAATCTTTGGACGGTCTTTCCAGTTGTCGAAGGCAAAAATAAAGTCACCGTGGTACTTGGTGCGTGACAACATCTCTGCCATCTCTTCGCCATGAGGGCTCTCGGCCAACATACGCTCATCAAGGCCTTGACGGAATTGGAAAGGCCTTCCAGTATCAATCAATTGCTGTAGCTTGTTACGCCAGATTTGAGGATCTGCTGCCAGAAAATTGTCATCCCACAAATAAATGTAGGGACGCAGGAGGTGGCCATGCTCATCGCGCTCATCGTCCAGGAACCAGTCAAGATTAGAATATGGGAGTATACGGTCTTCCAATTTGTTGATGCAGAAAGGACAATGGCGGATACAGCCTCGGGTAAGAAAACCGATGCTATACTGCTGATAGTCCTTATACTTTTCGCGTTTAAAACCCTCAGCCACTTTGCGGTCTACAAATTCATCGTAGAGATGATAGTAAGGCATCTGACGAGCAAGGTCTATTCCATTAGTACGCAAACCTCCTCGGTGGTTAGGGTATTTGCAGAGGAAAGGATCGTTCTCCAGTTGGCTCATATCGTCATCACGCTTCTGGCGATAAATCTTCACATTCAACTCGTTAGCATAAAAACCTGTTCCACCTTTACGGAATTTTCGCTGTTCAGAAGGTGTGGCCTTCTCATAGAAAGCTGGCATCTGGGTAAAAGTGAATACGCGTGATATATATATGAGTTTGTAAGGTGCAATGTCCTCATCCTGATCAATAATCAGTTTGAAGTCAATGCCGTTGTCATTCAGGAATCCGGCGAGCTTCATCAGCACAAGGTTAGGGTGCCGCGTCCCGTTGCAAAGCAGGTCGGCATCCACAAGCCCTATCTTGATTTTTCTTTTCGCCATCTATTGTCAGTTTGCTGTAAAGTCATTCTTATTCAGGCATACGAGATAGTCGTCGCCTACCAGCACAAGAACATCGGTTTCTGGCTTTGACCAGTTCACCAACTCTTCGAAACCCATATCCAAGGCCTCCTTGGGCTGAACCTCACGCCAACCATCCTTGGCAGCTATCTCGTTCAGCTTTTTGGCGGTATCTTCCTCCACCAAGTCAATCAGGCTCATCCACTCCTGATACATCCCGCCAGCGGGTATTGTTAATATCTTCATATCTCAATTGCTATTTTCAAGTTCTTCAAACCTTACGAGGTCATTCAAATCTACATCAAGTAGTTTGGCGGTCTTCATCAGCATCTCTAACGGAGGTTGTGATGAATTGGTACACCATTTCGACACAGTCGTTGGCGCACATCCCAGTTGTCTGGATAGCCAGAGACTGGATTTCTTTTTCTCTACAAGCACCACCTTTAGGCGGTTGAGATCTTTGTTAGCTGCCATATTGCACATTTTAGATTAATGGCACAAAATTACAAAATTCTTCGCAGAGTAAAGACTCCAACCTCTTAAAAGTTGCAAAATTCAACGATTTTAATGAATTTCGTTCATTTTATGCACAAAAAATCTGTTGTTTTTAAAGAAAAAGACTCTATCACTTATAAAAAATGGTTAAACTGCGATAGTATTAGAATTAAATTTGTATTTTTGCAATAGAAAAAAGGTTCTACCTCCAAGGACTGGAGGCAATGATATTAAATTGTTATATATGGGAATACGAGTAAATAGGCTTTTAACAGAGTTGAATATAGGATTTTCAACGCTCGAAAACATACTTAATGTTTTGGGGTATAAGGAACAGAACCTCTCTGCTAACACAAAGTTATCAGATGAGACTGCAATGCTCGTGAGAGAACTTTACTCTAACGACGGAGACTTTTTGAGCTTAATTAAGTTTGCTGCTAAGAGTGGTGTGTATGGCAATCAAAATGATTCAACCCCTACACTTAATATCATTGGTAAGATAGATTTAGATGAATACAATAATCCGAAGGGTAAACAAGCTCAAAAGAGGAGTAAGGATGATTCTTTAAAAGCACCGAAATATAGTGATAAACAAGGTTTTTGGATTAGTGAACTTGCCATATTGTCGCCAGATAATAATGTCAACAATATCCGTGTAGGTTCATTTGACGAGGCAGAAGGATTGCCGCTATATTCCGTACTTATTGGTACCAATGGCATCGGAAAGAGTTCCTTGATGAAGGAAATCGTGGACTTCCTTATTGATTTGCATTCATATGTGAACAAATCAGAATCAAGGATGTCATCATCAAATAAGAGTCGACTGAAAGGCATTAAGTATCATATTGACGGAGTGGAATGTGAAGCTATTAGACTGAAAAAGAATTATCTCACGAGAATAAACGGACAATTTTGTACCTTGAACGATTTGCGTCTTCCTTCAATAGTTGCCTGTCATTTCGGCGCATTTGACAAATTTCCGATCCAGAAAGTTAATGGTTCTGCACAAACCAGATATGACGTGTCATGCTATCAATATGTTGGAGCCCATGTGAATGGGAGTATGATCTCTTCATCAGCGATTGCCTTTAGACTATTGTTTTCACTAAATGAGAAGATGGATGAAAGGCAGCGCGAGAATATCCGTTCTATTCTGGACTTCATAGGGTATGACCATAAAATTTCATTGTCCTATTCGTTCGTTATGAAATCCAAAAAGGATGGAGCAGCAAGAGAAACTATATCCCAACGTGTGGAAAAGGACAGGGAATACAATAACCTATCCAAGCAGGAAAAGAACGCGAAAACAGCTCAATTGTACAATTTCTATAAACTCAAGATATCATCAGGGAAAAACCTATGCGATTACGAAATAGACATTGACAATGAAGCAGCTACTGAAGAATCTTCAAGTGAACTACAGAGTATATATAAGCTAAAGCAATATGAATTAGTAAACGCTACAAATGTGATTTTCCACAAGCAAGGGTGTGATATCACATCGGATGATATGAGTTCTGGTGAGTTTGCTATGCTTTCAACAGTTTTGAGTATTTCTGCTGCAGCAAACGACCCGCATACATTGGTGTTGCTTGATGAACCCGAACTAAGTTTGCATCCCAACTGGCAAATGATGTTGATTGACAACCTTGACAGGGCTTTGAAAAATCAGGTTTGTCATTTGTTAATTGCAACTCATAGTCATCTGCTGGTATCTGATTTACCATTGAAGCGCTCTTCGGTTGTTCAATTAGAGAAGGATGGGGAAGGTAATCTGAAAGGTACAACCATATCTGAAAGTACTTATGGATGGAGTCCTGAGGAAGTGTTGCTAAAGGTGTTCCAGATGTCAACAGACCGGAATAGGTACCTCGCTGAAATGGTTGGTATCTTTATAAAGAAGATATCTGACAATGAAATCAGTCTGGATAATGCAAAAGAGGAGCTGACTTTCCTTAATAAGGTTGCAGTTGGCTTGAGCGATGTGGATCCGATGAAGAAGATAATCTCAACAATAACTGAAGAGTTTGACAGCAATGGATAAATTGGAGGATTTTATTATCAGCGAACCGTACCAAGTAACGGATGAGGACGAGGCTGCATTTCAAGAAGCAAGTCCAGATGAGAAAGACAAAGATCACTGGAAAAAAGACTGTTTGGATGAGTTTAAAGAGCGGTTTAGGGATGATATGGAACCCAAACAGAATTATATCTGCGCCTATTGTCGATTAGAATTACACCCCAATGAGGTGACACCAGAGATTGAACACATTGTGCCAAAAAGCGAAAAGCCAAACTGGATGTATGATCCCTTCAACCTATGTATATCGTGCAAACTTTGTAATACAAAGAAAAGCACGAAGGAGGTGTTGAGGGATAATACAATAGAAGAGTTACCACATAATTCTGATGCATATTTGCTAATACATCCTCATCTTGACAGGTATTCTGACCATATTGATTTTGTTGGTGATGTGCTCTATAAGGCAAAAGGCGACAGTGACTCAAAGGGGGCAAAGACGATAGAAATATGTGAGTTAAACAGGTTGGAGGTCGCCATAGCCAGAGCGATACAATGTATAAACAAACATGGGATAGGACAGCATTATATCGATTTTTTGCTTTTGATGGACAATCCGATGAATAGAAAACTCATCAAAGATGAGAATGTCGAAAGGTTTAAGAAGAAGTTAAAAGAGAGAATAAGAGTCTATTTGGAGAGACAGAGACAATAATACATAAATTGGGTGATATTAATGAGATATGGCAATTGAGAATAATCAGAATCAGGACATCAACCATCACATAAAGCCATTTCGTGACAGGAAATTAGGGCAAATTGAGTCATTTGACCTTGTGATGTACAAGTATATACGGTTAGAGTACGTGCTGAAAATGCTTGAAACTAAGGTGCTTCGGTTTGATAATATTAAGAAGTGGGAGGATGTGTATGAGAACTTTGTAGACAAGGAGGACATCAACCTGCTGAATTCTTCGCGTGAGGAGATGATGCCAACGGTGTATTATGGCCAATCATGGACAACACAGGAGGAGTCTGACGCAATGTGGAGAATCTACTCAAATACAGGTTCTGCTGTGAGGGTGAAGACTGTATACCCTCTTCTGTTTTGTGCATTAGGTGATTGGAATAAAAAGCATAAGGATGATATTATATGGCCAACAATTGATTATGTAAACTATGCTGATGAAGACGAGATTAACAGGTGGCTACAGTCTAACTCTCCGATGAATTACTGGGCTTTCGGAGAGTTACAAAGGGAGGGATTGTTTGTAAAGAGACGAGAATTTGAGCATGAAAAGGAAGTACGTGTGATAATGCGAAGTCACAAAGAAGAGAAGGATTATATTGAGATAGACTTTGACCCACATAAAGTGTTCCGTGAAATCGTGATTGACCCACGTGTGAGTGAGGATGAATTCACACGACAGCGTGATAACCTTATTGCTCGTGGATTTGATGGTAACAAAATAAAGAAATCGACACTATATGATTT